>Ga0131853_10000660_pt1 | contig 62065 bp, 45 predicted proteins | sample TergutLab28metaG_FD_92764 | JGI IMG/M metagenome (GOLD analysis project Ga0131853, IMG submission 92764) | Labiotermes labralis P1 segment gut microbial communities from Petit-Saut dam, French Guiana - Lab288 P1 (version 2) (version 2) | ecosystem: Host-associated > Arthropoda: Insects >...
CTTACCGTATTTACCACAGCAAGCGTCGGGTTGCACTTCTGCATTGCCCTGATTATGCTGTATTGAAGTATTGACTGGAAATCGAGAGATTATACCATTTACACAGTTTATTTTACACTCCCGGGTAAGGAGTTATTACTGTCTGTATAAGAGCTTTGTTCCTGATGAACTATACACAGAAGCACTGGAATGAGAACTTCTCTATTCTACCAAATCAAAAAGGCACTCCCATAAGTTAATCCTCCACCAAAACCAGATAACATAATCTTTTGCCCTCTTTGTAACCCCCCTGAGCGATTGAGTTCATCTAAAGCAATAGCAATGCTTGCAGCAGAGGTATTGCCATATTTATCAATATTTATATAGAACTTTTCAAACGGCACACACATTTTTTTTGCAACTGCCTTCAACATGCGTAAATTAGCTTGATGGCATATGAAATAGTCTATATCTGAAGGTGCAATCCCTGCTTGCTCAAAAATTAAAGATGCGCTTTGAGGTAAAGCATCCTGCACAAATTGGTATATTTCCTGCCCGTTCATATATGCCACTTGTTTTTGGGGTTCGATTTTTTTAGTTATAATAGGATTGTCAACTTGAAATGACAAAGGTATGTTTAAATGCTCAGCTCCTCCTACCGCTCCGCTTTCAAAAACAAATGGCGCTTCATCGCTCAATTCTATAACAGCAGCACCTGCGCCATCACCAAACAATATGCAACTATCTCTGTCAGTATAATCAATTACTTTCGAAAAAATATCAACGCCAACTACAAGGGCATATCTCTTAAGGCTTCCTTGAAGTACTTTATATGCTACATTAAGTGAATACACAAAGCCGCTGCACGCTGCATTTAGATCGAATGCCAAAACTCTCTCAGGCAAAGCAAGTGTTTTCTGTATCAAACAAGCCATGGATGGGATCAAATAATCAGGTGTAAGAGTTCCCACAATTATAAGTCCGATATCTGATTTATTTACCCCAGCATTTTCAATAGCTTTTTTACAAGCACAATCACAAAGATGCAAAGCAGTTTCATCTCCTTGTAGAAAACGCCTTGTTTTTATGCCTGTTCGTTTTGTTATCCACTCATCACTGGTCTCAATAAATTTTTCGAATACACTATTATGTACTTCCAAATTTGGCACAGAACTACCCGTTCCTAGGATTTTAATCCCTCTTTTGAGTAGCACAACCAACCCCCCCCCCAATCAAAATGCTCTCTATAATTATATATAGCTATACAACCTTACGGATCATTCCATCATTCAGCTTAGATAGATTAATATCAAATACGGTATATAATAGCCTTTCGGCCCACTAAGTATTGCTTCGCTCATTGATTCTAAGACTATCTTCGGGCTCTCGACCTCTATTGTAAGGATTTAAAAAGTATTTACTTTATTTACAAATATATGAAGAAAACATTTTCAGTTAAAGGAAATATATCAACCTTCTATTCCTATATTGCATATACAGGTATATTAGTCGAAAGAAAAACCATTAAATATGAGGTTAATAAAGAGCTGCCACATTAAGTTTTTTTCATAAATGCGACCTCACTTACTTAACTTAAAAATGCTGCTTATTTTCCCTCAATTTTATTAAGGCTAAGTTAATAGCTCAATTATATTCTTTATTACATCGCTAGCGGAACAATTTTCAAATATAACATCAAATCCAATCTCCTTATCCGATATTTTATTTAACTCAGCTACAATATCAAATGCGTATAAAGAGTCCAGGCCCATATCAACTAATTTTTTATCTAAAGATATTTCACATTCGAGTATATCTTGAAAAATTAATAATAAACTCTCAAAGGTTATCTCTTTAATTTTTTTATTCATAATTATTAGCATCTACCCTTCTGTTAAACAAATCTCTATAATACGCAAAGACTTATAAATTTCTCAAGAACCTGATGTGCTTGCTTTCCATTCAATAACAAAAGGTCTGGTTTATGAAAACCGTCTTTACAGCATACTGAAATAATATAATCATTCATTTCAAATAAGCTTAAATATCTACTTATACTTGCATCGGTAACATCAAAAGAATTCAATTGCAATGATAATCCTTTCCCATTCCATTTTACGTAAGACTCTTTTTTTATCCATATTTCATGAAATAGTCTATCTTTATCTTTATCGTTTGAAATGATATAATCCAATTCACTTTTACAGAAAAATCTCTCAGCGACCTCAAGCTTTGCCTCTTTAATTCTCTCAATATCAACACCGATTGGCTTATCAGAAAACCCTATAGCAATTGCATTCCTTGTGTGTGTGATATTGTAATGAAAATTAGGGTATCCTACCAAATAAGGCTTTCCATCAATACTCTTGCTAAAAGATAGCTCACAATTATCTAAGCTAAGGTCCATACATGCTACATAGCGAACAAATAAGTCAGATAGAATGCTTAATTTTTTATCAATATCAAATTTAAAATTGTGTACCAATATTTGTTTCTCAAGAGATAGTAAATCTAGATATATTGAATACTTATTGAAATTGTCCTCTTCGCTATCCAGATTAATAAAATATAAAGTATTTTTCATTAAAGCATCCTTTCATACTTGCAGTCTACCTAGGACATACCCATATGCTCATGGTTGCTGTCTTTATCTAATATTCCCTTAATTATTTTACTGTTTTTTATTAAATTTTCTCCATTTAACATTTGTAAATGCTCACCACTTCCTTCATAAACTCTGACTTTCTTGCTTGTTAATGAATTATAATAATTATTTGCGGCAAAGCCCCTATCTTCTGCTTTTATTAAATGAATATTTGCATTTACAGACGTGGTTATTTTTCTACTTGAATAATAATTAAAATAATTTATAACATTGCTTATCTCTTTTGCACCATAGTTAAGATTTTCAATATATTCCATGCTAAATTTGCTATTTTCATAACTATTTACATAGCTATCGATTAGTATAATGCTATCTACCTCTCTTTCTCTTTGCTCTAACACAGAAGCAACTTCAAAAGCTAGCACTCCTCCTGCTGAATAAGCTAATATACTGATATTTTTATTTGCTTTAATCTCGCAAATCTTATTAGCATAATAACTTATTAAATTGTCATCTGTATGAAAATCAAAACTAACGATTCTATAGCCACCTACAATCTCAGAAAGACTTTTATATACAAGGCCATAAGATCCATGTGGAGGAAAAGCAAATATGGTTCTAGTGTCAATTTTGTTATTTAAAATTATATACGGCTCTTTATTAAAATCGCCTGCTGATAAAGCCTCTGACATCATCCTTATAGTGGGAGATTTAAACATGTCTTCTATACCAAGTCTAATGCCAAATTCCTCACTTATCTCGTTCATCAAAATTACGGCTCTCAGAGAATGTCCTCCAACATCAAAGAAGTTATCATTCACACCAATCCCAGTACCCTCAAGCACTTTTTCCCACAACTTAAGCAAGCGTGCTTCCGTTTCATTACTCGGAGCTTCAATTAGAGCTTTATCGCCATCAATTGAAACCTCTAAACTTAATAATGCACGCCTATCTACCTTGCCATTTGGTGTAATCGGCATACTTTGCACTTTAATTAATGCTGATGGGATCATATATTCAGGCAGCTTTGTCATTAATTGGCTTTTTATTTTAGCTACTTCCTTCTCTATCTCTGAAACTACGTAGCCGCAAAGATAATTTATTCCACCGCTACCTTCTTTTGCAAGCACGACTGCCTCGCGAATTCCATCACATTCTAATAGTCTAGCCTCAATTTCATTAAGTTCTATACGATACCCACGTATTTTCACTTGATTATCTATTCTGCCTAAATATTCTATGTTCCCATCAGGAAGTGAGCGAGCCAAATCACCTGAGCGATACATGCGCTCGCCCGGAATAAACGGTATTTCCACAAACTTCTCCGCTGTCAACTCAGGGCGATTAAGATAACCTCTAGCCAGACCGCTTCCACCAACTACTATCTCCCCGGCTACACCAATTGGCAGGGGATTTAGATCATTATCTACTATAAATAATGTATATGTAGGCAGAGGTACACCGACACTATTTTTCCCCAATTCAATTTCTTCGTGTGTAATAAGTTTATATGTAACATGCACTGTTGTTTCAGTGATTCCGTACATATTAATTATTTTTGTATCAGGATATTTATTGTGCCATCCTCTAAGCTGAGCAAATTCCAGTGCTTCGCCACCAAAAATAATTCTATCAACATATAAATTATCCTCATTAAAACCCAGTTCCCTTGATGATAGCATATAGAATGCCTGTGGAGTTTGGTTTAGAATCGTAACCTTCTCTTTATAGAGAAGTTCACGATATGCTCTAACATCTTTAGCAGTTTCTTTTGAAACAATTACTAGTTTGCCTCCTAATAAAAGTGCCCCATACATTTCCCAAACTGAAAAATCGAAATTATATGAATGAAACATTGTCCAAATATCGTTTGGAGTGATTTCAAATAATTCTCTTCCGGTTTCAATAAGAATGGATACATTTCTGTGTTCAATCGTGGCACCCTTTGGCATGCCTGTTGAACCAGATGTATATATCACATACGCAATATCTTGTGGAGTATTCACTTTATCAGGATTTGTCATGTTTTCATTGTAAATTTGGATATCATCAAGGTTTATTGCTTCACAAAACAAGCTTGCCTTATCTACATATTTCTCTTGTGTTAGCAGTACTAATGATTTACTTTCTGAAATCATATGCCTTATCCGCTCCTCGGGATATTCGGGGTCTATCGGAAGATATGCTGCGCCTGACTTAAGTATCCCTAACATACATATTATCATCTCAAAAGACTTATCTAGCATTATGCCGACTATACTATTAGGCTTTGCTCCCATATTTCGCAGCATATGAGCAATACTATTTGCTTTGGCATTTAGTTCTCCATATGACATAGTTTCATCATTATAGATAAGTGCCACCTTATTTGAATTTTTCTCTGCCTGCTCCTCAAATATTTCTTGCAATGTTTTATCAGCAACATAATCTGACTTAGCACTGTTAAACTCTACTAACAGTTGATGCTTTTCTTTTTCTGTAAGCATGACTATTTCAAATATCTTCTTTTCATAATCTTCACAGATTGATTTAGTGACTTCCAAATAATGAGAGCATAAGCGCTTTATCGTATCTTTCGTAAAAAGTTCTGTGCTATATTCAACTAAAAATTCAACCTCTTCATGGCTCTCAAATGACAAGAAACTAATATCAAATTTTGAACTCCTAGTTTCTGCATCATACCCACTTAATTCTGTACTTTCAATCTCTGTATCTCCAATATTTACGTTTTGAAACACAATGTCAAATAGAGGATTCCTACTTAAACTACGATCTACTTTAAGCTTGTCCACCAACTCATCAAACGGATACTCCTGGAATTCCAATGCCTTCATTACATTGAGCTTTACTTCACCTAAGAACTCCTTGAAAGTCTTCGCCCTCTCAGGATAATTACGCAACGCTATTGTGTTTGCAAACATCCCTATAATGCCATTTAAATCAACATGTCGCCGTGCTGCTACCGGAGAACCTATTATAATGTCCTCCTGTCTGGTATACTTAGATAAAAGCACATTAAGCGCAGCAAGTTGTACCATATACATTGTTGTATCAGTATCTCGCATTAAACTTCTAAGTTTAGCTACTGTTTCTTTCTCCATTTTGAAACGATATGTTGAGCCTGCATAGGTTTTTATGATCGGGCGTGGATAATCAGAATAAAGTTCAAGAACAGGAATTTCTCTGGAAAGGCTTTCAAGCCAATATGCTTCACCTCGCCTCCAATAATCCATATTCATTCGCTTATTCTGCCACACCGCATAATCCCTGTACCGATGCTTAAGCTCTGGCAATTCTTCACCATTATACAGTTTAAAAAGTTCATTCCAGAATATAACTTCTGAAGCCCCATCTGTTATTATGTGATGTATATCCCTAAGTATTATATATTTCTCATAGCTTATCTTAAGTATTTTTACACGCATCAGTGGTGCTATACTTAATTCGAAAGGCTGCACAAAGTTATCTATACTTTCTTTAGCAGATAGCTCATCTATAGTTTCAACTGCTATGTCGAAATCTACGTTTCCATTAATACGCTGTACTACCTTGCCCCCTAAAATCTCAAAGGATGTTCTGAGCGATTCATGGCGCTTTATCATTTCATTAAATGCCCTTATTAATTGTTCAACATCCAAGACGCCCTCATATACTCGCATGATGTATTCATTGTAGGCTGTCGAGCTTTTGTCAAATTGCTGCACTGTATACATTCTGCGTTGTATTGATGTAGTTTCATAATATTCTTGCTCTTTCACTAGTTCAATAGTCATATGCTCTACTCCGATAGAATTCATCATCAGCGCCGCTTGCTCTCTAATGCTTCGGTATTTAAATACATTCTCAATGCTAAACTCAACACCAAATTCATCTCGTATTTCATTTGTTAAAATTACAGCCCTAAGGGAATGACCTCCAATATCAAAAAAGTTATCATGCACACTCAGATTAGTACTATCCAGCACTTTTTCCCACAATTTACATAGACGCTCTTCCATTTCATTGCTTGGAGTCTCGTGCTCACTTGTTGAATGTGGCATGTTTTTAAGGTTTAATAATAGATGCCTGTCAATCTTGCCGTTTGCCATATTCGGCATACAATTAACTTTGATTATCATTGATGGAATCATATATTCTGGTAATTTAGACAACAATTGACTTTTTATCTCTGATGGCTTTTGCTCTGTATCTGAAACTATGTAACCACTAAGATATTTCGCTCTATCGTGTCCCTCATTCACAAGTACAACCGCTTCAAGAACCCCATCACATTCCAGTAGCTTATTTTCCACTTCGCTAAGCTCTATACGATAGCCCCGTATTTTCACCTGGCTATCTATCCTTCCTAAAAACTCAATATTACCATCAAAACGCCAACGGGCTAAATCGCCTGTTCTATATATACGCTCACCTGTTACAAATGGATTTTCAATAAACTTTTCTGACGTTAGTTCATGGTTATTAAGATACCCCCTTGATACACCGATTCCACCTATGCATAATTCGCCTGCTACGCCTATAGGCAACAGCTTGTTTGATTCTGATAATATATAGCTTTTGGTATTGCTTATAGGTTTTCCTATACTTACAAGACCTATAGTATCGTCTTTTGTCAGGCATTTATAGGTTGAGTATACGGTTGTTTCTGTCGGCCCGTATGTATTAAATACTTTTATATTGTTATTAATGTCAATTAGGTTGCAGACATGCTCATTAAGTATTTCTTCTCCACCTACAAAAATGTACTGAAGATTAGAGTCTGAAAGAAGCATTCTATTTTCTTTTTTACCTAATAAAATATTAATCAATGATGTAATAATATCAATGTGAGTTATTTGGTTCTCTAAAATTAATGAAATTGTTAAATTTGCATTCGTTTCTTCCCCACTTGGAAGAATAACAACACTACCTGAATGCAATAAACAAGCGAAAATTTCTATAACAGACATATCAAATATATAATTCTTATAAAATAAAATCACACTGTCCTTTTCTAATTCATAAGAATTAATAAAATCATAGGTTGTATTTAATATATTACAATGCTCCACCATAACCCCTTTAGGCATACCAGTTGACCCTGAAGTATATATAACATATGCCAGATGTTGTGATATGTTAATATTCTCAGGGTTTATCAAATTATCTTTGTAAAGCTCTGCATCGTCAAGGTTTATAGTGTCACAAAACAACTTTGCTCTATACAGATGCTTTTCCTGAGTCAATAGCACAGGTGACTCACTCTCTAAAAGCATATGTCTTATCCGATCCTCAGGATATCCGGGGTCTATCGGAAGATATGCAGATCCTGATTTGAGTATCCCAAGTATACCTACTATCATCTCAAATGACTTATCCAACATTATTCCGATTATTCCATCAGGCTTTGAACCTCTGTTTCGCAGCAAATGGGCTATGCTATTAGCTTTGGAATTCAATTCACCATAAGACATAGCCTCACCTTTATAGATAAGTGCTGTCTTATTTGGATTTTTTATTACTTGCTCCTCGAATATATCTTGTACAGTTCTATTAAGAGGGTAGTCCATCTCCGTTTTATTAAAGTCTACTAAAATCGCATGTCTTTCTTCTTCTGTGAGCATATCTATTTCCGAAAGCTGCTGTTCACTATCCACACAAATACTTTTTATTATCTCTAAATAATGAGTACAAAAGCGCGTTATAGTTTCCTCTTTAAAAAGTTCTGTGCTGTACTCCACAATAAATTCAATATCTTCTCCACTATCAAATGAAGTAAACCCAATATCAAATTTTGATTTTCCATTTCCTATACTGTGTTCATATTTCTTTGTATATTCAATATCTGAATCGGTTATATGCAAGTTTTGAAACATAATATCAAATAAGGGATTTCTGTTCAAGCTTCGATTGACTTTAAGCTTATCCACCAGCTCGTCAAAAGGATACTCCTGATATTCTAATACTTTTAGTGTATTTAATTTTACCTCGCTTAAAAATTCTTTAAACTTCTTTTTGCCATCTGGATAATTTCGTAACGGTATGGTATTTGCAAACATACCTATTACATTATCAAGTTCAGTAATTCGGCGCGTTGTTACTGGGGAACCTATTATAATATCTTCGCTTCCCGTATACTTAGATAGAAGTACATTAAACACCGCAATAAGCACCATGTACATTGTTGTGCCAGTATCTTTCATCAGGGATCTCAGTTCATCACTTATTTCTTTATTTATATTAAAGTGATACGTTAAACCCGCATAGGTCTTTACAGCAGGACGCGGATAATCTGTATGAAGCTCTAGAACGGGGATTTCTCCTGAGAAGCAATCAAGCCAATATCCTTCACTGCTTTTCCAAAATTCTGTCTGCATCCGAGTAATCTGCCATGCCACATAGTCCCGGTATCTATACTTAAGCTTTGGTAATTCTTCTGACTTATATATTTTAAAGAGTTCATTCCAGAACAAAACTTCTGATAGCCCATCAGTTATTATGTGATGTATATCCCTAAGAATTATGTGCTTTTTATCGCTCAGCTTAAGTATTTTTACACGCATCATCGGCGCTTTACTTAAATCAAATGGACGTACAAAGCCGTTGGCGATACTTTCAACTGAAAGCTCATCTACCGTTTCAGTTTCAATTTCAAAACTTACATTTTCATGGATATACTGAACCACCTTATCATCTATAATACCAAACGATGTTCTAAATGATTCATGGCGTTGTGCCATTTCTTTAAATGAGCATATCAAGCGGTCAACATCTAAGCTCCCTTCATACACTCGAGCACTGTATTCGTTGTATGCAGTTAAATTTTCATCAAATTGCTGTATCGTATACATTCTTCGTTGGATTGAAGTCACATCATAGAATTCTTTATCATCAATAAATCCAATGGGTATACTTTCTGAAGCCAATGAAATAATTAATAGTTCAGCCTGCTCTCTGATGTTAGTATATTTGAACACATTTTCAACACTAAACCCAACAGCAAATTCATCACTTATATCATTTGACAAAATTACAGCTCTAAGAGAATGACCTCCAATGTCAAAAAAATTATCATGCACACTGAAGTTTGTAGTACTGCCAAGCACGCTTTTCCATAGTTCAAGCAATCGCTCCTCTGTCTCATTGCCCGGAGCCTCGTATTGGACACCACTATCAACAGAACTTTCTAGGCTAAGCAATGCACGCCTATCAACTTTACCGCTCAAACTTAGAGGTATGCTTTCTACTTCAATTATTATTGAAGGAATCATATATTCAGGCAATTTTGATAATAACTGTTTTTTAATATCAGTCGCTGACTGCTTTGTATCTGATACTATATATGCACATAGAATTTTAACTCCATCATCACCATCTTTCGCAAGAACAGTAGCTCCACTAATTCCTATACACTCTAATAACTTACTTTCTACTTCATTCAGTTCTATACGGAAACCCCTTATTTTTACTTGGCCATCTATTCGACCTAGAAATTCTATATTCCCATCAGGACGCCAATACACTAGATCACCTGTTTTGTACATAAGCTCGCCGGGAACAAAAGGATTCTCTACAAACTTTTCGGCCGTAAGCTCTGGGTTTTTGAGATAGCCACGTGACACGCCAATGCCGCCAATAAAAAGTTCACCAGCTACACCTATCGGCTGCAATTTATTTGATGAGGACAGTATATAGATGACAGCGTTATGTATTGGTCTACCTATACTTACGGTGCCCACGGTGTCGTCATTTGTTAAATGTTTCACGGTTGAATATACTGTTGCTTCTGTTGGGCCATAAATGTTAAATGCATCTATCCTTTTATTGATATCCAAAAAAGTACGTACATGTTCTGTTTTCATTTCCTCGCCGGCCGTTGATATATGTTGGAGTTTCGAATCAGAAAGAAGCATCCTTGTCTCTTTTTTACTCAGCATGATATTAATTAGTGACGTTGGAACACTTACATGGGTTATGTTCTTTTCTAATATTGTAGAAATAATCAAGTCCAGATTTGTCTCCTGCCCACTTGGGAGGATAACAAGATTTCCGGAGCAGAATAGACAGGCGAGTATTTCAATAACTGACAAATCAAATGTATATGTTTTATAAAACAAAAATACATTATTATCTTCCAGCGCATAGGAGTCAATAAAATCAAATAACACGTTTATTATATTCCTATGCTCAACCATAACTCCCTTTGGCATACCTGTAGACCCAGAGGTATATATTACATACGCCAGATTTTGTGGTGTGCTTATATTATCGGGATTGTCTAAATTATCTTTGTAAAACTCCTCATCATCAAGATTTATAGCATCACAAAATGTCTTTGCTCTTTTTAAATACTTCCCTTGAGTCAGTAACACAGGCGTTTCACTCTCTGTGATCATATGATTTATCCGCTCATCAGGGTGTCCAGGATCTATCGGAAGATACCCTGCACCTGACTTTAATATCCCGAGTATACCAATTATCATCTCAAACGAGCGTTCAAGCATTAGACCGATTATTCCATCTAGATTTGCTCCTTTGCTTCTAAGCAAGTGGGCAATGCTGTTCGCTCTAGTATTTAGCTCATCATAAGACATGGATTTTTCTCCATAAATAAGAGCCACTTTATCAGGATTTTTCACTACTTGTTCCTCGAATATCTCTTGTATGGTTCTATTAATAGGATAGTCCGCTTTTGCACCACTAAATTCCATTAGTATTTGCTGCTTTTCTTCTTCCGTGATCATATCTATTTCGGATAATCGCTTTTCGCTATCCTCACATGTGCTTTTAATTATCTCTAAGTAGTGGGAACATAGCCTCTTTATTGTTTCTTCTTTAAAAAGTTCTGTGCTATACTCAACTTCAAACTCAATTTCTTCTCCATTATCAAACGAATTGAAAGTAATATCAAATTTAGACTTTCTATGCCTTGTACCATATTCATGTTTTTCTATATATTCAATTTTCGGATCTTTTACAGGTGTATTTTGGAACACAACATCAAACATGGGGTTTCTGTTCAAGCTTCGGTGCACTTTAAGTTTATCCACTAGCTCATCAAATGGATATTCTTTATGTTGCAATGCTTTTAGGGCGTTTGCCTTTACCTCATTTAAGAGTTGCTTAAATGTCTTTTCACCATCTGGATAGTTTCTTATTGGCATTGTATTTACAAACATGCCGATCATTCCGTTTAATTCCGAGTAACGGCGTATTGTTATCGGCGTGCCTATTATAATATCTTCTTGACCGGTGTATTTAGACAGTAGTACATTACATGCTGCAAATAACACCATATACATTGTTGAGCTTGTATCGCGAATGACAGTTCTCAGCTTGTCCGAGGTTTCTGCGTCAATTTTAAATAAATATGTTGAACCTACATATGTTTTTACAACCGGGCGCGGGTAATCTGTCTGCAACTCGAGTACCTGAACCTCTCCCCGAAAATTTTCAAGCCAGTATGTTTCAGCGAGTGTTTTTGGTTCTAGCTGTACGCAACTATTTTGCCATGATACATAATCACTGTACCGGCACTTATGTTTCGCAAGTTTTTCGCCACTGTAGATATTAAAAAGTTCATTCCAGAATAAGACTTCCGATGGTCTGTCTGTTACTATGTGGTGCACATCTTTAAGGATTACATGTTTCTCGTCGCTAACTTTTAGTATCTTTATGCGCATTAGTGGCGCTATACTCAAATCAAACGGGCGAACAAAATTATCAATAGCCTGCTTCACCGATAATTCATCCATAATCTCTACTTCTATTTCAAAGTCTATATTTTCATGGATATATTGAACTATCTTTCCTTCCGCAATATCAAATGATGCTCGTAGTGCTTCGTGACGCTGCACCATTTCTTTAAATGAAAATATTAGTCGTTCAACATCTAAAGCACCCTTATGTACTCTTGTGCGGTATTCGTTATAGGCTGTCATGTTTGCATCAAGCTGCTGCATTGCGAAAATTCCACGTTGAGTCGATGTCGCCTCATAGTACTTCTGGGCTTTCACAAGCCCAAGTGGAACGTTTTCAGAGGATATAGGATTAGATAAAAGCTCTACTTGTTCTTTAATAGTAGGGCATTTGAATGCGCTATCAATGCTAAGTTCAACGCCAAACTTATTATTTATTTCATTTATCAGAATTATCGCTTTTAATGAGTGCCCCCCAATGTCAAAAAAATTATCTTGCGCGTCAATGTTATCAATTTCAAGTATCTTACCCCAAATTTCAATCATATACTTTTCAACTGCAAACTTATTTTTCACATTGATATCAACTTTTTTATTCATTTTTATATATACCCCTTTCATTGAAAAATTGTTGATTTAGTAAGTTGTTTCATATTTTCAAGCTTATACACTCATAAAAATCTTTCTCTCTCACACCTGAATGGAAGACTTTCTATGCCATATACCATAATAATAGCCTTACTCCTATCAATGCACATTATTGCATCATGTACAATACTTTCGATATGCCCGTCAAAAGCACTTGTGAATTCATCTAAAATAAAAATATAAAGCTGTCGAGCACTACTTGTAAGCAGAGTTCGACAGCCAGTTGATTGAGTTATGTTGTTGTAACAAACATGGGATTTACCACATGCACTTTACCATCTTTTTTAGATTTCATACAATACTATGTTCCTGTGCCGCAAAGGTTCCATCGCTTCATATCTTCCTGGGAGCAAGAACTCTCTTGTGTTCCGGCGCTCCATCCCTATTGTGATTTTTTCGGAACCTTGCCTCGAATATAATGATCTGTTCTCGTCGGCAATTTTGGCTGGGGTGAGGTATTTCTCTCGTACCAAACGCTCTTTGCAGTCCCGGTACTCAGCCCGATATTCACGAGTTGTATTATTTTCATTGCGCTGAAGCCGATCGAGCGTCAGATTGTTTCCTGCCGGGCAAATAAACGATTACTCGTAATATTAAAATCCTGTTTCGCATACCTCTTTTTTATGACACGCTATCTCCGAACCACACATTTAATTTTGAGTCACTGCAACATAATCAATATGATTATAGTGTGTTCCATTTGTTTTCTCAATGTTTAATGGACAGTCTGCAATATGCTAGATACAATTTTCTACTCCTGATAAAATCTTCCCCATTCCATCCTTATTAACTTATCAGCAACATCAAAATATCTATCGTCATGAGTTATTACTATCACGCATTTACCTGCTCTTTTTAATTCAGGCAACAATTCTTTATAAAAAAGTTCTCTAAACCCTGGGTCCTGATCTGATGTCCATTCATCAAACAAATACATCGGCTTATCTTCAAGATAACTAATAGCCAAGGCCAGTCTTTTCCTTTGTCCCGTAGATAAACTCGTAGTGTTAAACTTTCCATTCTCCAATTTAATTTTTTCATTTAGCTGCATCAACTTCATATATTTTTGAAACTCTTCGTTTTTTAATTCATAGTCAATACCGTATAATTTATCAAATAAATGGAAATCTCCAAATATTGCAGAAAATTTCTGTTCAAGACACTCTGATGAAATGCTTTGACCGTTTAATAAAATTTGCCCACTTTTTATTCTGTATAATCCTGTTATAACTTTCGCCAAAGTAGACTTGCCACTGCCGTTTCCTCCAGTTATAAAAATAATTTCTCCAGAATTAAAATCATAGCTAATAGGGCCAATTTTAAACTGCTCTGTGTTGTTAGAAGTATATTCATACTCCACATTTCTAAATTCTAAACTTATTTTTGATATTTTCTCCAACTTTTCTCCATGATACACTCTCTCTTCAGTTATCTCATTAACCAGTTTATTTAATCTACTCCAACTAACTTTCACCGCCACTAATTGGGGTATAGCATTTAATACTCCATTCACCGGGGCCATTAAGAATAGCAATACAAAAACATAACTTCTTAAGTCCTCAACTTGTAAGTTTTCGAAAAGTAGCGGGAAAATAAAAATAACAACTCCTATCGTAAGGTTAACCATTAGTCTCCCCAAAGCAAACGCATCTGCAAAGCATAAAGCTGACTTTGCCCTTTTAGTCTTATAGGTATCGCTTATTTGATCGGCATCTTCTTCGAAATCCTTGCGTCGTTCAGCGTTTAAGCGCAATTCTTTAAATCCGTTTATCACATTATTAATAGATGCAAAAAAAACATTTTGCATACTTCGTACTTCTTCTAATAATTTATTTGCGGATTGAATAATTACGAAATATATAAAAGTAATTATTACTATAGTAACAACGCATACTATTAATGTGGCAATATTAATAAAACTCAAATAGATAAAACAAAATATTATCGTGGCAGATGCAGTTATTAAACTTACCATCAAATTGGGAGATGTAGATATGGTTTCTGTATCGTTATTTAATGTTGCTTGAATAACCCCGTCATCCAGTTTTTCTTTACTTTCAAGTGAAGTATTTAATATTTTATTGATTAACTCCATTCTTAATTTATAAACCATTTGACTAGTAATTTTTATTAATTTTGACCTCGCAATTCTAGAGCAACCAACATAAACTACGACCCCAAACATGAAAACAAAAAGTGAATAAATATTAAAACTGACTTCATCGCTTAACGTTTCATTAATAGTGAATATAATTAAAGCATTGCCTGCTCCCGCTACTAGACTTACAAGCACCGCAAAGAAAAGTGCCATATCGCCTTTTCGTTTATATAAAAAATCTAATATCCGATAAATATATATCAATATAGTCGCAATACCTACAGAAACAACTGACAGCATAAGTGTCTGATAACACCCTGCCTCTAATGATTTCCAAGCAGTACCATAAAAAATCATCTCAGGAAATTTATATATTATAAGTCCAACTATCGCTAAAAGCAGCGGCAATAAGAGTATTTTGACGATACCCCTTAAGCCTGGTGTAACAAAGCTTCTTTGGTTATTTTTTATTTGGTTTGTAAGTCGAATTATAAAAAATGTAGCTGTTAAAATAACTAATACTGAGATACAAATAATGGTTAGAGCCATCCTATTGATCGAAACATGCAAATCTGATATTTCAAGATAAGATATATAATTTTTCTGAACAGATTCACCAATGCTATTTCTATTTACAGCTTCATTAACAAAGATGAAGCTTGGGCTCTTTAATGAAATAATATTAAGGTCATCTATTATATTAAGGTTGTTATTAGATATTTTAAATTCGGGTTGATCTTTTTCTTCTGCCCTGCCAATAAACGTTATAATTACAGATAACATTAATACTGTTAATAAAAGAAAAAATATTTTTGCTATTTTCACCTCAAACACTCCTCCACCATAAAACATCTAAGTGTTAATAAAAGTTTATATCTAAGAAGATAAAAGTGTTGTGATGAACAATTTCTACAACAACCTCTATTTCAGCTAATGAAGAAACAAAAATTATCCACTTGAAGGCTTCATTTCTTCTTTGATACTTCAAAATGTCTTTCCCATTCCACACAAGCCCCTTTGCTAATAATAATCCTTAACTTAGCAAAGAACTACGCTTGCTGGTACATTGATATAAGATACATTAAAGCATTGAATCATAGGCTAAGAAAAACCATCCTAAGCAAATTTATCTCATTAATTATACATCTTTAATGCGCTAACAAAAATAAGTCTAATGTGCTCCACGCGCAGTATGCTAATTTAATTATAATACATTCAAAAGATTTTGCATAATGCTTTCATCTTTATCTTTTAATTCAGAACATCTTTTAATTACTCGGCGTAATAATTCATCATCAAACGTATAATTATATTTAAGTATAGAGTTTAAAAGAATATTAGTGGAGTTATGTAGTTCTTGAAAATCACTATCAAGTTTAGAATATGTTTGCGCATCGATAAATCTTTCGGTGTATAAACTTTTTAATCTAATTAACCATGCGCTTTTGTGATCTAAAAGAGTATAAGCCCATCTGCGGCCGAAATTGCGCCTACCCTCTTCTGAAAATATTTTTAATACATCATAATAACTAAGACCATATATCTTTTTAATATGGTCATGATTAGTATCATCTAATAAAAATTCATAGCTATTTGAAGAATTAATATAATGTTCCACTTGTTTTTTAATTTGATCAATATTAATTTCATAATCAATATTATCTTCAACTATATTTATCTTTGTAATTATATCACCCAATTGTGCAATCTCAGGTTGATGTTTTATGGCATCGCTAAAATAATACTTATAACTATCATTAATTTCTTGATAAGAAACTGATGAATAAGTATATTTACCATGACTATAGAAATCTGCAATCATTACAGTTTGATTCTCTCTATCATAGCCGTATACTAAAGTAACATGCATAAAATGTTTTTTATTATAAAATTCAGAGCAAGATAAAAAGTAGTTATTCAAAACTAAATGTAAATAATACTTTTTATCAATCATCAATTCAATGAAATCTGTTAAATTTTCAGATTCTCTAACTGCTAAATGACGAATAATTCCGCTATATTCAAGAAAAGGACAATTATCATGATAAGATTTTAAGTGTACATCAATGAAAGAACTTATATAATGTCCAGAAGTTTTGTTCAAATTAATTGCAATAAGATTAATAAAGTTATTACTTAAGTACTTTTTGGCGTTAATTACATCTGTACTCAATATTGTAAACCTATTTGCAATTGTGGGGTATGATGTTATTAATGGATGAGCCACTTCCAGTATTTTTTCCATAAACATACCTTTCTCTAGTAAGCCTTTGCGCTGTACATTCACATAGCTATTTGACAGATCACAATTTATAAATAAATCACTTATTTCCCAAACAACGAAATTAATTAATAATATGTTACAATATGATAATCATTGACATAAGAGTACCCACACCACCCATAAGCAGCAGTGCCATATCATTTACTTGATGTTTTTTGCACACCATTAATACGAAAAATATAAGTACAATTAATCCAGTGCTTAGCCATGGGCTTATTCCTTCACGTATTAAAACCGATGATGCTTGATATAGTAATGAAAGGGCGATAGAAATAAGCACTCCACATATAATAGGTATTATATACCTTACAATCATATGTAGGCGTAGGCTATCTTTAAAAATTTCAAAGCATGTAAATAGAATTATTGCACCAAAAGCAGTTGCTGATACTGCCAATGCTATGGATAAAAGACCGTACACCCAGCCAAACAATACGCCATCTCCTAGGCTAATACCATATGTAAATCCAATACCTGCAGCAATAGACATAAGGACAGGTCCAGGCATAGCACTAGACATGCCAACAATTTGGCTGTAGAATATTTTTGCAGAAATAAAACCTGTTTGGATAAAAATAGCGTCCGCTACACCAATATACGCTTCCCCTCCCCCAAAGGAAATTAGCGACGATAAAATCACCCTAAATGCAAGCTCCCAAGTGCGCTCACCTCCAGTTATCAAAAAAGCTATGATAGTCAATACAATAGAGAACAATAGAAATAGAAAAAGATTTCTTAATGGTTTGTAATCAAGCTTGAAAGCCCTTCTATTAGATCTATTATTTTTTTTGTAAGCAAAATCATAAAAAACAGATGCGATCACTAAAACTATCATAGTAACTATTAAAACAAAATCCCACTCATTAAAAATATCGATTCTGCCCCTTGATAGCGCATAAAACACAGGTATAATTATTGCTATACCTTTCACATACTTTGATGTTGAACCCCCTATAAAAAAAATAATAAAAAATATCATTATTATTAAATCTATCATGGATAAAGAAAAGAATGAATTGGGTACATGATCCATATCAAGAATAAATAAAGTTGACATTAACCTTCTTATTACATTGCCGCTAGTTAAGAAAAAAGAAGTAGCAATTATAATTATGAATTGCTTATTAATTCCTATTTTTTTACCTTGTTCATAACTCCTTCTAATAAATGAATATATGATCAATAATATAAAAGAAATAATACCCACTGAAGCAAATCCTATATATATAAGACCTGACTCTCCAATTAATGAAAAACCTGTCATTAATACTAAAAATAGCAACGAGCCTGGAAGCGCATATGAATAAGCACTTAAAAGAGAATATTTATTGCTCCAAATTGAGCACAGTGCTACTGGTAAAGATGCCGGAGATATAGAAGATATTGCAACATAAAAATCAAATCGTTCCTTTTCAATCCACTTTTTTTTCACAACTAATTCATTCTCAATAACAGGAATTAATGCGGCTCCACCACCAAATCCAATTATTCCCATTTTCAGAAATAAAAGTATCACTGACAAAAAGTTTTGATTCATTTATTTTCTCCCCTTGTAAACAATTAAAGACTTGAATAACATACTTGAATAACACATCTTGATGTTTCTTAATTTAAATAGATACAAATCAATATTTAACTATGCAACTTTCTTATATAAAGTGTTATTATAGAAAAAAGTCATATTATTAATATTAATGTTTAAAAGATAAGTAAATTGACTTTTGATTCTATATATTCAACCATTGACATAATTGTAGGAAACTTTGTGATAAGAAGCATTTCATCATCAAACTCAAAATCAAATTCGCACTCTACTGCAACTACAAGTTTAACAAGTGAGATTGAATCTATACCAATACTTGATAAATCAGTATTCAAAGTTAATTTATCTAATTTTCTTTCTTCAAAATTTGATTTTATTATAGTCATAACTTTCTTTTGAATTTCATTTAAATCTTCAGGAGTTGAGTTGTGTGTTGTAACAGGCTCAGGCTTAATCTCTATGCATTCCATTACTTTTTTTCTATCTATTTTCCCATTAAAAGTTTGTATAAAGTTTTCAACTTGTGTAAAGATAACCGGGATCATATATAAGGGAAGTTTCAAGGAAAGGTACTTTATAATATTTTTAGAATCAATATGAATATTACTTGTGTAAAATGCTTGTAAAATTTTATCATTATTACTAGTTTCTACAGTAATAACAATAGATTGATTTATTCCAACGAACTGATTAATATGTGTTTCAATTTCTTCCAACTCAATTCTATGACCGCGAACTTTCACTTGATTGTCTGTTCGCCCCAGAAATTCTATGCTACCATCTGACAAAAATCTCCCAATATCTCCAGTCCGATATACTTTGGTATCAGGCTTTTGGGGTAAATAGATGAACTTCTCCACTGTCAAGCTTTCTCTGTTAACATAACGCTTGGCTAATCCTTTTCCTGAAATACAAATTTCACCTGCTTGACCATTAGTTACAACAAAAAAATTTTCATCTACAATATAAACTTCTGTGTTTTTAATTGGATAACCAATATCTATTCTATCTTTGGATGTAAGATCACTGACAGTTGACCATATAGTTGTTTCCGTAGGGCCGTACATATTATAAATTTTAGCTGTTGTCCTTTCTTGCAAAAACCGGAGCGTATTTAAAGGGAAGGACTCTCCACCGATCATAATCTCTTTAACGTTTTTTAAACTTAATAACTCTTTATCATTATTTATTAATAGCTGCATACTTGATGGTGTCATTTGAATCATATCAATGTTATTATCTTTAATGAATTTCCCCATGAGCTTAGGATTGGTTTGTTCATCCTCGTTTGCTAATATAACTGTGAGCCCTTTTTTTAAAGCCATAATGCTTTCAAGAAAGAAAATATCGAACGAAACTGTAGTAATGCATGCAATTTTTTTCCCTTCAGTAAAATCTATAATTTCTGAGATACCTTCAATAAAGTTAAATAAAGATTCACGTGTTATTTCAACACCTTTTGGATTTCCGGTTAGGCCTGATGTGTATAAAGTATAGGCAATATCATTATTGTTTATTGAACAATCAAAATCAATAATATCATTATCATTAACACAAATATACTTTACATTATTTAAGAGATTAGAATATTGATGATTTGTAATTACTGTCTCTATTTTAGAATCATGTAATACGAAGGCTAATCTTTCTTTTGGCCAATTTACATCTAATGGGATGTAAGTTAATTCGTTACAGAAACAACTATAAATAGTAGAAATTAAGGCTTTACTTCGCCCTAGCAACACTCCGATCTTATTCTCATTCTCTTCAATTTTTATACGATTACTTGCCTGTTCAAGTATTTTATTATTTATCATAATCATCATTAGGCCATTCCTTTCTGCTAAAGACATCAACGAAGAATGGAAAAGTGAGCACCAGAACATGCGGAGGTGAGTAGAGCAACAGTACTTAACTCAAATTGTTATAAGCCCAGATCATCCATGCACAGGTCATAGAGCCTATAAACTCATTTTTGTAAAGGCAAAGACCTTTTTCAGGAATATATACTAAAATAGACTATATAGGATACACTGCTCACTTTCTAAAGTTACAATGAATTTTACACAGATTGACTAATTAATTTAATTCATATCTTCAAAAATTTGTGCACAAGTCCGACCTTCACCAAACACTTCACCAAAAAATATTTTTGTTCAGCTAAATCAATTACAATTTTCGAACTTATTATCTAGCAACTTTATGATGTCTTCACAAAGTTTTTTTTCTAAATTCAGAATATTTGTCAATTCCGAACTTACTTGTATCAATAACTTAACATTTCTTGATATAAATATCTTTATAAAAATATTCTTAAGGATTTCCCATCTTTCATAAATATTTTGTATTGATTCAATATAACTATTATCTAAATTGATATACTCAAAGAATAATTTAGTATTATATCTTGAATTTGAAATATAACTTAATCTTATTATCAAAAAGGTATTGGAAGCATCTGATGTTATAGGAAAAAGATTATCAATAGATTTAATATTTTGCAGTTCATATTTGAACTTATTAATAGAATCAGATAGTTCTTTTTTTTCGGTCGATAAAAGAACTTCATAAAATTCTTTAATTATTTTTTTTCTTAATATATCTTTATTTACTTCTACTTGTGTTTGTTCGATAATATAACATTTTTTCGAATAATTTAAAATATTTTTATCAAAATCAATTACTTCTAATGTACTAAATGAATCAATTGCAATAAAGTTTTCTGGTTTATCAATATTAATAGTCAATAAATAATAATGTTGATAGTGATATTTATGATAAGCCAAATTCCAATGGCAATCAAAACTATCTATACCTATAGCAAATACAGCTCCCTCTAAACATTTTTGATATAATGTTTTTACATCTATATCCACTGATTTAAGCGAAATATTTGGGTATAGCTTCTCATATAATAAAATATATCCATCATAATCCAAATTAAATGAGTGGGGATAATCTAATCTCTCTCCTTCTTTTACCTTTAATACATGGTAACCAAAACTCCAAGAGAACAGAAACATCGCTCTAAAATCTTCATTTATTGCATCGCAATAATTAGCGATGCAATTCTCTAAGCAGTTTTGAGTGGGATACCTTTTTGGCAGTATTGGAAGTATTTTTTTTGTCATTATAAATCCCTTGCTTTCACCTTTTTTTATGTGTAAGCTACTATTGGAGTAGCGTGACATTAAAACTTGATATTTTTGTAATATTTTAAAGAGGCACAGATGCTAATTACAGGAAAAATACTTCTCGGAAACACTTTTTCTAATTTATAATACTTAATATATTATCATATAATTTTTTTTGTTTATAATGATTTAAGATACCATATCTTAAATAACAAACTTTAGGTAAATACTCAAAAACTATATTGAAATTATATATATCCATTGATGGATCATTTAGTCTATGAAAAAATGGCGACCAAACATAGTTATGGTATTGATTGAAAAGTGAATTTTGTAATAAAGAGTAGTAGTTATTATTGCTCTCTATATAATAATCAGTTGTAGATAGATCAAATGTTGGTATTATAAGCAATTTAAGCTTAGAAGTAGGTATTAGATGGTGAGTCGGAAAAATTCTTTCTAAAAAATTAGGTGTAAATTCTAATTTATTGTTAATAAAATAGTAATCCCCTGTATTGCTGAAAAACTTTGATAAAGACTTATTATTTAATGCAGTTTCTTTACTTAATCTTATGCATTGTGGAGGAGCTACTAAAGTGATAGAATCATTTTCTTTTTTGCATAATACAGCATCATTACCAAGATAAGATGCACCATATTCTAATAAGCTAAATAATAAAGTAGACTTTCCAGAACCTTCAGGTCCTGGAATTAATATTCCATTATCTCCTATTGAACATGCTGATGCATGCAAAGCTACATGACCTAGCTCTTGGTATTTGGCTACAAAGGGTTCCCTTACAAGATTTCGTATATAACTATACTCACTTATTTTATGTGGATGAAAAAAATAGGTTAATTTATTTTCTAAATCAAAACATGTTAAACAATCTATACCCTGCATATTGTGAACATAGTAATGTTTTTTATCAATTACTGCTTTTTTTACAGAAGAATTTCTAAATAACCCGGTTGGTAATGAAACCTTATTAATATCTATAATATCTCTTATTGATGAAACTTGGCTGGATACTATAGTCCATTTATCAATTGAATCTAAAAAGTCTTTAACAGCCCAAAAATATCCAAAACAATTTTTGATTGCCTCAATTTCATCATTATCATCTGAATAAAATGTTACACATATATCGTTATGTAGGATGCAAATTGAGTTCATATCAGTAGTATTCATCATGACTACCCCTTCTCTATTGCTTGAAGCATATTTTTAGACTTATTTCACTTCTAATGTTTTGAAATTACATAAGATGCATAGCTAAAATCTTATGGGTGTCTTAAAAACTGCTATAGTTGACTGATTAAGATAGCTTAAATGACACTCCAAAATCTTCTGCCGTAACCAAGCAAAAGGCTTGCGTAAACCCTGCAAGCCTTAAACTTATTATTGCTTTTAAGTTCCAAAAAAACTTTTACTTATTTTTACTTGATACCTCTTTGCAGATTTAGCTAGTCTGTTGTATTGTATTTAAGATTCGCAGATTCCGCCATCATAACCTAGAAATCTTGTCTATATGACTTGCTCTTAAAAAAATGCTTTAATAGTTCTTCAACGCATGCATCAATAGATATGATGCTTGTATCTAATGCATAATCAGGATTTACTGGAACATCATATGGGCTTGATATTCCAGTAAACTCAAGTATTTCACCTGATCTAGCTTTTTTATACAATCCTTTAACATCACGTGACTCACATACTTCGAGAGGTGTAGATATGTAAATTTCTTTGAAAGTCTCACTTCCAATTATCTCTTTTGCTCGAATTCTTTCTTGCCTGAAGGGAGCAATAAATGAGGCTAGCACAATCAATCCAGCATCATTCATGAGCTTAGCTATCTCAGAAATCCGGCGAATATTTTCTACTCTATCAGCTTCAGTAAAGCCCAAATCTTGATTAATGCCATGCCGAATGTTGTCGCCATCTAGAAACATTGTGTGCATTCCAATCTCCACCAATTTCTTTTCGAGAGCAATAGCTATGGAAGATTTCCCTGCACCTGACAATCCAGTAAACCACAATGTTAGAGGTGCTTGATTTTTTAACTCCGATCGAACTTTTCGAGTAATATTCGTTTTTTGCCAAGTTGTATTCTCGGAACGTTTAAGAGAATGCAAAATCACACCACATGCTGATGTCGCATTGCTTATACGATCAATCAATATGAATCCACCAAGCTCTTGGCTTTTGTTAAATGATCTTAATACAATCTTTTCAGAAAGAGCAATCTCACACTGACACAATTCATTTTTGAATATTTGCGTGGATGCAATGTGATTACCTGACGTAATATCAATTTTATGCTTAATAGCTATAATTGTCGCTAACACAACCTTTGTTCCGCATTTTAATAAATAATTCCTTCCTACTGAAAGAGGATCGTCATCCATCCAAAGTATGGATGATGTAAATACATCTGAATTTTCCAATTCTTCGTCTGATGTTAATACATATCCTCGTGAAATATCTATCTCTCTGTTAAAAGTAAGCGAAATTGACTGGCCAGCAAAAGCTTCTTCACATTCTGAACCAGAAACTAATATAGACTTAACATTTACTTTTTCATTTGTTGGTAAGCAAGTAACTTCATCACCAATTTTTATGTGGCCTGATTCAATTTGACCTTGAAACCCTCTATAGGTATGACTAGGACGACTCACACGTTGTACAGGCATCATGAAGCCCTCCTGTTGCTTTCTTTCTGAAATATCAACGCTTTCAAGATATGAAAGCAAAGGCATATCATTATACCAAGGCGTTTTCAGCGATTTAACAACCACATTATCACCTTCTGTAGCTGACACAGGGATTACTTTGATGCTATCAAAGTTAAATTCTGATATATATTTCAAGAATTCTAATCGCGTTTGATCGAAGCGTTGTTGATTGTATTGTACCAAATCCATTTTATTGACGGCCAGCACAAGATGTTTAATGCCTACAAGTGCACATATACGAACATGGCACTTTGTTTGTGGCAAAATTCCATTCAAAACATCAACTAAGATTACTGCTAAGTCCGCAAAGGATGCACCTACCGCCATATTACGTGTATATTCTTCATGCCCCGGACAATCAGCGACAATAAATGAACGTTTATCCGTATTAAAATAGCGATAAGACACATCAATAGTAATACCTTGCTCTCGTTCTGCCATCAAACCATCTAATAGTAAAGAATAATCCAACTTTCCTTCGCTATTCGTCAATTGACTATCAAGTTCAAGGGATTTCAAATGGTCTATAAATAAAAGCTTTGCATCGTATAAAAGATGTCCTATAAGTGTAGATTTACCATCGTCAACAGACCCACATGTTATAAATTTTAATAACGGTTTCAAAAGTATCCCTCCCGTTTACGTCGTTCCATACTTCCTGGCGCCTCGTGATCAATAACTCGGCTTATACGTTCAGAATATATTGCTGAAAGAGTCTCCTCAATAATCGCATCAAGTGTATCAGCTTCCGATTCATGTCCTCCAGTAAGAGGATAGTCCCCCATAGTTCGAAATCGAATTTTCCTATATTTAACCTCTTCATCTGACTGAAGGCACATACGCTCATCATCAACCATAATTATGTTACCATTACGATAGATACAAGGTCGCTCTTTTGCAAAATATAAGGGTACAATTGGAATATTCTCTTGACGTATATATTCCCATATGTCCTTTTCAGTCCAGTTAGATAAAGGAAACACACGCATACTCTCACCTTTGTTTAGGCGCGTATTATATAATTTCCACAATTCTGGGCGTTGACTTTTAGGATTCCATGCATGCGCTGGATTGCGGAAAGAAAAAACCCTTTCCTTAGCGCGAGATTTTTCTTCATCCCTTCTGCCACCTCCAAAAATAGCATTAAAACCATGTTTGTTTAGAGCTTGCTTCAGTGATTCAGTGTTCATCATATCTGTATATGTTGCACCATGCTCAAATGGATTAATGCCACGCTCTAAAGCTTCATTATTAGTATGTACTATAAGCTCAAAGCCTACTTCTTCTGATCTTTTGTTGCGAAAATCTATAACCTCTTGGAAATTCCATGTGGTATCAATATGCATCAATGGAAATGGAATTTTTTCTGGATAAAAGGCTTTTAAGGCAAGATGCAACATGCATGTGCTGTCTTTTCCAACAGAATATAACATTACTGGTCGCTCACATTCAGCAACAACCTCTCTCATGATATATATCGCTTCAGCTTCAAGCTGATCAAGATGTGTGCTTTTTCCCATATAAACCTCCTTATTATTTAGCTTTAATCTCCTATATTGTTTTCCCATTTTTTTAAGAAGCATTTTTTCTCTTCTTCACTATAAAAGTGATCCATATAGGGGTTGCCGTCATAATACATTGAAACAATTTCCCGGGGGATTTTTATAGAATTTTGTACGTTTCTATACAACTCTTTATAATTTTTTTTGCTCGCTTCATTTGCATTAATTAGCTTAAAATAAGGGGCACCTACAAACTTGCCAATTACCTGTTCTAAATCATTAAGCTTTTCAAGCTTTATAACTAGCACTTCAATATTATTTTGTTTTAATATTGAATAGCCTCGTTGCCTGTCAAATAAGTGATCATAAACATTGATTCCAAATACTTCTTTTAATTCATTTATAAACCATTCGAATTGATATCCAAATTTACATTTACCATTCTGCGTAGCTCGTTTTTTAATACCCTCTGCACAAATATCCAATAAAGAATTATAAGGGAGTAAATATCCATTTTTGCTAAATTCACCTAAGTGATATAAAGTTTGAGAATAATCTCTACTTAAAGGTTCTCTTACCAGAGTAATAATTTTCAAGCCCTCTGAGCGCTTCATTTTATCACTACAATACTGAGAGCAATTACTAATTATTTCTAATTCAGAAGCCTCAGGTTTCCATGGCAACTCTGGTATCAAATCGTAAATAAAATAATCTGTGAGCATGTGAACATGAGTGGCATTGATACATATTGCAGCTAAGCTATTGCAAACAGATGAAGATCCCACCTTTCCAGGTTGATATACTAGTATATCATTTTCACAATAATGTTCTGGACACCACCAGTTCAAATATAAATTTCTTTTTTTATCGTTAGGTAACGCTACTTTATGGCATTTTATCGTGCGATACCACTCGTCAATCCGGAGATCATTTGCATTTTGTACTATTAAATCATCTAGTTCTGAAAGTGAATACACACGATCAAGCATAATATCTAAATACAAAAGTTCACCTAATATTTCCTTATAATTAGTTGATAACCCTGTGACAATAATAATAATCGGCTCATATGTACTCATTTTTTTTAATTCTTTGGGAGACACAATCGGTAGACCGCTCATATGCCCTGTTTTAAAAGTATCACAAAAGCAGATAATATCTACATTTTCAAAGTAATTAGTCAATATTTTGTAAGTCTCTACCCCTGTTATACCTGCACCATAAAGAACAATTTTATTGTTGAATAAGGCTTCAAAATCTTTTACAAAACAATTATCATTAATCATAATTTTTAGTCCTTGTATCTAATGTATTTGAATGAAAAATAAGGTTGCCCACTTATGCTTTCCTTTCTTGATATCTCTTAATTATGAACAATCAATTTATACTTATTTTAATATAGATAACCCTTATTATATTTTTGCTTGCTAATTTCTGTTTTAATCTTTGTTGTAGAAATATTTGGAGTGCGTGGCAAATAAAATACTTGACAGCCTTCCTCTTGCAAAAAATTAAATTTATTAGCCCAGTCTTCACCAATTGCAAATATATTAATGTTATACCTCTTAATATCTGTGCGTTTTTGCTCCCATGAAGTTTCAGGTATAACCAAATCAACAAATTCAATTGCTTCAAGAAGAGTTTTTCTTTGATCGTATGAGTAATAACATTGCTTATTTTTTTTTACTAAATTAAATTCATCCGACGAAAGACCTACTATTAAATAGTCACCTAAAGATTTAATTGCTTTTAGTAAGTTTATATGCCCATAATGTAAAAGGTCAAATGTTCCATAGGTTATAATTCGGCGTGAGCTTAGCTGAATATTTTTACTCATACTTCATTCTCCTTTCATTTTATTTTTTTAGATAATAATAATCTTAAAAAAACTCTTAATTGTTCATTTAATTTCAAAGATATTCCATTCTCTCTCATAAAGTTCAATGTCGCTTATACTATCACACTCCAACCACAATTCATCAGTAGGAATAGCTTCGATCTCATAACCTAAAGTTAACATATGTTGCAGAAGCGTTGTCATATCCAAACACTTTAAAGGTTTTGGCATTGGTTTATTAATTGCATTTTCAACATTTTGCCATCCTTTCGGTGTAAAACGCAACAGTCCCATAAATTGCCCTTGTATATCATTCCTCGAGTTGGTTTTTTTCCCAATCTCAATTAATTTTTCATCAATAATCTTAAACGTTTCCAAATCATCAAAGGGATTTGAAAATCGTTTACTCCATAGCTCCCAAAATTCAGTGTAATATGTTATTGCAATATTGCTATCAGTCTCTATTAGCTCCTTTACAACAGATGAATGATATATAATATCAGAGTAACTTACGATTACAGTTTCATTTAGAAGCCATTCTCTAGCTGCAGTGAGCGATACAAACATATTTGTGCTTTCCCAGTCATTGTTATAAAATCGTTTTACACCCTCGGCCTTTATTTTTTCCTTTTTATATCCAGTAACAATTCCGATATTCTCACGAGCAAACCCCGCTAATTCCAAATTCTTGATACAATGATCAAGCAGTGTTATACCAAAAAGCTTTATCATACACTTGGGAATTTCTTCTGTAATTTTACTCATACGATTACCGCGCCCTGCTGCTAAAATAATTACTTTCATATCCATTATCCTTATGTAATAAATTTAGGTTGATAAAGGCTAACCTATGAGCCTTTGATGCCTAAGAATCCTATTCACACAAAAATATACCCTTCAAACCCGAATAGCTACGTTGCTATTTTTCGGATTTTAAGAGTATGAGTTGAGCAAAGACATAATTCAGTGTTAAAAAAATGTAATTCCAAATAATCTTGATCTAGTTGTAATCTATGAGCATATATACTTGCGGACATTTAAAAATTTGATTTATCGAATAATTTCCACCTTTTTATTAGCGCAATCAATTCGTAGAGTTTGAGCCTTCTTCCATTCTATAAAAAGTTTTTCTCCAACCCCAATTACTGCTGGAATTCCTAATTCACCTGACCGAATAGCCATATGTGAATTTGCACCACCATATGCTGTTATAATACCACATATTGAATGCGTAAATATCCAGTCATAACCTGGATCAGCAGAAAGTATCATAATAATTTTACCCTCTAGAGGCTCATTGCCAAAACAATCTGTACATACATCACCTATTGCCCAGCCCATTGTAATGAAATTTGGATCACCAGTTGGCAAATGAAAAGCATAGATATCGTTGGGTTTAATAATGACGGGTGGCAATGTGAATGATAAAGTGTGGCCATATTTTTTATACCCCTCAGAAATAGATTTTTCTAATGAAGATTTAATATCTTCTGCACTTGAATATAAGCGCTCAATTGCTTGAATGTCAATAAATGCCATTTCTTCACGATTAAAACCATATTCAGCTCCTAATTGCACAATTAATTCTAATGCATCAGATAAGCTTTTGGTAAAAACAAACTTTGAATACTCTCGCCCTTCTATACCAGCCTTTATGAATTTAAAGAGTGATGAAACATCTCCTACAATTTCATGTTGCATCATTTGCTCTTGGATTGCTGTAAATTGTCCTGATGTTAATAAAAATTCATTTTTTTTCTGTTCCATACCTATCTGTTGTTTTTTTTCATTAAAAAAATAAAGACTTGGCGAAGCATCATATCGTTGTGAAGTAATATCATATGTACCTGGGCGAAGATGTCCATACTTACTTAAAAAATCTTTTTCAGACATTATAAATCTATCTGTCTCTATTTCTGAGCCAACCGATTTAAGCTGTTTCATGTAATTATCATAATCTTGATTAGATAGGATGCCAATAGATACTAATGACTTTAGTAAAAGAACAGCTATAAAACCCGTACGAGCCAAGCCAGCAAACGGCAATGTACCAAATCGTATACAGTCTTCTAGCAACCAATATATTTTGCTGATTATGTCTAAATCGCTACTTGTAATAGCTTTATAACGTTCTTGTAGTTGATCCAATTGATTTATATCATAAATCCATAACCCTTTTGAGGTATTAATAATATTATTCGTAAGGCACTTTAAAGAACGCATTATTATATCTTGTTCAAATTTCTGAAAGCCATATTTGTCAAGAATTTTTATCCTCTCACATAAATCAAAAGTATAGCATGAAAAAACTATATCAAACTCTACCTTGTCATATTTGTCAGGTCGAAGGGCAAGGCCGTCAAGATAGTAGTCAACTAATTTCTCTGTCAATCTATCATCAATATCTTTGGGAATAAATGAATTAAAACTTGCACGGGTATCAATATAAGGCAAACCACAAAAATCTATCATAAGTGGAAAGCCCGCCATATTTTTATATCCATAATTATCTCTCTGATATGCCCATGTTCTATCAGTAATAACTTTACGATATAATGAAAGAGATAAAGGTTTTGGGCGGGTACCTATCATCTCTGCGGGATTCCAATCTGGCATAATTCCATAGATCGTACGCTTGCCTGTAACCAAGGGTTTTGGACGAATTTCGCGGTCTAAAAGCATTTTAATCCGATCTAGACTCTTTTTTTGTTCGTGGTAAGCTACCACAGGCTTTGCCATAACCAGTGGGCGCGCTTGTAGTAGATACAATTCATCCGATGTAGTAAATGCAAATTCAATATCAATTGCATTACTGTCAAACAATTCCATCAACTCACAAGCAGCATCAGCAAGCTTGTCCATTCTTTTATCGCCAACTTTATATCTGTGAAACAGATAGTATGTATGCAAATTATGCCCCGACCCAGAAGTAACAGAATCTGTTGAACCTTCCTTATCGTAGTTTATTACAAAATAATTACCTCCAGTGTTGGGATCGACCGTGAATAGTACACCACTCATAGCTATTTGGGTAAGCATTGGCTGTATAAGTATTTGATTACTCGGATTATTATCTTCATAAGAATCTTTGACCTTTTCCATCGCTATTAGAATATCTTTCGGCAATACATTTAAAACTGATAAATATTTTCCAGCTTGTGACTCCAAAGAAGAGTCTTCTAACAATGTTGAAGATCGCACAATAAGAGGTGTATCGAAACGGTCTATCACTTTTGTGAGAATAGTGTCTGGAATTGTAATCAAATCTGAAACCAAGAAGCATATCTGAGGTAATACCTTACTCTTTTCAACATGATTTTCAAGCAAAGAAAGAGTTTCAGCTTTTGTTGTAAACTTTAACATATTGGTCACCTTCAATATCAATCAGCATACTATATCTATTTATTTAGCTTTGTAATTTCATTTATTAGATTTGTACATTTTCTATTTTCCAGTTTATTTTTGCGGTAATTGGAATTTTGCTGACGGATGACAGCATCTACGTTTTTCCAGAGGAGGTAGTTGCATATAATTTCCATAATGAAAATTCAGATAGGCGTCGAAATCTTTGACAGCAGGTAACATATAGCACTCAAACTTTATATTCGCTAAATCTTCAAACCACTTTCGTAAATATCCAAAGGTTCGGTATCGTGGTGTAGGAAAAGTAAGTATGCGAACCAATTTTGTTTGCTTTTTATTTGATGCGAGCATTTCGATTCTACAAAGAGCCCATGAATGAGGAATTAAATTTAAAAATGAATACCAAACTCTAAGAATAGCCAATCTGCTTGACTTTCGACCGGCTTCTGCATACAAAACCTTGCGCAAAAAATAACAATAACAACAATGCAATGCACGCAGGGGAGCAAAATCAGGCGTGCTATCTAATGGAAATATATCCAAAAATATACCCGTTTTCATTTTCATATGCTCTTGCCCTAAACGCACAAATTCCGAATCCTTGCGTCGAATTCGAGCATATCCCCAACGATAATGGGTATCTGTCGTATGATCTTGATAAAAAAACCTAGTCTGATCCAGATCTCGTCTACAAGCTTCTCTAAACTTTTCATATTCAGCCCTTAACATCGCTATATCTACATCATCATCCCATGGAATAAAGCCGCCATGACGTACAGCACCAAGCATAGTGCCCATTAAAAGAGAATATTTTATGTCGTTTTTTTTGCAAATTTTATCTATTTCTAAAAGCATTTCTAAAAGAACCATTTGAAAACTGCGAAGCTCTGTGTCAGAAATCACATGAACGTTATTTAGCATCACAAGACCTCCTCACCAAAATGCTTCAGTTTCATTAAATACTCAAAAAACAAGTTTATTTTCTGTTCCAGAAAGTAACCTTTTTATATTTGCTCTGTGTTTGATAATAATTATAAACGCTATTAGTACTGAAAATACATTAAAATACAGTGTTGGAGTTCTAAAGATAGGTACAAATGATAGGATCGCAAAAAGCAGGGTTCCGCATATAGTGCCTAATGAAACATAACGAGTTAAAACTATAATTATTATGAAGATGACAAGGCATAAAAGTGCCATAACCCAGTTAATCATAAAAAGTACAGTTAATCCTGTAAGTCCACCTTTACCCCCTTTAAAACCAAAGTAAATTGGCCAATTATGCCCAATAATTGCACCTGCACCTGCAGCTAAAAGGCTTACAGGTTCTTGAACTCCTCCCCAGTAAAAATAAACACCAATTGCTAAGCCTATAATACAAGCAATTAACCCTTTTAATATATCTCCTATAAGAACAAACGCTGCTGCAGACTTACCAAGAACTCTATGGACGTTAGTAAGACCTGCGCTTTTGCTGCCTAGACTTTTTATGTCCTGACCATATTTTCTTCCAACAATCACCGATGTATTGACACTTCCTAAAAGATAACCCAATACAAAGGCTACAAAAATCATTAAAATGTCAATCATTGTCAATCTCCTTTGACTTTTATGTATTTTAGTACAAAATAGATAAAATGACCTTTCAATAGAACAATAGGGATAAACCTCAGCCTAAGCACACCTATTTTTGCCATCCTCCTTTGAAATATTGTATAGAACTTAATTGAGCCTACGATAGCTGAGCTGTTAGAGATTATTAGGTTATTGTTAGATGCAACTATACTCTTTATTTAAATCCCATCTTATAAAAAGGGATTTCATGCGGTAAAATCATATAGAAATATAATATTACATCAAGCAAAACAAAAACCGCAGACAACTTTTCTTTATTATACCTCATAATTTCAATTATGCAACATGCTTCTTATTATCAAAAATTACCATCACTTTCACATATTACGAGTGCTGTTTCTTTAGTCAGTGCAACTATTAAGCTTATAAAACAAAGTTGATATCATTCATTATAGACTCAGAGCATACTATAATAAAATTCTCTATGTCTTTTTTGTCAATATATTTTATCAAATTTTTATGCCTATTGACGCCACTATTATACCCGTTAAGTGTATGTTCCCTCCATAAATTAATTTCTTGCCCTGTTAATAAATCCAAAAAATCCGTTGCTCTCGCAATTTTCAATTCGCCCAAAACATTATTCATCCAAATAGATTCATTAAATAACAATTGATCCAAGGTGTTAGTATCGCTGTAATATGCGTCCCGCAAATCTTGTGTAGGAGAAGTATCTTTTTCATAGTCCTCAACAAACTTATGAGCAACACGGGTTATCCAATACACGTCAGTTAAAATATGTATCAAATAGCCCCACAAAAAATCTAAGTCACATTTGTCTTTGTTTGATTTAACAAAGCTAAGCAAAACTTTTATGAACTCACGCTCATTTACATCAAATCTTCGTTCATTAATTGGATTTAAATGAGTTTTTCTTTTTTCTAATCTGCTATAATTATGTCGCATGTGAATAGCATCTGGCGAAATAGAACCAAGGTAGAACTGAGATAAATCTCCTAATTTGAATCTTAATGCTATATTCTTAGCAACACTTAAATGAATAATTTGTAGTGGCATGGTAATATCCATTCCGGCGCAGCCGACATAAGTAGAAATGCAATAAAAGTGTCGTACCAGCCTAACTAGTGTTAATATTATCTTATCTAAATGGAAAGATTCATTACATCACATGTGATTTCTAAATATAATGGGTATAGTCTAGCTATTTTAGATGACTCCTACTTTCAAGCAATCTATAATCGTAATCAAATATTTTATACTCACATAACGCTCTTGAATTTCTTCGGCGATTTGAGTAAAAACCAAATTACCTGTAGCTCTGTTTCCATTCGCAAAAAAAACCATATCAACACCTTTGGCTATCAAAACTTCCTCTGGTGTATATACTTGTTTACCAAACCGTTCGCAGGCAGCAACATATGAACTAGATGGATCAACATTGACAAAAAATACATTTTTACTAGAAACAAAATTTGGGGAGATTCCATTAAGCATTGCAATGATATCAAATTTAGCAGGCCATATCGCTATTATGTGCTCCTTGCAAATATTATCAAGTCTTCTTTTAAGTGTAGTCATAACATCATTCATATCATCAAATTCTATATCAGCGCCATTTATAGTAAGAATTTGAAATAACAAAACTTTTTGCACCATTTCCCAATATATTTCATCTGACATTTTTGTTAAATTTATCTGCATATCGCCGTCTTTCAAATATTTAACCCTATCAGGTATTATTCCACGTTCGCATGCTATTTTGTACAAATGTATCCCAGGAAACGCAAAAATCCAGTTGAGCATTATATCATATCTAAGGTGTTTTTTCCACCAGTTAAGTGAATTTCTTATTGTCTCTGGGGTCTCTTCCACATCACCAAAAATAATAAACCCTCTTGCATCAAGTCCTACCTCTAAAGAAAGATCAAATGCGTATTCTATTTGTTTTACAGTGATATTTTTATTCATACTCTTAAGAATACGATTATCTGCACTTTCGACACCGAAAAAAATATGCTGACAACCACTATCTTTCAACAGTTGCAACATATGTTTTGAAACTGCATCAACACGCTGAAAAATCTGGTATTTAAGGTTTTTTTCTTTCATATAATTTGCTATTTTATTTAGAAACTTAATGTCTTTCCCAAACATTTCATCCACAAATTGTACCAAATTAACAGAAGGGTAATTATTAAGTATCCAATCTAATTCTTTACGAACATTCTCAAAAGAACGCTTACGATAATTCTTATCGCAAGTGTGAAAACAAAATGTGCAATTATATGGACAAGAACGAGCTGTGGCAATGGGAACTGCACTATCACTAACAGTAACCCTATAACGAATTAGGTCATCCTTTAGTAGTAAATGGAATTCAAACCCAATATAATCGGGAAATGGTAAAATATCCAAATCAGAGACTCCAGCACGCGTTGCACTAATCATACCTTGACGTGTTACAACGCCAGCTACTAACTCTGCATTTTTTTCATTTTCTAATGCGTAAGCAAGTGCATTGACTGTAATCTCACCTTCGCCTACGACACCATAATCGGCTGTTTCAAGAGCTATCATGGCAACACTAGGATCGGCAGTGATTATTCCTCCACCAACACAAGTTATAACATTGGGATTTGTCGATTTTACTGTATCCAATATCTCTTTCAGAATGGTATACTGACCGCTTAAACCTCCAGTAAGTACAACATCTATATTATTATTTTGTATTGTTTCTTGTAACAACTCATAGGGATTTTCCTTGTAATTCAAGTTTAATGTAAAAACAGTACGACCCGATGCTTTTAATGCAGACGATACCAAGCAAAACCCATACGGCATTCGATATGCGCTATTCATCTGTGTAGTAAAACGAGGCATTACAAACAAATAGTTCAAATGTTTTCCGTCAGGATTTGGTAATTCAACTGCGTCAAGAAATTGCTGGGTTATATTTTCTGGAGTTTTTGGGGTGCATGCACTCATTAAACAACTTCACTCCTTCTTTATAAAATGACTTTGATTTGTGTTGCATTGTTGAATAAAGTAAGAAAGCCTAGTTCGTTATTTATTCTTTTAGAAAGTATGTTGGGGTTATAATAGACTTTGCTGAAGAAGAAATAATTGATATGATATTATAAACAGTCTGTAATTTTCAATAGACGCTTTATTCTTGGGTAATGATGCTTAATTTCATCACATATCTGATTATACACCATATCACCTATGGCCTTGTTTCCAAGAGCAAAAAAAACTATCTCAATATCTCTACTAACTAAAACTTCATCTGGAGTGAATACTTGTTTACCAAATCGTTCGCAGGCAGTAACATACGAACTAGATGGATCAACATTAACAAAAAACACATTTTCACTGGAAATAAATTTGGGGGATATTTCATTGAGCATAGCAATTATATCAAATTTTGCAGGCCATATCGCTATTTTATTCCCTTTGCATATATTATCAAGATAATCCTTAAGAGCAATCACCATATCATCCATATCATCAAAATCAACATCCGCACCACTTATAGTAAGAATTTGGAATAATGAAACTTTTTTCACTATTTTCCAATACTCAACATCTGATATTTCTGTTAGATTTATATGCATATCGCCAGTCTTAAGATATTGAACTTTGTCCGATATTATACCTCTTTCGCAAGCTACTTTATATAAATGCGCTCCTGGGAACGTAAAAATCCAAGCTATCGTTATATTATACTCAGGATGGTTTTTCCACCAATGCAGTGTATTTTTTATTGTCTTTGGAGTTTCTTTCAAATCTCCAAATATAATATTTCCTCTCACATTTAACCCTGCTTCCAAAGCCATATCAAACGCATTCTCAATTTGTTTAACAGTGATATTTTTTCTCATGCTCTTTAAAATAGTATCATCTGCACTTTCCACCCCAAGAAACAAATACTGGCATCCACCTTCTTTTAAAAGTTGCAATACATCTTTTGTTACAGAATCCACACGCTGAAAGATCTGACATTTAAGATTTCTTTTTTTTAAATAATCCATTATATTTTTCAGAAATTCAATATCATTACTAAACATCTCATCAAAAAATTGTATTAAATCAACGGTAGGATATTTGTTAAGTATCCAATCAAGCTCTTTGCGTACACTTTCAAAAGAACGCCTACGATAGCTCTTGCCGCTTGAATGGAAGCAAAATGTACAGTTGTATGGACATGAGCGCCCCACAGCAACGGGTATTCCACTATCACTAAAAGATACTCTGTGGTGAAGAAGATCATCCCTTAAGAGTTCATTAAATTCAAACCCATCATAATCCGGAAATGGCAATATATCTAAATCTGATATCTCATGACGTTCCACTATCAATGTGCAGTTACTAGATATAACACCCGCAACTTGACTTGCATCCTCATCATTTTCCAGCGCATAGGCAAACGCATTGACTGTTATTTCGCCTTCACCAATTATCCCATAGTCGGCTGATTCAAAAGCCTTTATAGCAACAATAGGATCTGCCGTAACGATCCCTCCGCCAACACAGGTAATGATATCTGACTTTGTTGATTTTGCTGAATCCAATATCTTTTTCAGCACAGTATATTGTCCACTCAATCCACCAGTAAGAACAACATCAATCTTATTATCTATTATCGTTTTACACAACAAGTTATAGGGATTTGTTTTGTAATTTAAATTCAGAGTAAAGACCGTACGCCCAGATGATTTCAGTGCGGATGATACTAAACAAAGACCATACGGCATACGATATGCACTATTCATATTCATTGCAATACATGGCATTACCAACAGATATCGCAGATGTTTCCCATTAGGGTTTGGCATTTTTATTTCATTAAGAAATTGTTGGGTCACGTTTTCTAGAATATTTGTGATTTGTGCACTCATAAAATATCAAACCCCTTCTTCTTTACTTCCATTGTTGCTTGAATGCTGTACTATAAGTAACTAATATTAATGCTTATTCATATCATAACTATATCTGTTTTTTCAAAACACAAAAAATTGCTGAGTGTAGTATTTTAAATTCTTCTTCCTGGCCTTCCATAAGTAACCAGTGCTCTTTCTCAAATAACGCAATCTGTTCCATGGTTAATGAGGAGGCACCAATTCCACGCGTAGCCTTCATGCGACCATGCCATGTTTCTCTAGTAAATGGTATCGAAATATCAAACGCACATGATGAATCCAGTTTAAATCCAAGTGAAGTGTCTATATTGTAACTCAATGGTATTCCATTGCTATCGAAAGTAGGGCGAGTGTATCCAGCACCATTCCATGAAGGGTTATACTTCAACACAATCTTCTCACTTTCTTTAGCAATAGAACCTTCTTCGGGAAGCCATATCAGTGACATAATAGCAATGCGTCCATCTTCCTTCATTATCCTCGTAAGAAGGGGCAGCAAAACCGATTTATCAAAATACGTGAAACACATGCAAGCCAATACTACATCAAATGTATCATCCGAAAAATCCATTTCCTCAACAGGAGAAACAATATACTCAATATTCATTCCTTCAGATAGTTTCCTTGCTTGTTTTATTTGATTTTCAGAAATATCTACGCCTATAAATTTGGCTCCATATTTAGCAAGGTGACGCGGTAAAACCCCAGTCCCTGTCCCTAAGTCAAGTACCATGTCACCTCTTTTGCACAATCCAAGCTCATTAATCTTTTGAAAAAACATCTCTGGATAGATATCTCGATATTTAGCATAGTCCTCAGACGTTTTGCTAAAATCAAAAGGGTTCCCATTATCAATATAATCCAACTTTATCATATTTAAGACCCTCACTTTCTGCAAAAGGCGCCTCCAAAAACAAAAGAGCCGATCGCAACATTATAAAACAAGTAAATTTTTGATTAATCATACCTTTGCACGGACATCTAAGAAAAAGGCTTTAGCATATTTGTTTCCGGAAATAATTTTTTCACTACTTTTTGCTTTTTGTTTATATCAAAAACTCTTTCGTAAATTGAAATAGGCCATGTCGCAATTTCCTTTTCTTTTGTAATATATTGATCATAATCAATCCGACCTTTTTTGATAATACTAAAATTATTAGCAATACTTAACTTTAGCAAATAATTGACCAATGTAATAGAAAATTGAACTTTCTCTGTAAAATTATACTTCTCTGCAAGATTAAATAACTCATAATAATCGTCTTCAGTTAATCTTTCTGCTAATATGGCAATATCAAATACTCGATTCAGTTTTATTTCTTTAGGATCACCTCCTAGAAACCTCATATTTAAAGCAAAATATATAGCTTCATTATACAAATGACAACACATATGGAGCATATTTACGACATTATCAAAAACATTAATGCCATTACAATTTATAATATGATCATTAAATTCCGATATCGAAACATAATTACTATAATCTAATCCATTCCAAGAAAACAGGAAATTGACATCAACATTGCTTACCCATCCTGAATCTTCATGCCTAGACATATTGTGGATTTCATGTGTAAATGTTTTCTGAAAAAGTATATCACTTCGACTGGCTGGTTCCAGACTTTCACAATTATTTGCACTTATAGCAAAAATATATCCCATTTTGGTAAGTACTTCTTCAACTATATCTATATGCTTTTTATCGACCAGCATATCAATATCACCAAAATAACGATGCCAGTATTTTTTATAAATATCAAGTATACAATATATACCTTTTAAGAATACATGAGGTATATTTTTATTCTTTAATTCTATAGATAATTGATTTGCAATCTCTATATATTTTTTGTTCATAAGCTTAATTTTTCTCTTTCTAATTTCTAATTGATCTAATTGATCTAAACTAAACTTAGTAAGTAAATCATAATAAAGCATATCTAACCTATGATATAAAATAAAATCAATATCTATTTTTTCTATATCAAAAAGATTATGTTCAAAATTATATGATTGGTAATATTTTAAAATATTAATTATATAGTTTTGCATAATTTTACACTTTACAATTTTTCAATTCATATAGAATTACTTCAATATAATCTTCAACTATTATGTATTTGTTTATAGCGAGATTTTCATTACTAATTTCAATTTCAAATAATTCTTCACTTTTTGCTAAAAGTGTTATAAATCTAATTGAATCCATATTAAAATTTTCTAATTTTGTTGATAATTCAAAATTTTCTTTATCACCAAAAACTTCAGAAAAAATTGGCTTTGATTTTTCTAATACTTCCTCTTTTGTCATTTCATTATACCTCCAAAAGCCTAAGCCAACGTTCTAAACCGCAACCAATACATCCAGTAACGATATTTTCATTATTATCAAAATTAAATTCTTTACTAAAATGAAATTCATGATAATTAAAGGAAGTAATTGCTAATTTTTCATTTCCAATACATGCAACTAATTCACGTTTAAGATTATTATTAAGTTGATAACGCTCTTTTAATTTATTTTGTTTTGTTGGATAAAAAAAATCATTAGATTCTAAAATTAAAACATTATCAAAAATATTTAATGCATAATTTAATAACTTAAGTTCTAAATCAGCCAAAAATGTCTTTACATATTTTATATTACCAATTGCAACAAACTCTCTTACAGTAAAATCCCATTGTCGCTCCATCGACTTAAAATATCCATCTTCATAGCGATAAACACGTGCAAGAGTAGTAATTATTTCATTCTTAATAGGATTTTGTTCAACCTCAGGATAAATATGTAAACATGCAGCTGGTGTTAAATATGTGTTTGTTGTGTTATCAAAATCATTACAATGTAGATCATGTTGATTGTTTGATATATTTTGTAAACAATTACGTTTAATAAATCCAACCTTTGTCAGTTGATTAGGAAATGAAGAGAAATAACCACATTTTTTTAATATATTACCATCTATAAGAGAAGGTATGACCCACTCATTTACTTTATAATCTTCTAACATTTGTAAGAAATCAATATCTAATTTTTTTATAGATTTTGACTTCTTACATTGAAAAGAAGTATAGCTACTCCCTATATCCATTATCTATAAATCCTCCATAAAATAAAACTAGATTTAATTAATCATCACATTTACCATTCTTGCCATACACATAATTTATTTAATTGATCATCATTAAATTTATATATTTGTAATATAATGCGTTTTATTTTAGTTTCTAAATCATTATAAGTACTCATTCTATCTGATGAACATAATACTTTTTCAGTATTATTTAAAATTGTATTAATATTAGTATTATTATCACATTGATTTATTACATTAACTGCCCATTCAAATAGGAAGTTACTGTTATTTTCTGATATTTTTTCTACTTCATCTAAATAATTATTTAATAAAGATATCAAATTTGATTTTTTATCTGATTGTACTTTATAATTTTCTAAATAACGCAATATTTTATATATAAAGAGCTTATGCTCGATATAAAAATTTGAAAATTGTTGTTCAAATATAAATTGCTTTGTGTTTGCAAATGCTATATTAAAGTCATAAAACTTTTGTGCAACTATATTAACAAAATTATAATTTGTTGTATTATCAAAATCGAGATAATTTTGGTCCTTTAATAATCCATCTTCTTGAATACGATTATATATCGAAGTTCCTTTAAAATTTTTATATATACTCATAAATTTTTTTATTGTAAAGCAAGAGTTTTGATTAAGAAAATTTGCATTATTAAACAAAGTGTTATAATCTGAATATGGATTAAGATTAATAAATCCAAAGTTTTGGCATCCGATTTTTTCTTTTTTCAAAATATTAATTGCAGAATTATTTTGTTCTAAAGTGTGCGGCTTATTATATAATATTAGGTCTTTTTCATTGCCACTTTCCACACCTAAATATATATTATATATTCCAGAGCTTCGTAAGAGATTGAATTGATTTTCATTAATTTTTAACATAGTTTCTGGCCGCATAAAAACTCTTAATACTATATTCAAATCTCTTTTTCTAATTTCTTCTAATATGGAAAAAGTTCTGTCTAAGGAAGGGTCTTCAAAACTATTATCAGTAATAAAAAAATTAACAATTCCAAAATTATCAATTATATATACAATTTCATCTATAATTGATTTGATACATCTTCCACGCCATTTGCCCCAGAAATTTCTGCTAATACAAAAACTACAGTTTTTAACACAGCCTCTTGATGAAGAAAGAAAGGCAAATTCAACTTTCTTATATAACAATTTATGTTTTGGAAAAATATCATCATCTAATGATATAAGCTGTCTTTTATATTCATTTTTAATATAACCATTATCTGTTTTATAGATTAAATTTGGAATATTAGAATAGTCTAAATCATCATTTTGTATACACTTAATAAGTTGTGAAAATGGTATCTCTCCTTCTCCGACCACTATAAAGTCTAAACCACTATCAACTTTTATAATATCATCATAATATGCGGTTGCGGCTATACCTCCTAAGCATATTGGAATATTAAATTCATCTTTTGTCAATTTAGAGAATTTGAGCACCTTTTTTATATTGTATAAATATGATGTGAATCCCACTATGTCTGGATTATACAATTTTATTTTCGAACTTAATTCTTCATAATCGTTAACACTTATTATAACCGGCTCATAATTATAATGAAATTCTAGATACATTGACAATGCATCCAAACCTGGTTCCTCATTATTTCTGTTCTCAAGAACCCGTTCGCTACCATTTTCAACATAAAACGTTACATCTTCATTTCCAACACGAACTAGTAATACTTTCACAACATTACCTCCTTATCTATATTCAAAGATTTAATCATTATTAAAGCCAAACTCCATTATGCCTTTTTATCTATATATAGATTTTCCAGCAACTTCTTTATAGACTTTAAACCTACAGTAGTGTATGTATATTCCTCATTCCAAAGTTTCTTCCATCTTATGCCGGCTAAACTATTTAGTCCGATCCTCAAGTCCTATCAATGGCGCCGTAAAGAAGAAGCTCTATCTTAAATCTGTATAGCTTTGAGATTCCTCCTCGCAGACATAAAAAAGTCAGCTTACGGCAACCTATGTAAAATCTCCAGCCCAACCGTCATTTCACGAATGGCACCCATAAGTCCAATGTCAATAGTCGCTTCCATTTTGTGCCGATTAACCCTTTTGATCAGCCACTCAAGTCCAGTTAGTGGCCCATTGGTTACTATAGTATTTGTTTCTTCAATAAAGCCTTGTGATATTTCTATACAGCTGTCATGACCGATAAGTTTTTTAAGCAGGGCATAATCATCCCTAGCCATTTCAAAACTTGAATCCTTGTATCCATATCCATTGCGTAGTAACTTTAATGAATGCTCTGAATACCTAATAGAATTGACTACAGATAAGTAAAACTCTTGGCCACGTTCAGAAGATTCTATAAAAACATACCCTGGAATCAACTGTCTCTTCTCCAGAAACACTTTACCAGCTTTTCGGAAACAAGCATCATACATCGGCACAAAAGGTTGAGCGTCTTCAATTTGCCAATTACAAGATATTTCATCTGCAACTCTATATTCATATCCTGTCTTTACAAACAACACATAGCAATACATTTTAATCCACCCTCCAAAAAAAAGAGCATACCTTCGGCCTTTCATGTATCTCACAAATCAAGATACACTACTTAATTAACCAAAGGTATGCTCCTTGCATCCACTACCGCGACCCACCGACGACTAGCTTATAACAAGTGTTTTTAGGTTTTTGCCACTTTTCAAATGGAAAAAAATAATTTGGGAAATTATAATAATTTACAGCTATATATTGATTCAAAAATGAAATAACTTATTTACAGAACTTACTCAATATAATTCTAAAATTTATTTTTATGCTATAAACCTAATATGGTACGACAAACTATCAACATAAAACTTCAAAACAAAATTAATGAGTTAAGTATAAATCATAGATGTTCAATTTTAAGATTAAATGCCAACCTACTTAAACAGTTCTAAGTAACGCAACTGCAATTTTAGTAACATCATTCAATATCACTAGGAGGAATTTTATCATACACATTGTGTCTTGTCAAGTGCTGTGTTTTAATGTCAAATAATGTTAAGTATATATTTGTGTCTTGTTTAAGGAGGGAAATTGTGTCTGCTAATGCACGAATAAGAGAAATTCGGAATACATTAGGATTTACACAGCAAAAATTTGCTGAACGAATTGCCATCTCGATTAGCTATCTTGCAGAAATTGAGTATGGAAACAGGGTTGTCACCGAACGTATTATAAGACTTATATCTTTGGAGTTTAATATTGACAGCTGCTGGATTCGTACAGGTGATGGAACAATGTTTATCGAGGATGTTGATGCTCAAATTTCTAAACTAATCAGCGCATTTAAGTTGTTAAATTACTCATTTAAAGAATGCGCTATAAGCCAAGTTGAAAGCCTTGTTGAGTTAAATAATCAAATTAAGTCTAACCAATAAATTGTTTATTTGTTGTATGTAGTCCGTGTATTTATTTGAAACACTTGTGGATTGCGCATAAATAATTTTACTTAATTTTATGTCCAATGTTTTTGAAGAAGGTAAAATGCCACTAAGTGAGCGAAATGTTATAAGTACAAAGATGGGTGCTATGAATTACACTTTATTAAAGAGTGTGCCCCAAAATGTAGCATACGTAAATACTTTGATTAAGAGCTAAAGCTCGATCAAGAGAAAGCTAAAGTACTTGAGCAATTAACAAATCTACAGGGCTTGTGATCTACAAGGTCAGAGAATATAGACCAATCAGGGGAAGTGCTGAATCAAGTTTATCCCATGTATAATATTATTACAAAATCAAAGCTCAATTATGATGTTGTAACATATTATCATCTCTGTTCTCTATAATTTGATTTGTACCACATTAACAAAATGTTTTACCATTCTATAGAAATTAATTTAAGCCAGTTACACGGAATAAATTTTAGTAAATAATGTCGAAAGTTAAGCTGTAAGTAATTTTAATAGAGGTGAGTTAAAATAGAAGAAAATACAAACAAATACACCGTAGGAGCTTAGATAATATTCCTCAAGGTCTTTTCCCTTGCAGATTAGTTTCATCATTAATTTCCCCATGTGTTAAAATAGTGTTAAAGTTCAAAATGAGCAAAAAATCGCCCGCCAAGAACGCTAAGTTCTAAGCGGGCTAACTTGTTCCCGGCGGGATTCGAACCCACGACCCCTCGCTTAGGAGGCGAGTGCTCTATCCAGCTGAGCTACGGAAACATACATATACATAATTTTGGTAAACCTTTGCGAGCGAAATTCATTGCAACAGGCAAATTCTAGCACATTATAGCCAAATTGTCAATATTCACCACCACAGCAGGTGATCACAAACATCACAATATCTCTACGCAGGCGATGGTTCTATACTCATCCGTATCTTATGAAAAAAATCTCCTTTACAATATTATCGCTTCATACGAATAGGAATCTAAGCTCTCACGATAGAGATTTCAGCTTTACCCATCCGAACTAACAAATTTCAATATCTCCAAAGCAATTTCGTCCTCTTTGGCGGTCGCAGATATTTCTATCATTTTCTCCCCTTGCTCCGCTAAAAATGCGATCGCTCTTTGATAGTTATCATTAATTTTTTCAAGAGTTTTTAAATCATCGAATATCCCTCTATCAGCTCCTCGTAGCTTTATACGTTCTGAAGCTTCTTTTGGCTCAAGGGATAGAAAAATCGTCATATCAGGCTTAAGTGCTTCAAATTTTTTATTCAGCTCATAAATTTCTCTCATAGGCAAAGTGTCTATGGCTTGATAAGCCATGTTCGACAAATAATACCTATCACAAATTACATTCTGCCCCGAATCAAGTGCAGGATTCACAGTCTTTTCAAGATGCTCCACACGATCCGCAATCATAAGCATCATGAGGCTCTTAGGATTTAAGTCAAGCTGCTTAGAAATTGCTGCTCTACAAAGTGAGCCCACACTCCCATCCGAGGGCTCACGGGTTAAAAGGCTGTTAGGCAGAGCCTGAGCAAGCTTCTTAGCCTGTGTCGATTTGCCGCTGCCGTCCAGCCCTTCTATTACAATAAACTTTCCACGCATAATATCAATTCTCCAATAGCTTGTTTCAATATGCTCTGTTTACGCACAGAACTATTGTTATTGTTGCTCAGGCTCTTCCTTCGCTTTAGGCTCTTCCAGCTCTTGGATCTGGTCAGTCAAGCTACGGTAACGCCCCATGCTTTTTTCAATCATACCGTTTAGTTCGCTATATTGCTTTTTTGCCTCTACCAATTGCTTCTCGGCCGTTTCTTTGGCCTGAATAATAATTTTGTCACCTTGCTCCTTGGAAAGCCGCAACTCATATTCTGACTTCTTAATTGCCGCATCAGCTTCCCGGCGCGCCGATTCTAAAATTCTTTCAGCTTCTTCTTTTGCACTTGCAATCATCTTATTCTTTTCGCTCATAGTGCTATTTTTATCAATTTCCAATTGACTCTTAATTTCACGATATTCTGCCATCGCTTTTTCTACAAGGCCTTTGCATTCCTTTTTCGCTCTTAGGAGCAGATCTTGAGCGTCTTCCCTGGCGGCATTTAGACTTTGTTGCGAAGCTCCTTGCGCTTTTTCAATAGCCGCCCTTGCCTCATCAATCATTCTAGTTCTTTCAGATCTCGAACTTTCCTGAAGAGTACGCGCCTCTTTCTCCGCGTTATGTATAAGAGCTCTGGAATGAGCTACTGCTTTTTTCCGCATTTCCGCGATTTCTGTTTCTGTCTGAACTTTTCGCTCGTTTGCTACGCGCTCTATCTCTTTGCGATATTCAACCGACATTTGCTGAGCTCTTTCAAATATCTTGTTAAAATCTCCCGAAAACTTATTTATGAATGTTGAAAACGCCGCATCCTCCGATGCTCTTGCGCTGCTTTCGCTAATTTGCTCTTGCAGCTTGTCAATAGTTTTTTGAGATTCTTGCAACCTACGCACGCACTCTTCTTTAATGCGCGCAATCTCCTCTTGGTTACCTGTTTGATTTTGCGTTCGTTCGCTGAGTCGAACCTTCTCACTTTGCAAATCTTTAATTTCGGCCTTTGCACTTTCAAGTTCTAAGGCGGCTTTCTCTAGTTCTTCCGACTTGTCAGACTCCGCAGCCCGAAGGCTTAACTCGCCTTGCAATACTTCAATTTCAGCCTTTGCACTCTCAAGTTCCCCAGATACTTTTTCTAGTTCTTCCGACTTGTCAGACTCTGCAGCTCGAAGGCTTAACTCGCCTTGCAAAACTTCAATCTCGGCCTTTGCAATCTCCAGTTCCCCAGATACTTTTTCTAGTACTTCCGACATGCCAGACTCTGCAGCACGACAACTCAACTCGCCTTGCAATGCTTCAATTTCAGCCTTTGCACTTTCAAGTTCCCCGGCCATTTTCTCTAGTTCTTCCGATTTGTCAGACTCTGCGGTACGGCGATTTATCTCGTCCTGTAATGCTTCGATTTCGGCCTTTGCACTTTCAAACTCGCTTTCAAGCTCGGCTCTACTTGCATCAGCCTGCTTAACTTGCGCCGTAAGCTCCTGCAATTTTTGTGTCTCCCCAGATAGACGCACTATTTCATCTTGAAGTTTTTTTGCCTCCGCAGAAGAGTTATCCAGCTCATCTTGCATTTTTTTTATTTCGCTTTTTGAACTTTCAAGTTCTTTTTTGCTTTCGGCGCTTTCTTTAACTTGAGCCTCTAGCTCTTGTACTTTTTTCGACTCATCTAAAAGTTGAGCGACCTCATCTTTTAGCTTTTTAATTTCTATATTCGAATTTCCAAGCTCTGTTTCAAGTGCAGCTTTACCGGCTTCCGTCTGCTTGAGTGCAGTCTCAAATTCTTGCTTCTGAGTTTCAACCTTCGACAGTTTTTCATTCGCTTCTTCTTTTTCCAATCGAGCAGCCTCAATTTGTTGGTCAAGGTTCTCAAGCCCTCTAATACGCTGTTGCAACATGTTTATATAACAGTCTACATCCTCAGTTCGATATCCGCCGAAAGCAGACTTTGCAAATTCAATTCTATCCATGATTTTAAACATCTCCTTATGGTCGATCGCCTAAAAGTAGTCTGGTAAGGCTTGCAGCAAATGAATACATATATTTGTAAATGTACCATGAAAACCGCTGAAATGCAACTAGAAAATTGCAAAAAAGGTTGAAAAATGTCGTATTGTAGCCAATGAACTTAAAAAGCAGAAAATGAAAATGCAGTAACTTTTTCTACAATTGTTTTAAGTGGCAAAAACCTTGTGAAAACGAGCGAATATCTCAGGCCCAAATTCGCATGACAGCTTTATGTGCACACGCTCAATAACAGGTCAATTGACGATAGTGCTTAACATCCCTATCTGAACTCCGCTATAATAATGCTTCAAAATATCTATATAGTTATAACCACTATGAGCCAGGGCGTTTGCACCGACTTGGCTCATTCCTGCGCCATGTCCATGGCCGCGAACGTTAAACACTATTTTGTCGTGCTCGCCTCTCACAATAAAATTAGTGCTGCGAAGTCCTAAAATTCGCCTTAAATGCGTCCCTTCCATCGTTTTGTTGCCGATTGTTATGCTTAGCACATATCCAGCATTTGAACGCTCGTTAATTGTTATTTGAGATGCGATGTTACTGCCCTCAAGCGCAATATTTGGGAACTCTGCCCTTAAAAGTGACAGAAACGTGTTGCTACTAAACTCACTTATATATTCAAAGTCATTGCGGTACATGTAGAAATCGGAATTAACGCTCCTCAGATAGGGCCTGGGCGCACTCCAGACGTTTTCCGAATATTCTGTCATGCCTCCGGAAAATGCATGAAACACTGCAAGCACCGGCTCTCCGTTATGTACAATAATTTCGCCTCTAGTCGATATGACGGCTTCCGAAATAGTCCCGAAGTGCATGTCGAAGTTATCGCCCCACCGCGCTCGCATATCAGCCTCTGTGAGATACGCCTGCCAAATTTCTCCTATACGCTCATAATCAAACTCGTCTATCCCCAAAGCTGACATAGTATATATCGCATATGTACGAGCCGCAACGGCCTGAGCCCTCAGTGCCTCCATATGAAAAAGCGCTGGCACCTCCGCAGCAACTACGCCGATTATATATCGCTCAAATTCACAGAGCTCAAGCGGCTGTGTATATACCAGATTAATCAGATCGGCCCTGCTGCTTGTTATTGGGACGACTAATACTGGCTCTATCATAGCTCCATCATGTGGTCTTGAAACCCTAACGATAAAATATGGCATTGCTAAGAATGCCAAGAGTAAAAGTAAAGCGCAAAGTACTATCCTTTTCATATAAAAAACCCCCATAATATAATTATGAGGGCTGTCTTGTTTTATGATAGGTATACCTAAATCATTTTAAAACAGACCAAAGCGAAGCAGAAAAGCTCCGGCCGTTGGCCGTTGGCCGTCGGCCGCCGGCTTATAGCTGACAGCTTCTGGGAGTTTTCTGATGAAGCAGCAATTCCGTGTGAAAAACTTCCTTGACTTCGCTTTGCATTGCCGGATTCTAGGCAATGCAAAGCGAAGTCAAGGTATGATTTTGAACCGGACTTACTTTGAGACTATTTTAAAGTAGATTTAGTTTAGTACTATCATTGACTGTATTCAGGCTGTAGACATACTACCTTTTATGCGGTTGCAGACTTAAATCCACAAGATAAGTTGTGCTTGCATAACACTCCGAAGGAGCGGTTTTTGCCGGAGGCGAAAGTTCTGAGGCCTCAAGGTCTTACGTAGCAAGATATACCTTGCTTGCAAGGTGAAGCCGGTTCATTCTTATATCATGCTTGCGATTGGCTTGAAGCAGGCAAAGCCTGCCAAGGCTCTCTCGATAGACTGGCGACTTTTACGACTGCCTCCCTAAAGCAATCTCTGAGCCTTTTCTAAATCAGCACTATAAACAGATTCCATATTGAACTGCTTAACTTGCTGAAAAATCTCATAATCTTCACCTTTTTGCACAGATAGGGAGCTTGGCGACTTTATGTTAAGCTCTACATTCTCATCAGAAATATTTGAAATGATAATTTCAATATCATCACCAATGAAAATGGCTTCGTCTTTTTTCCTGATTAGCTTATGCATGGCTATACTTTCCCCTCGCTCTCTATACATTCCTGAAGCCCATGGTTAATATAATAGCCTTCATTGCAGACAACAATTTGCTTACCTTGTTTGCTTTGATTATTGATAATAATAGGCGCTTTAAGGTTGACGAATGAATCAGACAAGCTCTCGCCAATAATTATTACATTGAACACGAGCAAATTCTCAATATCAAGAAGCCCTATCTCCTCAATTTGAGACTCATCAATGAGTGGATCGTACTCAGGCAACACCTCAAAAGAATCGATAAGCGCAAAAGCTACTGCACCATCATCCATTGACTGTAGCCAATATATCTTATTGTCAGCGCTTTCATCAAATATGATTATGAACCTTTTATCGTTAGGAAATCCCGGCAACCCTAGATCAAACGTAATCATTTCATTCTCGCTCACCACGAGCGAACCGAAGTGCTTGGTTACAAGTTCCATATTTTTCTCTCCTTAGATATCTTTCCGTACAAATAGTATAGCATAATTTGACAAAATAGTCAATTATGTACATTATTAGAAACTCTGAACGCAGCGAAGAGTTTCTACATTGATTGTGCAACGAGATCTTTTGAAAAAGTGCCTGTCTTTTTCAAAAGTCTAGTCCTAACTGTGCAACATACATCTGCAAGCCTGTAAGACCAACCGCACGTTATGAAATTGTGCGGTAATTACAATTTCAGTGCGGCTTTTGCCTATGGCAAAAGTGCTGAGAGATCTCTTGAAAAATGCACTTTTCAAAAGTCGAGTCTAAATCTTAATATTATATTATATCCATAAAGCAATCAAAAGGCGCAAGCATGAAACGTAAGTATCCGTTACATATCTCTGCCTAATCCTGCCACTCTCGTATAAGCTATACAAACAGTAATGCAGGCTATTTTTTCTGCCCCACGCTCTTTTAGAGCCCGCGCTAAACTATTTAACGTCTCTCCGCTTGTAAATACATCGTCTACCAGCACAAAGCTTTTTCCTCTAACTTCTGCCCCATCCATAACCCTAAATACATCGGCAACATTGTCCTGTCTATTACTCGAACTCATCAAACTTTGCGGCATGGTATCAACTATGCGTACACATATATCGTCATCCATAGGCAGATTGGCAGAGTTTGCTATGGTTTTTGCAAGCAGTTTTGCTTGATTAAAACCGCGCTCCTTCAAACGATTAGCGTGAAGCGGCACAGGTATTACCGCATCGAATTCCTCATACTCGTACGTAATGTCACCGGCCACTGTCATGGCTATATCTGCCAAGCTCACCATTTTATGCACCTTTTTACCGAATTTTATATCAAGTATTACCCTACGCAGTATATCGCTATACTCAAAAAATGACCTCGCATAATCAAAATCAAATTCCTCTCCATAGACCCGCTCATCCACAAACTCAAATGAAGGAAAACATAATTCACATACATGCAAGGAACTGCCGTGAATCAAAACCTTGGCACATGCAATGCATTTGGCGGGGTAAATTAGATTCAGCAAGCCGTTTAGGATGCTCGTTAGAGCTTGCTTGATTTCTAAATGCATAGACGACCTCCTTGCTGTTTTATAGTCAACGAACTTGAAAAATTGCCGATAAAACTTGTCTTTCCCCTGCAATACTGCATTTTCTTCGTAAACTTTACAAGTTTGTTGCTATAGCATCGCAGATTTTAATCAGCTGGGTTGACTGCGATTGCACAGTGGATATGCCGGCCCGAGGAAAATCGCTTCGCAATGCTTTGCGTAGCAAAATAGACCTTGTTTGCAAGGTGCAGTCGATTTATTCCAATAGAAAATTCGCGAAAGTCTCAGCAGGATTCGCCTGCTGAGACTTTCGCGTCCGGGCAAGGCTTCATGCGTTTGACCCTCCCAAAACCTCCGAAAACTTCACAATCTTCCTATCAAGCGCCGAGTAACGCAAAACTTCCCTATTGTTTTTAACCATCATGCCAAGATACTCTTCGACTCCGACAATTACCACCAAGCTTTTAGCCCTCGTAACTGCTGTGTAGAGTAGATTTCTCGTAAGCAGCATTGGCGGTGTAGAATGGACAGGGATAATTACAACAGGATACTCTGAACCTTGAGATTTGTGGATAGTAATAGCGTAAGCAAGCTCTAGCTCATCTAAAGATGCAAAATTATACTCAATGGTCTTGCCATCATCAAAGGCTACTTTAAGAGTTTCCGAAAGGAGGCTTATACTCTCTACTATCCCTTGGTCACCGTTAAAAACACCCGTGTTCTCCCCGTCGTCCCACGCGATGTTGTAATTGTTTTTAATCTGCATGACTTTATCGCCCTCACGAAATATTGTGCTTCGATATTCATATTCACGCCTAAGAGGCGACGGCGGATTAAGTGCATTCTGTAAGTCTTTATTAAGCTGTAAAGCTCCTATCCTCGATTTTCTCATGGGTGTTAGCACTTGAATGTCTCGCAAAGGGTCATAACGGCCATATTTCGGAAGCCTCTCCGCCACAAACTCACAAATACCCTGAGCAACTGAATCTACGCTCTGCCTGTTTGCCATAAAGAAATCGCTATCTTTTTCGTTAACTAAAGGCATCTCTCCGCGATTTATCCTATGAGCATTTGTAACGATATGGCTAAGCCTTGCTTGCCGGAAAATTTCATCCAGATACACCGCATTCAACTTCTCGCTCAAAAGGATGTCTTTAAGCACATTGCCTGCACCCACAGACGGGAGCTGGTTCATATCCCCTACAAGAATAAGCCTTGTGCCGTTTTGTACAGCTTTCAACAGATTCATCATTAAAACTATATCTACCATAGAAATTTCGTCTATAATCAAAACGTCCGTCTCTAAAGGATTAGTCTCATTCTTCTCGAAAGATTGCCTTCTTGCATCATCCGTCAAAAACTTAACTTCGAGCAGCCTATGTATCGTCTTTGCCTCTTGCCCTGTGGCTTCGCTCATGCGCTTGGCAGCTCTGCCGGTGGGGGCGCTCAACTGACTTTCAAGCCCTAAAGACTCAAGGGCTGCAATAATCGCGCGGATCGTTGTAGTCTTTCCTGTACCTGGGCCGCCTGTTATTATCAGTACTCCGCCCTTTAGCGACTGAGTTACCGCCGATATTTGTTTAGAGGCAAGTTCTATTTGAAGTTCATCTCGAATTTCGTCTAATATATCCTCTGCGTTTTTCCCATCTGCTCCGGGTTCGTCCACTGCAGAGTCAAGCTCAACAAGCCGCCTGGCTACATAACTTTCTGCATAATAGTAAGTCCCTAGATAAACCGCAGCGCTGTAAGTATCACTTTCGCTTTCATCTAGCTTTTCCATCACCACAGCCTTTTCTATATGCAGCTCCATAAGACCGTTTTCCACCAGTTCCTTAGGAACCTCCAGGAGCTCTGCTGATTTTTCCAAAAGCAATTCTTTAGGATAAAACGAATGCCCGTCAGATATAGCATTTAGTAAAGAATAGCGAATGCCCGCTTTTACCCTATGCATATTTTCGGCAGGAGTGCCCATCCTATATGCAATGGAATCTGCTGTTTTAAACCCGAATCCTACAATATCGTAAGTCAGCTCATATGGGTTTGATTTAAGTACCGTAACGGTATTTTCCCTATATCTTTCCCAAATTTTTGAAGCGGTAGCGGCAGTTATACCAAAACCATGTAAAAACATCATCGCTTGGCGCTGATATGTCTGTTCGTGAAACTGCTCACTCATAGACATTGCCTTTTTAAGGCTTATGCCCTTGATTTCGGCTAATTTTTCGGGATAATTTTCAATAACTTCAAAGGCCTGCGCGCCAAAGCGCGAAACTATTTGTACTGCAGTTTTTTCACCGATTCCTTTTATAACTCCTGAGCCTAAGTATTTTACCATGCCAGCAGCGTCTTTGGGCGCAGTTTTTGTATATTCATTAAAGCCAAACTGCCTGCCATAAACCGGATGCATAGTAAAATCGCCTACAAGCTCTACTTCCTCCCCTTCAGTTAGGAAAGGGAGGTTGCCCGTGCAGACGAGTTCGGTATCTTCATATGCTATGGAAAAGACACAGTATCCATTTTCCGAATTGTTAAATATGATAGACTCAACTATGCCGCTTACTGTTTGTGCAGATTTCATAGAGTTCTAATACCGCCTTCTTATAATCATCTTGGCTAAACAAATAAGAGCCTGCAACTATTACATTGGCTCCGGCTGAGGCAACCAATTTAGCCGTATCTGCATTTATACCGCCGTCAACTTGAATGTCAAGCTTTGGATAATTTTCTCGCAAATACTCCACCTTAGAAAGCATGTCATGCATAAACGACTGCCCGCCAAAACCAGGCTCAACAGTCATTATAAGAAGCATGTCCACAAGGGGAATATAGGGAATTGCCTTCTCAATTTCTGTTCCGGGCTTTATGGCTAGCCCGCTTTTTACAGAGGCACTTTTGATTTTTTTAAGCACAGCTTCCGTGTCGCAGTCCGCCTCAATGTGAAATGTAATGATATCCGCCCCAGCCGAGACAAAATCTTCTATATACAAATCAGGTCGCGAAATCATGAGATGTACGTCAAAAACAATGTCGGTTTTGTCTCGCAAACCCTTTACAACAGGCGCACCAAAGGTTAAATTAGGTACAAAATGCCCGTCCATAACATCAAGATGAATCATATGCGCTTTAGCCTCTGCCATAGCCCTACATTCCTCTGATAGCCTTGACAAATCGCACGCCAAAACAGAGGGAGAAATTTTAATATCCATAAAATCAAGCCCTTTCGGCTGTAATGTGTTTTTTGAGCCTGTTTAGTACCTCTCTTTGGACAGATTTTCGAGCGTTTTTTCGTCTGCTTTTTTTCGTGCCGACGACGCATATTCAAAGCATATCTGCTAGGAGGCGCGAGAGGCAGCAGGCGGAAAAAGCCGAAAAGGTGTCGGTATGGAGAACTAGGCAGGCTCTAGAAGTACTTCGTCAATAGATTAAGTAAAATCAGCTGAAAAACCTTTGGTAAAATCTATTGAAATACACTCATAGTATATCATAGTTTAGGAAAAAACTCTTCATTACGATCAGTTTTTTTAATATATGTACATTCTACCGCCAAAAGGTAGGGCTGCTCAAGTGTTTGTCGAAAATTTTACTAAAAAAACAAATAATAATTTATCTGGGAACTTTTTTGTTTTCAATGCGTCTTATAAATATAAAGCACAAACAATGTAAGCTTTTTGTGGGTTAACTCACGAAAACCGGCAAAAACTACGACTACTCTAAAAGAAAGAAGGTTTTAACATGAAAAGAAAAACAATTATTGCCGCAGTTATCGCAGCGATTATGGCTTTGGGTGTATTTACTGTATTTGCACTGGATTATGCCGTACCGGAGAATGCGACTCACTTAACTGCAAGGTTCTTCCTCACAGAGCCGGATGGGTCGGGAGAAACGTTCTCAATGACAAGTGAAGATGATGAGCTCTTAATTCACATTACCGATAACACTTTAATTTACTTTGAGGACTATGTGCCTTTGAGTGATGAATGCGACGAGATGACTCGAATAGTGCGTGAAGTATTATTCGGGCGCACGCTTGCAGAAGTTCTTGACGGAAGAATGCTTAGAGTTACTTTCGAGGATAGCGAGCAAATAAATCCGATAAGCATTGAAGTTTTGTTTGAAACATTTGTAACTTTGCCGGAACCCATTCACCCGGGCGACCTGACAGATAACGGCTATATGGGCATTATGCCATTACCGGAATCTATTGACTCGGAATACGAGGCAAGAAGAACCATTGATGCGCTTACTTTAAATGGCGAAGTTGTTGTTAATAACGAGATTCTTGAAGGTGCACCTACTCCTGTAATCGAGGGCGGCGCAATTATGGTTCCTCTCAGAGTCGTTGCAGAGGCCTTAGGCTATGATGTAAGCTGGAATGAGTATCTGCAAAGCGTTCAGCTTGGTGTAGCAATTCAACTTTGGATTGGAAACACTGAAGTGCATTTGGGAAGGATGGCTCCGATAGAGCTTGGCGCTGCGCCTACGCTTATTGACGGCGTAACATTTGTTCCAATTGAATTCTTCCGTGAAGTGCTTGGGCAGACTGCCTATGTGTTCGAAGGACAAGTTGTGATTGAGACGTATAGTGATATGATGTAGGTTGTCAAAAAAATGGCAAAGCCATTTTTTTAAGGTTGCGGTAGGAATAAAGCGCCTTGTGCGCTAAAGCATACGGACAGTCGCTTTCCCTCAGACGGGCAAAAGGAACCGGATGAAGTATCGGCGGCACGCCTTGAATTACGCACATGCTTCTAGTGCGTAATTCAAGGCCGTTTTTGCCGTAGGCAAAAATTCAGAGCTAGGCAATGTTTCTCGAGAAAAACATTGCTGATCTTACGGATTTAATTCAGGAAACCTACGGTTTAGCACCCCATACAATGTACAACTCCATATAAACCTAACAACGAGAGCTAACCTACACTTAAATTGCCGTTTCTCTAAAACAAGAGGGGCGGCAATTTAAGTGTAGATAGCTTCCGTACATCGGGTCATGTTGGCCCGAAGTGAAAGGAGGAGTACATCTACCACGTAGGGCTTGGTTGAAAAAATCAAGTCCTTTTTTTATTACTATCAGTTCAAAAAAGGAGGTAAAAATGTATGGCAAGCAATAAGCCAACCAAGCCGGAAGATGAAAAAAACACCCTGGAAAATGAAACGCCAACAGACGAAAAAGCCGCGCCAGTTAATGAGCCATTAGGCATTAACAGCGATACTCCGACCCCGGACAAGGCAACCGAGGAAGTGGCGGCATTAAATCAAACAGGCAAAACTGTCCCCGATGACAATGTCATTAATTACAATTTTAACACAAAAAGTCAAGCGGCACAAGGCGTAAACTCACAAGGCGATAAGTCCACGGAGGAAAAACCAAAAGAAGAAAAACCACCGGAAGCCCCCAAACGGCGTGGCGGCCCGCCTAGCTCCAATAGAGTCAATAACCCCAACCCCAAGCAAAAGGCCGAGCCTTCGGACAAAGATACAAAATCCGATAAACCGCCCAAAAGCACAAAAGGCAAGCCCGGGGCAAGCGCAGGCAGCGGTAAAACTTCTAAGACCGTAGGGGAAGAAAAACCAAAATCGGCGGCTACAGCAGAAAAAGCACCCGAAACCCCGCCACCCCCGCCAGTACCCACGGAAGCCCCGCGCACAGGGGAGCAAGAGCAGATTGTATATATCAATCTTTCTGAGCTTCACCCATTCAAAGACCACCCTTTCCAAGTCAAGCAGGACGCGGAAATGTTGGCAATGGTTGAAAGCGTCAAAGATAAGGGCGTAACACAGCCCGCCATAGTAAGACCCCGCGAGGATGGCGGTTATGAATTGGTATCGGGCCATCGCCGCCACATGGCGAGTGAATTATCCAATTTTACCAACATGCCCTGTATCGTCCGCAACCTAACAGACGAACAAGCAATAACCCAAATGGTAGAGGATAATACCAACCAACGCGAAAATATCTTGCCAAGTGAGCGCGGCGCGGCCCTAAAAATGCAGCTGGAAGCAATTAAACGGCAGGGAGCGCGTGACGATAACGGCGGCAAGGGCCAGCGTTCCAATGAAATTGTTGCAGACCGCAACAAAATGACCGTCAAGCAAGTACAACGATATATCAAGCTAACGGAGCTTGTACCCGACCTAGCAAAAATGGTAGACGAGAAGCAAATCGCGTTCACCCCCGCCGTGGAAATGGCTCATATCAAACCCAAAAATCAAAATTATATCGCCATTGCCATAGAGGGCAACCAATCCGCGCCGTCACTCTCACAAGCCCAACGCCTAAGAGAGCTAGACCAACAGGGCAAATTAAACCCCGATATGATAGACGGCATTTTGATGGAAGAAAAAAAGGAGGTAGACAAGGTGATATTATCAAGCAAAGAGCTTGCGCCGTTCTTCGGCAACGACAAAACCCCAAGAGAAATGAAAGACACTATCCTAAAACTGCTTAACGAGCATAAGGAGAAAAACCCGCCGGAACTTGGCAAAACGGATAAGCCGGTTGAATCGTCGGAGCGTTAGGCTGTTTTCAATAGTAAGCCCTTTCCTATATTATATATGATGTGGCTTCGGGTCATGTTGGCCCGAAGTGGTAAGGGCGATATACCCACAGCAATATACGCGGCTGGCACAAATGGCGAAACAAATTAGGCGCGGCCTGTTAAGCGCAAATCCCATACCTAGCTCAAATGAATTATATTCCCCGTCGCCGTGTTATCCATAGCGCAGACGGAAAACGCAGTCAAGGGCGCAACGCGCCGCCGCAGGCGGTTTATCCTTTACTGTGTTTTGCGCTCTGTGCTTCTCTTGGGTTGAGTGGCGGGGATATATATTCCTTTGAGCCGCCCCGCCCCATGAATGGGGCGGCGGGGGTGGGGTTGATTTTTGACGCAACCAAAATATAAAAATGGAGGACTTGAAAATGAAACGACCATTAGCATATATAACCGCCGCATGGGGCGACTGCGAGCTTGAAACTACAGAAAACGCGGCTAAGTATTGCCGTGCAGTATACGAAGCGGGGTTTAACCCCATATGCCCCATATTGTTTATGCCCCTATTCCTAAACAATGCAATTCCGGCAGAACATAAAAACAATATCGACATGAGCCGCGACCTGCTCAAGCGCGCCCGCGTGGTTGTCGTATGCGGCAGAGCCATTGACGAGAGCGTAAAAGACGATATTGCCACGGCCCAACGCTTGGGGATTATGGCTACAACCTTAGATGGCATTATGACTATTAGAGGGCAGGGACATAATAACCGCCTATGATTGAAGCCTACATTACAAATCTAGGCCGCTACAACGAGGGCTATTTAGACGGAGAATACCTAAAGCTACCCGCCACAATGGAAGATGTGCAGGCGTTGTTTTCCCGGATAAAAGTTGACGGCATTATGTACGAAGAATTTTTTATAACCGATTATACGGTTGACGTTTCTATCTTTGGCCTCAAAGAACACTTGGGCGAAACCGAAAGCATTGACGAATTAAACCACTTAGCTTCCCTGCTTGACGAAATGGACAAATGGGAGCTTGAAAAGTTTGAGGCGGCTATGGCTTGCGGTGAATATACCGGGAGCATAAAAGATTTAATCAACCTCGCACAAAACCTTGAATGTTACGACCTTATACCCGATATAAGCGACCATGACGATTTAGGCCGTTATGTAGTAGAAGAAATAGAGGGCCGAGAAATCCCCGAATGGATGGAAGATTATTTCGATTATGACAGCTATGGGCGGGATTTTGATATTAATATTGGCGGCAAGCTTGTAGATGGCAATTATGCACATTTCAATCATGGGGCGTTTTTTGTTTTTTACAACGGCAGGGATATACCCGAAGAACACAAAATATTCGCCTATCCCCCGCAAGAAAAATCCATAAAACAGGCCCTTGCCAATTTTCAGCAAATGATAAGTGAAGTACCCGCCGCGCTATTACCCGAAAAACTGACTCCCGCAAAAACAGACCGCTAGATCACTTCGGGCCAACTTGCCCGAAGTCCGAAAGGAGGCGATTTTATTTAATGGCAGAAGTTACAGGCACAGGCGCACCAGTTAGCAAACCAATTGCCGAAAATGAGCATGTGCAGGAACTTTACAACATTTTGAAAGAAAACAATTCTCCGGGGCTAGGTGATTTTCTTTCCATAGTTAAGCAGATAGGAGCAATGGAAAAGCACCTAGAATCCGCAGTTGGCGAACTTTCCGCTATGCGTACACAGCTTGCGGAACTGGAAGTAAGCAACCACCCATTTAGAAATGCATATCAAAAGACGGTTATCGCTATGCAAGCGCAAGTGTTGGAAATACGCGATAAACTATCCGAACTAAAAGAGCAATTTATCGAGGGCTGTAAAAGTGCCGTGCAATCCTTTAAGGAAAAAGGCATTGCAGCACTTGATAATGTAGCCCGATTTTTGGGTATCAAGCCCGCGCTTAAAAATTTGCGGGATAGTTGCGATAAGGGCATACAGCAAGATAACAAAAATATAGCTCGGATTGAAACCATAAGCACCGAATATCACGAAACCGGGCGGCATTTGAAAAACATAGGCCGTGTCATTATCGGTAAAGAGCTTATACAAGAAGCTAAACCAATGGGCGCGGTAGCTAAAGCCCTTATTGCGCCATGCAAGGCTGACCGCAAATGTTTAACTGCTATAAGAGGTTGCGCGGAAAAGGCTATAGGCACACTTGCACGGTTAGAGGAACGCGCTGAAAAACCATCTATCGCGGCAGACCTCAAAAAGTTTGGTGAAAAAGTGGCACAGGCCGCCAAAGAAGCACCCGCGCCGGAAAAGCCCGCTCCGACCAATGTGGAGAGGTAAGCGGCGACTTCGGGCCAACTTGGCCCGAAGTCCACCCATAACAAACACGCCGCACTTAGCGTAATAAGTGGTAAATGCTATGCCCCCACCTGTACAGGCGGGGGCTTTTGGCGTTTACGAAAGGAGGGATTTTTTGCAGGAACAGATTGAGCGTGAATCGTTAGCAATAACGGTAAACGCCTCAAAACTTACAGGCCGGGTACTGGCTAAGGCTTTAATGTTTGTTGCTGAAAAGGCCAAAGACAAATATGCCGAGGCTCAAACGCCCCACGGCAAGCAGTCCGTTAAAAAGCTAATGAATCACGGCTCCCAGACTGACAGCATACCACTTGACGGCGGCAAAAATGAAACCGCTCTATTTGACCGCATGGCCCGGAAATACAATGTTGACTATGCTTTTCAAAAGGTCGAGCCGGGAAAATATCTCTTGATTTTCAAGTCCGGGCAAGCGGGAGCAATGACCGCCTGTTTTTCCGAATACTCCAAGCGCGTTATGGCGCAGGGTAAGGGCCGCCCATCTATTTTAGCGCAGTTAAAGAAATTTGCGGAGCGCGTTACGTCAAGGGCAAGAGAGCCGCAACAGCGCGACAGAACGAGGGAGGCGGCTAACCATGAGCGGTAATATTGCAACAAAAATCAAGAAATATGCCGCGCCAAATATCCCCTATATGTTCATTGGTTGGGCTTTCCTAAAGCTAGGTACAGCCTTTCGCACAGCACCAGGCGCGGGCATAGGCGAACAGTTTATGAACATGTTGCAGACCATAGGCCCGGCCTTTGGGAACTTCGCGCCGGGGATTCACCCTTTTGACTGGCTTGTGGGCTTAGTAGGCGCGGTGCTTATCCGTGTATATATTCATGGACGCACCAAAAAAGCACAGAAATATCGCCGGGATATGGAGTATGGCACGGCGAGATGGGGCAACGAAAAAGATATAAAACCGTTCATAGACCCCAAGTTTAGCAACAATGTCATTCTAACAGGCACAGAATATCTCACCATGAACACGCGCCCCGCAAATCCCGCAAATGCCCGGAATCTTAACTGCTGTATTATCGGGGGCAGCGGTAGCGGAAAAACCCGCTTCTGGCTTACCCCAAACCTGCTACAAGGGCATAGCTCATTTGTTGTCGTAGACCCGAAAGGCGGTATCTTGGGGCAGGTAGGTACTTTTTTGAAGCGGCAGGGGTATAGAATAAAAATTTTCAACAGCATAGATTTTAGCCTATCGCAACATTACAACCCCATAGCTTATCTAAAGACAGAATCCGATATTTTGAAATTTGTAAACGCGCTCATAGAAAATACTAAGGGCGAGGGAAAGGAAAGTGACCCATTTTGGACTAAGACAGAAACATTGCTATATTGCGCCTTACTAGGCTATATCGTATTTGAGGGGCCGGAAGAAGAACGGCACATCAGTACACTTGTAGATATGATTAACAGCATGGAAACGAAAGAAAATGACGAAAATTTCAAAAATGCCGTTGATTATATGTTCATGGGCCTAGAGAAAAGAAAGCCCGACCACTTCGCTGTGCGGCAATACAAAAAATTCCGCTTGGCTTCGGGCAAGACCATGAAATCGGTGTTAATTTCATGCGGGGCGCGGCTTGCGCC
>Ga0131853_10000661_pt1 | contig 62032 bp, 58 predicted proteins | sample TergutLab28metaG_FD_92764 | JGI IMG/M metagenome (GOLD analysis project Ga0131853, IMG submission 92764) | Labiotermes labralis P1 segment gut microbial communities from Petit-Saut dam, French Guiana - Lab288 P1 (version 2) (version 2) | ecosystem: Host-associated > Arthropoda: Insects >...
CTCCGTAGGTGCTGTCGGCCGGGAGCCCCGCGGCGGGTGAGGAGAACCCGACCGCCAGGGGTCTCGACAAGCTCGACCACCCTGGGTCAGGACCCGACCACCCGCCGGCCGGCGACGGCGCCCAACCGCAGGCCCCTCGTCCCGTAGCTGCTGTCGATCGCAACCCAAGCGGCGCACAAGGAAGCGCCCACCGAGCCGTCGGCTCGACACGCCCAGGCGGCTCAGGCTTGCGAGATCAGCGCCGACCCCTGCCCTTGCCGTGGTGACCCTTGGAGTGGCCGGGTCCGCCGTGGTGCGCGGGGCCGGGCGGGTGGGGGTGGGGGTGAGGGTGAGGGTGAGGGTGCGGGTGGCGGCGAGGGGCGCTGTGGCGCGCGTGGTGGGCGTGCCGCCGGCGGTGCCGGTGGACGGCGACGACGTGGTGGACCTGCCGGACCGGGACGGCCGTGGGCTTGGGGTGCCGGACCGTGGCGGCGGGGGTCGGCGCAGGGGGCGCGGCGGTGCCGTCGGCATGGTCGGCGATCGAGGGGCCGACCAGCATCAGCCCGAGCAGCGCGACGGCCGCAGCCGCCGCGACGATCCAGCCGATGCGCACCTGGAGGCGGCGGCGGGAGGGCGGGAGCACCGTGATGGCCTCCGTCGCCTCGGGCTCGTACGCCGGCGGGCTGGTCAGCAGCTCGCCGATCCGGTCGGCGGGCGGCCGGTCGGCGGGCCGGCGGGCCGTCATGGAGGCCAGCGCACCGACCCACATCGGGCCCAGCGAGACCGGGAGGTCGGGTGCGGAGTGGATGCGCGCGTAGGCGACCTCCACCCCGGTGCCCTCGAACGCCCGGCGGCCGGTGAGCGCCTCGAGCAGCATCAGGCCGAGGGAGTAGACGTCCGCCTCGGGCCCGACCTTCTCCGCGGCGACCTGCTCCGGCGCGATGTACGCCGGCGAGCCGATCACCTGGCCGTCCACCGTCGTGTCGTGGTTGGTCACGTCGGTGAGGCGCGCGATGCCGAAGTCGGCGAGCCGGACCCGGCCGTCCGCACCGAGCAGCACGTTGCCGGGCTTGACGTCGCGGTGCACCACGCCGTGGGAGTGCGCGTGGGCGAGCGCCGCGGCGATCTGGGTCGCCAGCCGGCGTACCTCCTCGGCAGGCATCGGTCCCTCGCCCAGGCGGTCGGCGAGGGTGCGGCCCTCGACGAGCTCCATGACCAGGAAGGGCTGCTCGTCGTCGAGGCCGACGTCGAGCAGCTTCACGATGCCGGGGTGGTCCAGCCGGGCGATCGCCCGCGCCTCGCGGGCGAAGCGTGCCCGGTCCGCCCGCCCGGCCTCGCCGCGCCGCAGCAGCTTGACAGCGACCTCGCGCTCGAGCACCACGTCCGTCGCGCGGTGGACGTCCGCCATCCCACCGCGACCGACCAGAGGCCCGATGCGGTAGCGATCCGCGAGGAGCGTCTCGGTCTGCACCGCCGGTAGGTACCCCGATCCGAGCGATCTCACCCCTCCGGCGGCCCCGGCATCACAGCCGGTGGCCCCGGCGGTCGAAGTCGGTGTCGACCGTGCCGAACGAGACGTCGACCCAGCCGCGGTGGAGGCTCCCGGGCCGGGCGAGGGCGATGTCGCACCCGGACAGCGAGCCGGCGACGGACGCGGCCGCCTGCGCGCAGTCGGCGCGCAGCTGCGACGCGCTGAAGCCGGCGAGGTCGAACGGGCTCCCGTCGAGCTTCGAGCGGGCGTTGCGCATGAGCGGCGTCAGGCCCTCGCCGTCGAAGTAGTCGTAGACCTGGGTGTGCCCGCCGTCGGCGGTCCGCACGTCGACCTGTGCCTGGTCCGACGTCAGGTCCAGGTAGGTGATCCGGGTGCCGGGCCCCTTGCGCAGCGCGTCGAGCAGCCCGGCGTACCCCTGGTCGCTCAGCAGGCTGTACGACGCCCCGGCGGGGGCGTGGTGGTCCTCGACCAGCCCGATCACGGCCAGGCCCGCGACGACGGCCAGGCAGCCGACCGCCGCCCCGGCTCCGATCCGCCACCGGCCCGACCGCCCCGACCGCCCCGTCCCGCCGCGCGGAGCGGTCGAGGTGGGCGCGACCGGCAGGTCGTCGTACGGCGTCGGCGGGCGGGCCGGTCCGGGCTCGCCCTGTCGCTCGGCGGCCGATGCCGGGGGCTCGTAGGGCTCCCAGCGCTCGTCGGTCACTTCGGTGCCCGACGGCCCGTCAGGTGGCCGGCACGGTCGTAGAACAGGGCGGCGTCACCGCTCGTGGGGCCGTGGGCCGAGACCTCGACCCAGTCGGACTTGCCGTCGGCGACGTCGCTGCTGATCGAGACCGAGCAGGTCGCCTTCGGGTCGCCGAGCAGCTGCTCGGCCGCGGCGCAGCGCTGCGGCCAGTCGGAGATCGCGACGCCGGAGAGGTCGAACGGCTGGTCGGTCCTGTCGGTGGTCGTCGTCGGGGCCCCGAAGTCGCCGTCCCAGTCGTAGACCTTCGCCTTGCCCCCGGGGCCCTCGGCGATGGTCGCCTCGGCGTAGTGGTCGTTCATCTCGAGGTCGAGGACCTTCTTGTCCCCCGGCCCTGACGCCAGGTCGGCGATGAACTGCGCGTAGCCGTCGGAGGTCATCGGGTCGATCGTGACGTGCGAGGTGCCCGATCCGCCGGCCAGCACGACCACGAAGACCAGGCACAGCGCGATGATCACGCCGAAGCCGCCGCCGAGGAACCACAGCGCCCAGTTGTGCCGCGGCGCGTCGGCGTGGGCCGAGGACGAGGCCGACCCGCCGTCGGCGACGTACGTCGAGGGGGCCTGGTGGTCCTCCCGCTGGTCCCGGTCACCTTGCGCCACGGGCCGCAATCTAGTCGAGCCGCCTGAGAGCTTCCCCTGATCGACGCTGAGCGCTCGATAGTGTGGCCACCGCCACGAGGAGGTGGGAGCGGTGTTCGGCAGGCGCGGACAGTTCGGCAGCCAGGCCGATCGGACGACGTTCCGCACGCTCCACACCGCGTCGCTGATGACCGCCACGCTGCGCGACGGCCTCAGCCGTACGACGGCCGAGCAGTCGGTGCGACACATGCGCACGCTCGTCTCCGCACCCGCCGTCGCGGTCACCGACACCGAGCGGCTGCTCGCCTGGGACGGCGTACGGTCCGCGCACGGCAGGCACGCCGCCGACCTGGCCCACGAGGTCTCGACGTACGGCGCGGCGACGGTCGTCCCGCACAACCGCTTCGACTGCGGCGACGCCCAGTGCGCGCTGAGGCAGGCGATCGTGGCGCCGCTGAGCGTCGGGGAGCGGGTCGTCGGCACCCTGCAGGTCTTCACCCAGCAGGCGTCGGCCGGCCGGGTGCGGGCCGCCACCGAGGTGGCCCGGTGGGTCTCCGCGCAGCTCGAGCTCGGCGAGCTGGACAGCTCGCGCCAGCGGCTGATGGCGGCGGAGGTGAAGGCGCTGCGCGCGCAGATCTCGCCGCACTTCGTCTACAACTCGCTGACCGCGATCGCGTCGTTCGTGCGCACCGATCCCGACCGGGCGCGCGACCTCCTCATCGACTTCGCCGACTTCACCCGCTACTCCTTCCGCAAGCTCGGCGACTACACGACGCTCGAGGAGGAGCTCTCCTCGATCCAGCGCTACCTCGTGCTCGAGCAGGCCCGCTTCGGCTCCCGGCTCGGGGTGACCCTCCAGATCGCACCCGAGGTGCTGCCCGTGACGATCCCCGTCCTCTCGCTCCAGCCGCTGGTGGAGAACGCCGTACGCCACGGCCTGGCGCCCAAGCCCGAGGGTGGCTCGGTGACGATCTCGGCCCGCGACCTCGACCGCGAGGCCGTCATCACCATCGACGACGACGGGGTCGGCGAGGACCCCGAGCGCATCCGCCGGGTGCTGTCCGGCGACGCCACCCTCGACTCGGTCGGCCTGGCGAACGTCGACGAGCGGCTGCGGTCCAGCTTCGGCGACGACTACGGCCTGGTCGTCGAGACCGCGCCCGGCGCCGGCACCCGCGTGACCGTCCGCGTCCCCAAGTACGCCGCCGGGGTGCGCCCATGAGCGGCACGACCCCGGCCCCGGCCAGCCTGCGCGTCCTGGTCGTCGACGACGAGCGGCCCGCCCTCGACGAGCTGGTCTACCTGCTCGAGGGCGACGAGCGCGTCGGCGAGGTCACCGGCTGCGACTCGGCCACCGAGGCCGTCGTGGCACTGCGCTCCTCGGCGTACGACGCGGTGTTCCTCGACGTCGCCATGCCCGGCCTGTCCGGGCTGGATCTGGCTGCGGTGATCGGCCGCTCGGCCGACCCGCCGGCCATCGTCTTCGTGACCGCCCACGCCGAGCACGCCGTGGACGCCTTCGACCTGCACGCGGTCGACTACCTCCTCAAGCCGGTGCGCACCGAGCGCCTGCGCGAGGCCGTACGACGCCTCGCCGAGGCCGGTCCCGATCGTCGCGACGACACGATCGCGGTGGAGCTGGGCGGCGTGACCCGGCTGATCCACCGCGACGAGATCCGCTACGTGGAGGTGCAGGGCGACTACAGCCGGCTGCACACCGACACGGGCTCCCACCTCGTGCGGCTCCCGATCAGCGCCCTCGAGGAGCGCTGGCGCGAGGGCGGGTTCGTCCGCATCCACCGGTCGCTGCTGGTGGCCCTCCACCACGTCGACGCGATCCAGGAGACGGCCGGCCGGCTGACCGTCCGGGTCGGCGGCCGCGACCTGCCGGTCTCCCGCCGCCTCACGCCCGCGCTGCGCGAGCAGCTGCGCCGCACCCGCCGGGCCGAGGGATGAACCAGCCGCCGCCCCGGGTCCGCGTCACCGGTCCCCGACGCGGCCGGTCGCGACGCAGCACCGTCGTCGCCGAGATCGACGCGCAGACGGTGGTCGGCGACATCTACATCCGGTCGCTGATGCGCGGCCAGCTCCGGCTGGCGCTGGCCGTGACGGCGGTCCTGCTGGTCGCGGTGGCCTCGCTGCCGCTGGTCTTCGAGCGGTGGCCGGGGTTCGCGGCACACCGGCTCCTCGGCGTACCGCTGGTGTGGCTGCTGCCCGGGGTGGCCTGCTACCCGCTGCTGATCGCGCTGGCGTGGGTCTACGTACGACGGGCCGAGCGCAACGAGCGGGCCTTCGGCGAGCTGGTCGCGCAGGAGCCGCCCTGGAGCGAGGAGTGAGGGACCTCGCCGGCACCCTCAGCGTCATCGCGATCGCCGCGGTCGCCCTGCTGACCCTCGCGGTCGGCGTCTTCGGCCTGCGCATCTCGCGCACCACCAGCGACTTCTACGTCGCCTCGCGCACCGTCGGACCGACGGTCAACGCGGCCGCGATCAGCGGCGAGTACCTCTCCGCCGCGTCGTTCCTCGGCGTCGCCGGCCTGATCGCGGCACGTGGGCCGGACATGCTCTGGTACCCGGTCGGCTGGACCGCCGGCTACCTCGTGCTGCTGCTCTTCGTCGCCGCCCCGCTGCGCCGCTCGCGGGCCTACACCGTCCCGGACTTCGCGGAGTTCCGGCTCGAGTCGTCGGCGGCCCGCAGCACCTCCAGCGTGCTCGTCGTGCTCATCGCGGTCTTCTACCTCGTGCCGCAGCTGCGCGGCGCCGGGCTGACCGTGCAGATCCTCACCGGTGCGCCGTCGTGGGTCGGTGCCGGCATCGTCGGGGTCGTGGTGCTGGTCAACGTCGCGGCCGGCGGGATGCGCAGCATCACCCTCGTGCAGGCCGTGCAGTACTGGATCAAGCTCGTCGCGCTGGTGCTGCCGCTCGCGGTCATCCTGGTCCTGCGCAGCGGCGGCGTGCACGGCGCGATCCACCGCATCCACGCCGCCGACTGGGGCAGCGACTGGGCGCCCGGCGGGCACAGCCTCTACCTCACCTACTCCCTCATCGCCGCGACCTTCCTCGGCACGATGGGCCTCCCCCACGTCGTCGTGCGCTACTACACGAACAACGACGGCCGCACCGCTCGCCGTACGACGGTGGTGGTGATCGCGCTGCTCAGCGCCTTCTACGTCCTTCCCCCGGTGTACGCCGGCCTCGCCCGCGGCTACCTGCACGGCAGCGGCAACACCGACACGATCATCCTGGGCCTGCCGAGCGCGGTGCTCGGCGGACAGCTCGGCGACGTGCTGACCGCGGTCCTGGCGGCGGGCGCGTTCGCGGCGTTCCTCTCGACCTCGTCGGGTCTCGTCGTCTCGGTCGCGGGCGTCGTCGGCCAGGACGTGCTCGGTCGCCGGATCGACGCGGTGCCCGCGTTCAGGATGGCGGCGATGCTCGCCACGGTCGGCGCCCTGGTGCTGACCGCGGCGAGCTCCGGCCTCTCCGTCGCCCACGCGGTGGAGCTCGCCTTCGCGGTGTCGGCGTCGACGTTCTGCCCGCTCCTGCTCCTGGGCATCTGGTGGCGGGGGCTGACCGGCCCCGGCGCGATCGCCGGGCTGGTGGCCGGCGGCGGCCTGTCGGTCGCGGCGGTCGTCGCAGCGTCGGTCGGCGCGACGGCGACCGGCTTCCTCGGCGACGTGCTGGCCCAGCCGGCGCTGTGCACGGTGCCGGTGGCCTTCGTGGTGATGGTCGGCGTCTCCCTCGCGACCGCACGCCACCGGCCCGAGCACGTCGCGCGCACGCTCGTGCGTCTGCACACGCCGGAGGCCATCCAGGTCGACCGCGGCGGCTTCCGGGCCCGCGGGTCGATGGAGTAGCACCGAGGAGCCGCCGCTCGTCGTGCCAGACCTGCCGCTCGGCGCAGCCGCGCACGGCCCCGGCGCAGGTGACGCGCCGCCTGACGAGCCACGGCGCGCGGTGTCTGTGAGCGGGGTCACAGGATCCCTAGCGTGGACCTGAGTGGCCGGCGATGGTGCCGGCCCGACCTTAGGAGTCGACATGACCGAGACCCCCGTCAACAGGGGCGCGCACCTCGCCGATCCGGGCCCGCTCGGCCTGGCCGGCTTCGCGCTCACCACGTTCCTCCTCAGCTGTGTGAACTCCGGCCTCGTGAAGGACACCGAGGTCGCCGCCGTCCTCGGACTCGCGTTCGCCTACGGCGGTCTCGCCCAGCTCCTCGCGGGCATGTGGGAGTTCGCCAAGGGCAACACCTTCGGTGCCACGGCGTTCTCCTCGTACGGCGCCTTCTGGCTGTCCTTCTGGTGGATGGCCGAACACGGCGAGGACAAGGCCGCCGGCCACGGCGTCGCGCTCTACCTGTTCTGCTGGGGCATCTTCACGGCGTACATGTTCGTGGCCTCGCTCGGCCTCGGGAACCCCGCGCTGATGGTGGTGTTCGCGCTGCTGACCCTGACCTTCCTGCTGCTGGCCTTCGGCGGCTGGAACGACGCCGCGCCCGGCAGCGGCCTGACCGCGGTGGGCGGCTGGTTCGGCCTGGCGACCGCGGTGGCGGCTTGGTACACCTCGCTCGCGGGCGTCGCCGCCTTCACCTTCAAGCGCCCGATCTTCCCCACGGGCGCCAAGTGATCCCGACGGATCTCTGCACGGATCTCTAGGGAGCGCGAGGGGTGGTCCGGGTTACTACTGTGTGACTCGGGCCACCCTTCGCGTTGTCCTGGGGACCGACCTGGAATCGAAACCGACGATTGGGAGTCGACGTGAGTGAAGAAACCCCGACCAGCGAGACGCTGGCCAACCTGCTGAAGGAGAACCGTCGGTTCGAGCCGCCCGCCGAGCTGGCCGCCGACGCGAACGTCAAGGCCGATGCGTACGACGAGGCCGCGAGCGACCGCGAGGCGTTCTGGGCGAAGGCCGCCGACCGGCTCACCTGGGACACCAAGTGGGACAAGGTCCTCGACGACTCGAAGCCCCCGTTCTTCAAGTGGTTCACCGGCGGCAAGCTCAACGCGGCGTACAATTGCGTCGACCGCCACGTCGAGAACGGAAAGGGCGACAAGGTCGCGATCCACTGGGTCGGCGAGCCCGAGGACGACACCCGCGACCTGACCTACGCCGACCTCAAGCGCGAGGTCTCCAAGGCCGCGAACGCGCTGGCCTCGCTCGGCGTCGCGACCGGCGACCGGGTCGCGATCTACATGCCGATGATCCCCGAGGCCGTCATCGCGATGCTGGCCTGCGCCCGCATCGGCGCGCCCCACACCGTCGTCTTCGGCGGGTTCTCCGCCGACTCGCTCGCCTCGCGCCTCGACGACTGCAACGCCAAGGTGGTCGTCACCTCCGACGGCGGCTACCGCCGCGGCTCCCCCGCCGCGCTGAAGCCGGCGGTCGACGAGGCCCTGACCAAGACCGACGTCGTGGAGAAGGTGCTCGTGGTCCGTCGTACGGGCCAGGACGTCGAGTGGAACGACGACAAGGACGTCTGGTGGCACGACGTCGTCGACTCCGCCTCCGAGGACCACACGCCCGAGGCCTTCGACGCCGAGCACCCGCTCTACGTCATGTACACCTCCGGCACGACCGGCAAGCCCAAGGGCATCCTGCACACCACCGGCGGCTACCTCACCCAGGCGTCGTACACGCACTGGTCGGTCTTCGACCTCAAGGACGACGACGTCTACTGGTGCACCGCCGACATCGGCTGGGTCACCGGGCACAGCTACATCGTCTACGGCCCGCTGGCCAACGGCGTGACGCAGGTGCTCTACGAGGGCACGCCCGACAGCCCCGAGCGCGGCCGCTGGTGGAAGATCGTCCAGGAACACAAGGTCTCGATCTTCTACACCGCGCCCACGGCGATCCGGTCGTTCATGAAGCAGGGCCCGGACGTGCCCGGCAGGTTCGACATGTCCTCGCTGCGGATCCTCGGCTCGGTCGGCGAGCCGATCAACCCCGAGGCCTACGTCTGGTACCGCCACGTCATCGGCGGCGACCGCACCCCGGTCGTCGACACCTGGTGGCAGACCGAGACCGGCGCGATGATGATCTCCCCGCTGCCCGGCGTCACCGCCGGCAAGCCGGGCTCGGCGATGAAGGCCCTGCCGGGCATCGACGCCGACGTCGTCGACGACGAGGGCAACTCGGTGCCGAACGGCTCGGGCGGCTACCTCGTGGTCTCCTCGCCGTGGCCCTCGATGCTGCGCACGATCTGGGGCGACGACGACCGGTACGTCGACACCTACTGGTCGCGGTTCAAGGCCAAGGGCTTCTACTTCGCCGGCGACGGCGCCAAGAAGGACACCGACGGCGACATCTGGGTGCTCGGCCGCGTCGACGACGTCATGAACGTGTCGGGCCACCGCCTGTCGACCACCGAGATCGAGTCCGCGCTGGTGTCCCACCCGTGCGTCGCCGAGGCGGCCGTCGTGGGCGCGACCGACGCCGACACCGGCCAGGCCGTCGTCGCCTACGTGATCCTGCGCGAGGGCGTCGACCAGGGCGAGCACATCGAGAAGGACCTCTCCGACCACGTGCGCAAGGAGATCGGCCCGATCGCCAAGCCCCGCTCGATCATGATCGTCCCCGAGCTGCCGAAGACGCGGTCGGGCAAGATCATGCGCCGCCTGCTGCGCGACGTCGCCGAGAAGCGCGACATCGGCGACACCACCACCCTCGCCGACTCCTCCATCATGGAGCTGATCTCGGCAGGACAGGCGACGTCCACGGAGGACTGAGCACTGCTGTTGCGCTGCAGGGAGGCGGTGGCCCATCTGGGGGGTCACCGCCTCTCTGTCGTTCAACGGACCGCCGCCTACGGTCTGGGACGACAGCATGGCATCAACAGTGATGCTATGCTGTCAACGTGCGTACGACGGTGACTCTCGACCCCGACACCGAGCAGATCGTCCGCGACCGGATGGCAGCCAAGGGTGTCTCCTTCAAGCGTGCGCTCAATGACGCCATCCGGGACGGGGCGCCGATGAGGGCAGACGTCGGATACTCCATGACGACCTACGACATGGGCGTCCCGTTGATGGACCTCACGAAGGCGAACCAGATCACAGGCGAGCTCGAGGACGAGGAGCTGGTCAGGAAGATGCGCGAGGGTCGATGAGGCTGGTCGACACCAATGTCATGCTCGCTGCGGTCAATCGCTCGAGCCCGCAGCATGGTGATGCGAGGCCATGGCTCGAGCGAGCGCTCGGCGGAGGGGCACCGGTCGGCTTCGCGTGGCTCGCCCTGGTGGGATTCGTACGCATATCGACACGACCGGACATCCTGAACCCGCCGCTCACCGTCGACCAGGCGACCGGAATCCTCGACGAGTGGCTCGCCAAGAGGTCGGCGCGCATCCTGCAGCCCGGTGAGCGTCACGCGGCGCTCTTCAGTCAGCTGCTCGCACAGGCGGGGACTGCCGGCAACCTCACCAACGACGCCCACCTGGCCGCCCTCGCGATCGAGCACCGGGCCACCGTGGTCACCTTCGACACCGACTTCGACCGGTTCCCCGGCGTACGCACCGAGCGGCCGGCCTGAATCTCGATTGTCCCGGCCCCACGGCGGCTGGTCGGATGACCCGGTGACCGCACTGGCTCTCCCCACCCTCGATCTGTACGACGCCTGGGCCGACTGCGTCGCCGACTTCGGTGACGAGCCCATCCCGGGGTCGGGGATCTGGCAGCTGACCGACGGCGTGCTCGAGCCGACCCGGGCGAGCTGTGCGGCCATGGTGGAGATCGCCCGCCGGGAGTCCGACGTACGACGCGAGCTGCCGGTCGAACGTGTCCACTGCGACCAGTACTGGCTGGTCGACGCCTCCGACCCCGTCGAGGTGGTGGGCTTCATCGCGCTGCGCCACCGCCTCACCGACCACCTGCTCGAGGTGGGCGGCCACATCGGCTACTCGGTCCGGCCCGCGCGACGGCGTGAGGGCCATGCGGGACGAGCACTCGGGCTGGTCCTGGGTCGGGCCGCGGCGATCGGGCTCACGCGGGTGCTGATCACCTGCGACGTCGACAACGCCGCGTCGTACCGGACGATCGAGTCGCACGGCGGGGTGCTCGAGGACGTCCGGGGCGGCAAGCGCCGCTACTGGATCGGGCTGGAGTGAGCGCCGGTCCACCTGTCACAGCCGTCACCAGCCCGGAGGTGCAGGAATCCCCGGTGAGCCGGGGGTTCCTACGCCCGGCCCCGCGGCTGCTGCTGCGTGATGCAGTGGATGCCGCCGCCGCGGTCGAACAGCGGGCGGGCGTCGACGGTGACGACCTCGCGACCGGGGTAGGCCTCGCGGAGCACGGCGAGCGCCTCGGCGTCGTGGGGGTCCTCGAAGGAGCAGGCGACCACACCGTCGTTGACGACGAGGTGGTTGACGTAGGACCAGTCGGTCCAGCCGTCGGCGTCGCGCAGGGTCGCCGGCGCGGGAAGCGGGACGACCTCGAACCGCTCGGCGAGCAGCTCCCGCAGGGCCGCCGAGACGGCGTGGTCGGGGTGGCTCGGGTCCCGCTGGTCGTGCAGCAGGACGCGGCCGGGCGCGGTGAAGGTGGCGACGATGTCGACGTGGCCGCGGGTGCCGTACTGCTCGTAGTCGCGGGTCAGGCCGCGGGGCAGCCACACGACGTCGGTGGCGCCGATGGTGCGGGCGAGCTCGTCCTCGACCTGCTGCTTGGTCCACGTCTCGTTGCGGCCGGCGCCCAGCTGGACGGTCTCGGTCACGAGCACCCTGCCCTCGCCGTCGACGTGGATTCCGCCGCCCTCGTTGACCATCGGCGAGCCGATCCGCTCCACACCGGCCCGCTCGCACACCAGCGAGCCCACCAGCGAGTCCTTGTCCCAGGCCGCCCAGTCGCACTGCCCCCAGCCGTTGAACACCCAGTCGACGCCGGCGACCGAGCCGTCGTCGAGGTGCACGAACGTCGGGCCCATGTCACGCATCCACGCGTCGTTCAGCGGCGCCTCGACCAGCTCCACGCCCGACGAGAGCACCCGACGGGCGGCGGCGACCTCGGACGGGTCGACGACCACCGTGACCGGCTCGAAGCCGAGCACGGCGTTGGCGACGGCCGCCCACGTCGTACGGGCCTCGTCGGCCTCGGCCGCGGTCTCGCCGAGGGAGTAGCCGGGCGCCGGGAACGCCATCCAGACGCGGTCCTGCGGCTCCCACTCCGCCGGCATCAGCGGCATCAGACGCCGCCCTCGGAGCCGCTCACAGAGCCACCCAGCGGATGATCGACGTCGACCGGCGCGACCAGCGACGCGTAGGTGTCGGGCCGCCGCGTGCGCAGGAACGGGAACGGCGTCAGCCAGTCGCGGCGCTGCGAGAGGTCGAGGTCGGCGACGAGGACCGCCTCCTCGTCCCTGGGAGCCGAGACCAGCACGCGGCCGTAGGGGTCGGAGACGAAGCTGGAGCCGTAGAAGGTCAGCGCGCCCTCGTCGCCGACGCGGTTGGGCACGACCATGAAGGTGCCCGCGGTGATGCCGTTGCCGACGATCACCTGCCGCCAGAGCGGGGCGGTGTCGAAGTCGGGGTGGTCGGGCTCGGAGCCGATCGCGGTCGGGTAGACGATCACCTCGGCGCCGCCGAGCGAGTAGGCGCGCGCGACCTCGGGGAACCACTCGTCCCAGCAGGTCGGCAGGCCGATCCGCAGCCCGTCGAGGCCCGGCACGGTGTGGACCGGGTACGCCGTCTCGGCGGGGCCGGGTCGGAAGTAGGTGTCCTCGTAGTAGCCGGCGGTGATCGGGATGTGCAGCTTGTTCGTCTCGCCCACGACCGATCCGTCGGGCGCGACCAGGATCGCGGTGTTCAGGCCGCGCCCGTCCTCCGCGTCGGTGTCGTCGGGCCGTCGGTAGACCGAGATGTGCACGTGCACGCCGAACTCCGCGGCCGCCTCCGCCGCCAGCGAGTACGACGGCCCGTCGGCCAGCGACTCCGCCGAGTCGCCCGGGCGGCCGGTGGCGCGCCGGTCGGCCGGGTAGCGCAGCAGCGTGATCTCGGGCAGGAAGACCACCCGCGCGCCGGCGTCCGCGGCCTGCCCGATCGCGTCGTGGAGCACCCGCCGCATCTCCTCGGCGTCGGGCCGCCAGCGGTGCTGGACGAGGCCGACCCTGACCGTCGGCCGGTCCGGCGGGTCCACGCGCGCGGGGGAGGGCTGGGGGCCGTCGGCGGTGATCAGCTGCACAGGCCCAGTCTCGTACGCCGATGGCGGGCCGGACAACGCCCCCGCCCGCGCGGAGAGGCCGCGATCGGCGGGTGACGATAGGCTCTCGCCTTGGTGCGCCGGGAAGTCTGGTCGGCAAGGTCCTTGCTGTCGGTCCAACCAGGAGCCCCATGAGCGACGCCATCGATTTCGGCCGGCTGATGCTGGTCGTCGCCGTCGTCGGGCTCGGCGCGGTGCTGGCCACCCGCGTCGCCACCCGCCTCCGGGTCCCCGCGCCGCTGCTGGTCCTGGCGGCCTCGTCGGTCGCGCTGGCGGTCGTGCCGTCGCTGCACACCCCGTCCGAGGCGCTGGTCGAGCGGCTGGTGACCGTCGCCTTGATGCTCATCCTCTTCGACGGCGGGATGGGGATCGGCTGGCGCCGCTTCCGCGCGGCGGCGGTCCCGATCGGGGTCGTCGGGGTACTCGGCACGTTCGCGACCGCGGCGGGGGTCGCTGCGGTCGTCCACTACGGCGTCGGGGTCGGCTGGTTCCCCTCGCTGCTGATGGCGACCGCGGTGGCGCCGACCGATCCCGCCGTCGTCTTCTCCGTGCTCGGGCGCCGCGAGATCTCGGGCCGCAGCGGCACGATCCTGGAGGGCGAGTCGGGGGCCAACGACCCCGTCGGCATCGCCTTGATGGCCAGCCTGCTCGCCGCCGGCACGATCTCGCTCCACGTGGCCGGCGCCGTCGTCGGCCAGTTCGCCCTCCAGATGTCGGTCGGCCTCGCCGTCGGCCTGGCCGGGGGCTGGGTCCTGCGATGGTCGATGCGGCACCTCCCGCTGCCCGGCGAGGGCATGTACCCGCTCCGCACCCTGGCCGCCGTCTTCGCCCTGTACGGCGTCGCCGCCGTGGGCCACGGCTCCGGCTTCCTCGCCGTCTTCGTGGCCGGCATCATGGTCGGCGACGCGCGGGCGCCGTACAAGCGCGAGGTGGAGCACTTCCACGCCGGGCTCGCGAGCCTCGCCGAGGTCGTCGTCTTCGTGATGCTGGGACTGACCGTCAAGATCGGCGACCTCGTCCGGCCCGACGTCTGGGTGCCGGGCCTGGTGGTGGGGGCGGTGCTGGCCTTCGTCGTACGTCCCCTGCTCGTCGGGCCGATGCTGACCGGGTCGGGCCTGAGCCGTCGCGAGAAGCACTTCGTCGTCTTCGCCGGACTCAAGGGCGCCGTGCCGATCCTGCTCGGCGACCTCCTGCTGGTCTCGGGGGTGCCGGACGCCGAGCGGCTCTACGGGATCGTGGTCGTCGTGGTGCTGTTCTCGGTGCTGGTGCAGGCGAGCATGGTGCCGTTCCTGGCAGCGTGGCTGCGGATCCCCATGCGCGAGGTGGAGCCCGAGCCGTGGAGCCTGGGCGTACGGCTGCGCGACGAGCCCCACGGCGTGGTGCGGGTGACCGTCGGGGCGGGAGCGCCTGCCGACGGGCACACGGTCGCCGAGCTCGACGACCTGCCCGCGGGATCGTGGGTCAGCTTGGTCGTACGCTCCGGTCAGCTCGTGCCGGTCGGCGGGGACACCTCCCTGCAGGCAGGCGACGAGGCCCTCGTCCTCAGCGATCCGGAGGACGCCGAGCTGCTGCGCAAGGTGTTCGAGCGGCCAGCGGCCGAGTAGCCACGCCCCGCGCCATCGCTGCGAGGCGAGAGCGGCGCCGGTCGCATCTTCGCTAAGGTCGGTGCGACAGCACTCGCGACCGAGGGACGACGCATGGCCACCGAACCGCTCCAGGACGAGCCCACCATCGGGCGTCTGATCAAGGACGCGCAGACCGACCTCTCCACCCTGATCCACAAGGAGATCGAGCTCGCGAAGTCCGAGCTCAAGGTCAGCGTCACCGCCGGCGGCATCGGCGCCGGCCTGATCGCAGCAGCGCTGTTCCTGCTGGTCCTGGCGGTCATCATGCTGTCGGTCTCGATCGCCTACTTCATCAACTGGAACGGCCACGGCCTCGCCCTGCACTGGGCGTTCCTGATCGTCTTCGGCTTCTACGTGCTGCTCGCCGTGCTGCTGGTCTTGGTGGCGATCCGTAAGTTCAAGAAGGTGAAGGCGCCGGAGCGAGCGATCGCGAACGGCAAGGAGATCCCGAAGGCGCTCAAGGGCAAGGCCTGACGCACGACGGCAGAAGCAGGACGGGGGTGGACGCGGGTGGCACGACAGCCTGTGGTCGCCCAGCGGGCCGAGCACCTGCTCGGCGCGGCCGTCGTCGCGACGGCTCCTGTCGCCGGCGGTGACATCTCCACCGCCGTCAAGCTGCGTCTCTCCAGCGGCCGCTCCGCGCTGCTCAAGACGCTGACCCCCGCACCGCCGCACTTCTTCGAGCGTGAGGCCGAGGGGCTGCGCTGGCTGGCGGAGGCCGCCGAGGGCGTCGCCACGCCCGAGGTCCTCGCCGTCGCGGACGACTGCCTGATCATCGACTGGGTCGAGACGGGACGTCCGGGCACCGAGGCCGCCGGCCGCTTCGGCCGCGCGCTCGCCCGCACCCACGCCGTCGGCGCCGACTCCTTCGGGGCCGCCGCCGACGGCTACATCGGCCGCCTCCCGCTCACCAACCGCCCGCTGCCGACGTGGGCGGAGTTCTGGGCCGAGCGGCGGATCGCGCCGTACCTCAAGGTCGCCCGCGACAAGGGCCTGATCTCGCCCGAGGACGCCGACGCCGTCGACCGCGCGGTCGCCCGCACCGCCGCGGTGGTGCCCGAGGAATCGCCCGCCCGCCTGCACGGCGACCTCTGGAACGGCAACGTGCTCTGGACCAACGACGAGCGCGTCGTGGTCATCGACCCGGCGGCGTACGCCGGACACCGCGAGGTCGACCTCGCCATGCTGGCCCTCTTCGGGCTCCCGCAGCTGCCCCATGTGCTGGCGGCGTACCAAGAGGTCGCCCCGCTCGCCGACGGCTGGGAGGACCGCGTCGCCTTCCACCAGCTCTTCCCGCTGCTCGTCCACGCCTGCCTGTTCGGTGGACAGTACGGCGCACGTGCGGCTCGGCTGGCCGCCCGCTACCTCTGACGGCACCGGTATTTCACTGGGTTCCCAGTGAAATACCGACTCTTGTGGGGAAATTTCCCTCCATAGCCCGGTAATTCACTGGGAACCCAGTGAATTACCGGGCGACGCTCTCAGCGCGCACTCAGCACCATCGGCCAGAATGGGACCGTGCCGTCCACATCTCCCGCCGCCCGGATCCTCGTCGTCGACGACGACCGGGCCGTGCGCGAGTCGCTGCGCCGGTCCCTGGAGTTCAACGGGTACGACGTCCACCTGGCCGGCGACGGGGCGGAGGCGCTGGCGGGGATCGGCAGCATCGCGCCGGACGTCGTGGTGATGGACGTGATGATGCCGCGGCTGGACGGCCTGGACACGACCCGTGCGCTGCGGGCGGCCGGCAACGACGTACCGATCCTCGTGCTGACCGCGCGCGACGCCATCGGCGAGCGGGTGGAGGGCCTGGACGCGGGGGCCGACGACTACCTGACCAAGCCGTTCGCGCTGCAGGAGCTGCTCGCGCGGCTGCGGGCGCTGCTGCGCCGGGCGACCCCGGTCCCGGGCGAGGACGACGAGGAGGAGGTCCTCTCCTTCTCCGACCTGACCATGAACGTCACGACCCGTGAGGTCACCCGCAGAGACCGGCCGATCGAGCTGACCCGCACCGAGTTCACCCTGCTCGAGATGTTCCTGCGGCGGCCTCGGCGGGTGCTCGACCGCAGCTTCATCCTCGAGGAGGTCTGGGGCTACGACTTCCCCACCACCGCCAACTCCCTGGAGGTGTACGTCGGCTACCTGCGCCGCAAGACCGAGGCCGAGGGCGAGTCGCGGCTGATCCACACCGTGCGCGGGATCGGCTACGTCCTGAAGTCGTCTGAGTAGCCGATGGGCACCCCCTGGCCCATGGCGCTCGGCCACGGCTCGGACGGGCGGTGGCACTACCGCCGGTCGCTCGCCAGCCGCGTCATCGTGCTCACCACGATGGCGGTCGGCCTCGCCGTCGCGCTGGTGGCGGCCGGCGCCTACCTGACCGCCCGGGTCCAGATGCAGAACGACCTGGACCGCTCGCTCATCCAGCGCGCCCAGTACGCCGCCAACCTCGACCAGCTCCTCGGCACGCAGTCGGGCCTGTCCCCGTGGCAGGTCGGCGCGGCCGACGTACGGATCGCGTTCCTGCTGTCCGACGGCAGCGAGATCGTGGTCGACAACGGGCCGACCATCCCGATCGGCGGCGCCGACCTCGCGGTCGCCCAGGGCAAGCGCCGCCAGGCGCTGAGCACGGTGCTGATCGCCGACCAGCGCTACCGCATGGTGACGGTGCCCACGAGCGAGCGCGACGGCATGGCGGTGATCCTGGCCGAGCCGCTGGCGACCCAGGACCACGTCCTGTCGCGGCTGGGCTGGGTGAGCCTCGCCTTCGGCCTCGTGGGGGTGCTCGGCGCGGCGTTCGCGGGATGGCTGGTCGCGACCAACGGCCTGAGACCGGTGCGCCGGCTCACCTCCGCCGTCGAGCGTGTCGCCCGCACCGAGGACTTCACCCCGCTGCAGGTGGAGGGCGACGACGAGGTCGCGCGGCTGTCGACCGCGTTCAACCACATGCTCACCGCGCTCGACGCGTCGCGGGTGCGACAACGCCAGCTCGTGGCCGATGCCGGTCACGAGCTCCGCACACCGCTGACCGCTCTGCGCACGAACATCGACCTGCTCACGATGGTCGCCGCCGACCCCTCCGCCCTGCCGGTCGATGCGCGCGACGAGCTGCTCGACGACGTACGCGCCCAGATCGAGGAGCTCACGACCCTCATCGGGGACCTCACCGAGCTGGCCCGCGAGGAGCCCGTGCAGGCGCAGGTCGAGCCGCTCGACCTCGCCGACGTGATCGACCACGCCGTCCAGCGAGTACGCCGACGCGCGCCCAGCCTGACCTTCGAGCTGTTCACCCGGACGTGGTGGGTCGAGGGCGAGGCGGCAGAGTTGGAGCGCGCAGTGACCAATCTTCTCGACAACGCCGCGAAGTGGAGCCCCGAAGGAGGCAAGGTGACCGTCCGACTCAGCGATGGTGTTCTCACCGTCGACGACCAAGGTCCTGGGATCGCCGAGGAGGACCGTGGCCGGGTGTTCGACCGGTTCTGGCGCTCGGCCGACGCCCGCACGATGCCCGGCTCGGGCCTCGGGCTTTCGATCGTCCGCCAGGTCGCCGAGCGGCACGGCGGATCGGTGATGGCGACCGCCAACTCGACCGGCGGCGCCCGCCTGGTCCTCCGCCTCCCCGGACGGGAGCTCGTCGATGCGTGACCTCCCCCCCTCTCCCCGACACCTACGACGCTGGGCGGCGGCCGCTGCCGTCGTACCTCTCGGTCTGACGCTGGCCGCCTGCGGTGGCGGCAGCACGGACGCGAGCTCGGCGATGCCGTCGGACAAGCCGGCGCTGTGGAACCCCTGCGACGCGCTCAGCCCGGCGCTGATCGAGCAGGAGCTCGGCCCGCGCACCCGCGAGCTCGACGGCACCCCGACCGCCCCCGACTGCCGCTTCGTCCCGCTGGACAAGAAGGCGGGCGACCCGGTCGTGAGCGCCAACTACCAGCTCACGCCCGGCAACCTGGGGCAGTACTGGAAGGCGATGGGTCAGCAGAAGACCGCCGACGTCACCCGGCCGAAGATCGCGCTGGCCGACGACGCGCGGGTGGTGACCTCGGTCAAGGGCCACCAGCTCGCCGTCACCGGCTTCGTGCAGAACGGCGACCTCTACCAGGTCATCAACATCGTCGACCCCGCGCCGTACGACAAGGCGCGCACCGAGAAGGGCATCGAGGCGCTGCTGACCGCACTGTCCAAGCACGCCGACGAGACGAACGCCGGAGCCTCCGCGAGCGCCAGCCCGAGCTAGGCCAGGGCGGCGAGCACGCGCTCGGCCTTCCAGCGGGTCTCGGCGTACTCCTCGGCGGCGTCGCTGGCGACGGTGATGCCACCGCCGGTGCCCAGGGTGTAGCGCCCCGTTCCGGCGGTGGTCAGGCTCCGGATGACCACACCGAGGTCGGCGCTGCCGTCGGCGGCGATCCAGCCGAACGCGCCGGCGTACGTGCCGCGCGGGGTGGACTCGACCTCGCCGATGATCCGCATGGTGCGCAGCTTGGGCGCGCCGGTCATCGAGCCGGCCGGGAAGAGCGCGCGCAAAGCCCGGACGGTGGACACGTCCGGGCGGAGCCGGCCGGTGATCGTGGAGACGAGCTGGTGCACCGCGGCGTAGGACTCGACGGCCATCAGCTCGGGCACCTCCACGCTGCCGACCTCGCAGACCCGGGCGAGGTCGTTGCGGAGGAGGTCCACGATCATCAGGTTCTCGGCGCGGTACTTCGCGCCGGTCGCGAGCGCCTCGGCGGCCTCCCGGTCCGCCGCCTCCGTCTCCCCGCGCGGCGTGGTGCCCTTGATCGGCCGGGTCCCGATGGTGCCGTCGGTGTCGATGCGGGCGAAGCGCTCCGGGCTCGAGCTCAGCAGCCACCCCTCCGCGCCCGGCAGGTCGTGCTGCACGAACCCGGCGTACGGCGCGGGGTTGGTCCCGCGCAGCCGCAGGTACGCCGTCACCGGGTCGACATCGCTCGCCACCGCGATGCGGTGGGTCAGGTTGACCTCGTAGGAGTCGCCGGCGCGGAGGTGCTCCTGGACCCGGTCGAAGGCGGCGACGTAGCGGTCCGGGACCGGGGTCGTGTGCCTGAGACCCCTCCATGGCGGGGCCTCAGGCACACGACCCCCGATCCGCCGGGCGCCCGACGGTCGCATCCACACCGCATCGGGAAGGTCCGCATCGGGCAGCGCGGGGAGGTCGGGCCGGGCGGCGTAGCCGAACCAGCCGAACCACTCCGCGCCGGTGGAGCCGGCATCCAGCTCCTCCCCCAGCACGACGAACGGGTCGTCGCCGACCACGACCGAGCGCCCGCCCGCGTGGCGGGTGACCTCACGACGGACGGCACAGTAGGACAGCGAGACGTCGTCGTCGGTCAGCCAGACCAGCCGGTCGCCGATCCAGGCGCAGCGGCGGTGGGCGCGAGCGACCTCCCGCAGCCCGGTCACCGCGCACCCGCCAGGAAGCTCCGGATCATCGCGGCGCCGTGCTCGCTGAGGATCGACTCAGGGTGGAACTGCACGCCCTCGATCGGCAGCTCGCGGTGCCGCGCGCCCATCACCACCCCGTCCGCCGACCACGCCGTCGCGACGAGCTCGTCGGGCAGCGCGACCGTAGCGAGCGAGTGGTATCGCACGCACGCGAGCCCCTGCGGGAGACCGGTGAAGACGCCGGCACCGTCGTGCCGCACCGCCCCCACCGCGCCGTGAGCGGGCTCGACCCGGCCGACCACCCCGCCGTACGACGTCACCACGCCCTGCATCCCCAGGCAGACCCCGAGCACGGGCAGACCGAGCGCGAGCATCGACCAGTCGTACTCCTCGGGATGGCCGGGCCCGGGCGACAGCACCACGTGCGAGAAGCGCGCGAGGTCGGTGGCCGCCACCTCGTCGCTCTCCACCACGACGGGCAGCACCCCGGTGACGCCGGCGATCAGGTGGACCAGGTTCCACGTGTAGGAGTCGTGGTGGTCCACCACCACGACGTCAGGCGGGCGCACCGTCCGGCGGTCCGTCCAGCAGCACGCCGCGGACCAGGTCGTGCACCAGGTCGAAGCCGTGCTCGGTCAGGATCGACTCGGCGTGGAACTGCACGCCGCGGTAGTGCGGGCCGGTGATCGCGTTGACGTCGCCGGTCTCGGGATCGGCGTCGACGCCCACCCCGTCGGGCAGCCCGGCCTCTCGGGTGGTCGGGACCCGGCCGACGAACGTGTTGTAGAACCCCACCCGCTCGATCCGGTCGCCGAGCCCGACCTCGGCCTGGGTGCCCTGGAAGACGATGTCCTTGTAGGCCAGCGGGATGCCGAGCGAGTGGCACAGCGCCTGGTGGCCGAGGCAGACGGCCAGGAACGGCCGCTCCTCGGCGAGCAGGTCCTTCACGGCCGCCCGGAGGTTCGCCATCTTCGGGTCGGCGTCGTCGCGCGGGTCGCCCGGGCCCGGCCCGACGATCACCAGGTCGGCCCCCTCGAAGGCCCCGGGCGCGTAGTCCGCGTGCCGTACGACGGAGGACGTGATGCCCATGCGCATCAGCATGTGCCGCAGCATGTTCACGAAGTCGTCCTCGCCGTCGAGGATCACCGCCGTCCGGCCGATCAGCCGCGGGTCGACCGGCGATCCCGCCTGGTCGGCCAGCCAGAAGCGGGACAGCCGCCGGTTGCGGGCGTTGAGGTCGATCAGGACGTCCTCGTCGGCGACCAGCGTGGCCACGTCGACGTCGGGCACCGGCGCCCGGTCGACCAGGCCGAAGGCCGACAGGATGCCGCCGGCCTTGGCGTGGGTCTCCCGGACCTCGTAGTCGGGGTCGGAGTCGCGCACCAGCGTGGCACCGGCGGTGACCTTGAGCGAGCCGTCCATCCCCACGTCGGCGGTGCGGATGATGATCGGGCTGTCCAGCACGGCAGCGCCGTCCGGGTCGCGGCCGAGGAGCGCCAGCGCCGAGGCGTAGTAGCCACGGCCCTCGGGCTCGTACTGCCCGATCAGTCGGCAGGCGTTCTCCACCGGCGACCCGGTGACCGTGGCGGCGTACATCGTGTCGCGGAGGACCTCGCGGACGTCCTTGGCGGTACGGCCGGCGAGGAGGTACTCGGTGTGGATCAGGTGCGTCATCGGCTTGAGGAACGGCCCGAGCACCTGGCCGCCCTCGGTGCAGATGTCGCACATCATCTTGAGCTCCTCGTCGACGACCATGAAGAGCTCGTAGATCTCCTTCTCGTCGCGCAGGAAGTCGCGCATCCGCGCCTCGATGCCGCGCGTCTCGCCCGCCGGCGGGCGGAGGTGGAAGGTGCCGGAGATCGGGTTCATCCGGACGTCCCCGCCGTGCACCGACACGTGCCGCTCGGGGCTGGCGCCGATCAGGAACCGGTCGCCGGTGAAGAAGACGTAGGTCCAGTACGCGCCGTGCTCGCGGTCGAGCAGCCGCCGGAAGACGGTCAGCGCCCGCTCGGCGCTCCAGTCGGCGACCTTGGCGCGGTAGTTGCGCCCGATGACCAGGTTGGCGCCCTCGCCCTGGCCGATCTCCTCGTCGATGATGTCGCGCACGATCTCGGCGTACGACGCGTCGTCGGTCTCGAAGCCGCCGCGGTCGTCGAACTCGATCCCGGTGTCCTCGATCGCCGCGATCACGTCGCCGACGGAGAACTCGTGCTCCTCCTCGACGTCGACCACCACCAGCGGGGTGCCGTCGTCGTGGGCCTCGAAGCCGCGCTCGCGGACCTGGCGGTACGGCACCGCGACCAGCCGGTCGCAGGTGCGCCCGGGCTCGGGAACGCCGTCCTCGAGCGGGACGTCCATGATCGACTCGACGACCGTGCGCCGGCCGCCGATGACGCCGACGGTGTCCTTGTCGCCGGCCCGGGTCGAGCGCCGGATGATCGCCCACGCCTCGTGCCCCTGGATCGCGGCGATGGCGTCCCGGGCGGTGAGGCTGGTCGCGGTCATGGGCGCAGCCTATTCGGGCGTGCGCACCGACCGGACCGGTGATCCGCCAGCCGGGCCGGGCCCGGCGTACCACGGCGGCGGAGGCGGCGGAGGCGGCGGAGGCGGTGGAGGCGGTGGAGGCGGTGGAGGCGGTGGAGGCGGTGGCAGCGTCGACGAGGTCGGTCGGCGGCGGAGCCGGGGCGCGTCGGGTGCGGCGAGCGCGAGGCGTTCGGCGCGCGGCACGAGGAACCAGAGGCCGGCCATCACCAGCGCCAGCAGGGCGACCTGGCCCCAGACGAGCAGCACGACCAGGCCGGACAGGTGCCCGAACTGGGCGGCGCTCTCGAACAGGTCGTAGACGGAGTGGGCGACGACCAGCGGCAGCACCCGGCGGTACGTCGCGAACAGCCACCAGACGCCGGCCATCCAGATCAGCAGCCCGACGACCGCCCAGCCGTAGTAGAGGTGGAACAGCAGCCGCATGCCGATGCAGAGCGCGAACACCCACGACCACCGCTGACCGGCCCGCCGCAGCAGCACGATCGGGATGGCGAGCAGCATCAGCTCCTCGGTCGGCCCCGCCAGCAGCGAGGAGACCGTCTGGGCGACGACGTACGCCGGCGTCGTGCGCGACGGGGACGGGTAGCTCGCCGAGTGGATCAGCTCGCCGACCGCGAAGCCGAGCAGCGTCAGCGCCAGGAACAGCACGAACATGCGGACCTCGTTGTAGGCACCGGCGCCCGTAGGGGGTCGCGAGATGCCGATGTGCTCCCGGACGCCACCGGTGCCGGTGAGCACCAGCAGACCGGCCAGGACGACGGCGACCGCCACCCCCACCATCGTGATCGTGCCGCCGACGTAGTCCTCCGCGGGCGCGACCGGGGACGCCACCCCGGGGTCGACGAGGTAGGTGATCGCGGCGTAGATGCCCGAGCCCCAGAAGCAGAGGTACAGCACCACGATCACGAGATAGGTCTGCGCCACCGACAGTCGTCGCACCGCCGCATTCTGCCCGGTCGCAGCCGGGCCCACGCGTGAAGCGCGGAAGCCGCCGAATCGTGATCCGGGCGCCCGCCGCGTACCGTGGACGCCCATGTTTGGTTCTCGGCCGACAGAAGCCCACCGTCCCCGGCGCGCACGCGCGCTGCGAGCAGGCCTGGTCGGAGTGCTCGCGGGCCTCCTCGTCGTCCTCGTGGCCAGTCCACCAGGCACCGCCGCGGTCCCCGGACCGATCCACGCCGGCAACACCTACGGCTGGTACTACAAGAACAACGTGGAGCGGCACGAGTTCCACGGCCGGCTGCCGGCGTACTGGCACCGGCACGGCGCGGGCGACGTCCGCGACCAGCACGGCATGATCACGCTGGAGACCCACAAGGGCAGCCTGCAGGCGACCCTGACCGGCCACTCCCACACGACCGGCCGCTGGGAGGTCCGTCTCCGCTCGCGCGCCTACCAGCGCCAGTACGCCGACTACAGCGTCGTCACCGAGCTGGTGCCCGCCAAGGGCCCGCAGCACTGCGGCGCGCAGGACGTCGGCCTGGAGAGCTACCGGACCGGCCACAAGCTGGCGCGGATGTACGACCACACCCTGACCAGCAACAACTTCCACGCGAGCAAGGGCATGCGGCTGCACAACGACCAGTGGCACACGTTCGCGGTCGAGGTCACGCACACCCACATCTCGTGGTTCGTCGACGCCCACGTCGTGCGGACCGAGCGGCGTCCCGCCGCGCTCGCCGGCGTCCCGATGAAGTTCCGCTTCGCGCTCGAGGGCACGCCCGGCAAGCGGATGAACCAGACCCGGCTGCAGGCCGACTGGATGCGCTACTGGACCTACAACCGGCCCAGCACCAAGTCGATCAAGGCGCCCGAGATGCACAAGGGCACCTACCGCAAGGCCTGCTGAGCCTCAGCCTCCACCGAGCACGAAGCGGCCCGCCTGTCGTCGACAGGCGGGCCGCTTCGCGTCGTACGACGGTCGGGTCGATCAGGCCGGCACGGCGAGCGTGCGGCTGATGATCTCCTTCATGATCTCGCTGGTGCCGGCGTAGATCTGGGAGACGCGGAGGTCGGCCCAGGCGCGGGCGATCGGGTACTCGTTCATGTAGCCGTAGCCGCCGTGCAGCTGCAGGCACTTGTCGGCGACCTTCTGGGCCCGCTCGGAGCACCAGAGCTTGGCCATGGCCACGGTCGGGATGTCCAGCTGCTTCTCGAGGTGCAGGCCGATGCACTCGTCGACGAAGGAGCGCGCCACGCGCGCCTCGGTGGCGACCTCGGCCATCTTGAACTTGGTGTTCTGGAAGCCCCAGATCGGCCGGCCGAACGCCTCGCGGTCGTGCACGTAGCGCAGCGTCTCCTCGAGGCAGAACTCCATCGCGGCGACGTTGGACTCGGCGACGATCAGGCGCTCCTGGGGCAGCTGCTCCATCAGCTGGATGAAGCCCTGGCCCTCCTCCTTGCCGAGCAGGTTGGTGACAGGGACGCGGACGTCCTCGTAGATCAGCTCGGAGGTGTCCTGGCCCTTCATGCCGATCTTGTCCAGCACCTTGCCGCGGGAGAAGCCGGGGGTGTCGGTCGGGACGATGATCAGCGAGATCCCGGCCGCCTTCTCCTCCGGGTTGGTCTTGGCGACGGTGATGACCACGTCGGCCTGCGACCCGTTGGTGATGAAGATCTTCGAGCCGTTGACGACGTACTCGTCGCCCTCGCGGATCGCCTTCGTCTTCACCGCCTGGAGGTCCGAGCCGGTGCCGGGCTCGGTCATCGCGATCGCGCCGACGGCCTCCCCGCTGGCCAGCTTGGGCAGCCACTCGTGCTTCTGATCCTCGCTGCCGTAGTTGAGGATGTAGTGGGCGACGATGCCGTTGTGCAGCGAGACGCCCCACGAGCTGTCGCCGACGCGGGCCTGCTCCTCGATGAGGATCGCCTCGTGCGCGAAGGTGCCGCCGCCACCGCCGTACTCCTCGGGGATGGAGAGGCAGAGCAGCCCCACCCCGCCGGCCTTGTTCCAGAGGTCGCGGTCGACGTGCTTGTTCTCGATGTACTTGTCGACGTTCGGCTTGATCTCCTTCTCGCAGAAGGTGCGGGCGAGGGAGCGGAAGTCGTCGAGGGACTCCGAGGAGTCCATCCAGGGCGAGCGGCGAGCGGGCACGGTGTAGGCCTTTCGGGAAGCGTCAGACGAGTGATACAGCCTGTATCAGCAGCGTCGATTGAACCACCGCGAGGTCACTGATACAAGGTGTATCAAAACGGCGGTAGGGTGCCCAGCGTGATCGATGCGGACGAGCGGCGGCAGGCGCTGATCGCGGCCGCCGTCGCCGCGGTCGACGAGGACGGCGCCGAGGTGGGGATGGGCCAGATCGCCGAGCGCGCCGGCATCCCGCGGCCCAACGTCTACCGGCACTTCGCGTCCAAGGAGCGCCTCGACGCCGAGGTGGCGGCGTACGCCAGCGCCGAGCTGATCGGACGGATCCGCCCCGCCCTCGCCGGCGGCGGCAGGCCGCTGGAGGTCATCCGAGGTGCGGTCGCGCCGAGCTTCGAGTACGCCGCCGAGCACCCCCACCTCTACCGCTTCCTGGCCGCCCAGCGGCAGACCCGCGCGCTGCACCGCGCCCGCACCGGACGCCCGCAGATGCTCGGCGAGGTCGTCGCCACGATCAGCGCCTACGTCCCCCACGTCACCGGGGTGGTCGAACCGCCCGAGGGCGTCCTCGCCGGCCTGATGGGGATGATCGACGCCAGCGTGCTGTGGTGGCTGGACCACCACGACGAGTCCGAGGCCGACGCCGTCGACCGCGTCGCGCGCCAGATCCACCTGGTGCTGTCCGACCAGCTGCGCCAGCTCGGCCTCGACATACCCGACGACCTCGTGCTCGACCCGCTGCCGTCACACGGTTGAGCACGGCTCGCGGTGATATCATCGATATCGTGACCGAGTCGGTGGTGATCCGCAAGCTCCCGGTCGGGGTCAAGCAGGCCCTGCGGGAGCGGGCCGCCGCGCACGGCCGATCCCTGGAGGCCGAGGCGCGTGCGATCCTCGTCGACGTCGTCTTCCCCCACGACTTCGTGGTCGAGTGGATCGACGGGTGCCGGGATCTCCCGGCAGGGGATGCGCTCGAGCTGCCGAGCCGCGGCGAGGGGTGGCGTCCCGAGGTGTTCGAGTGATCCTGGTCGACACCAACGTGTGGTCCGAGGCGATGAAGCCCTCGCCCGATCCGCGCGTGATGGCCTGGCTCGGGGAGCACAGCGCCGATGCGGCGATCTCGACGCTCACGATCGGCGAGCTCCTCGCCGGAGTCGCCGTACTTCCCGACGGCCGGCGACGTGAGGCACTCCGCTCGCTGATCGACCGCCTGGTCGTGGGCGCTCGCGCACGGACCTTCGCCTACGACGAACACGCCGCTCGTGCGTTCGCGGCGATCACCTCCGAGCGCGGGGCCGCCGGTCGCCCCTACGGCAACCCTGTCGACGCGATGATCGCCGCCGTCGCCCGGGCCAACGAGATGCCGATCGCGACCCGGAACATCCGCGACTTCGAGCACGCCGGCGTCGACGCCGTCGACCCTTGGCAAGAGCCGATCAGCTGACCGTCGTCAGCAGCTGGGTCGCGCGGGTGAGCACGACGTAGAGGGTCGCCCGGCCGGTGGTCGACTCATCCTCGATCTCCTGGGCCCCTACGACGACGATGCCGTCGAACTCGAGGCCCTTGGTGTCCAGGCCGGTCAGCACGACCACCCGGTCGGTCCCGCTGGGCGGCAGGGAGAAGTCGCGGGCCGCCGCGGCGGCCGAGGGCGCATCGTCGGCGAGCTCGGGCCACGACGCCAGCCACGCGTTGACCTCGCTGCGCCGTGCGACGGGTACGACGACGCCGACCGTGCCGGAGACGGCACCCGCCAGCTCCGCGACCGCCGCGCGGGTGGCCGACTCGAGATCCTCCCCGGGGCCGACGGTCAGCTCCCGCGGCTCGGCACCCGTGCGTCGTACGGCGTCGGGGAGGTCGGCGTCGAGGCCGACCCGCTCGGCGTACGCCGCGGCGTAGGCGTAGATCTCGGCGCTGTTGCGATAGTTGGTGGACAGGTGGAAGGCGTGGACCGTCTTGCCCTTGAGCGCCTCGGCGCGCGCGGCGTCGGCCTCGGCGCGGACCGGCCACGACGACTGCGCGGGATCGCCCACGATGGTCCAGGTGGCGGTGGGGCCGCGACGGCCGACCATGCGCCACTGCATCGGGCTGAGGTCCTGCGCCTCGTCGATGAGGACGTGCGCGTAGGGGTCGTCGTCGATGCCGTACGTCGGAGCGACCCACCCGCGCCCGCTGGAGAACTCGCGGTCGGAGGCGGTGAGCAGCTCCTCACGGTCGCTTGCCTTGAGCACCTCGGCGTAGCCGTCGTCGTCGACCTTGCGCTCAGGCTTGTCGCCCAGGAGGTAGCGCAGCTCGTCGAGCAGCGGGACGTCCTCGATCGAGATCTGCGGGCCGATCGGACGGTCGGGGTCGAGGTGCGCCCACGACTTCGCCAGCAGCTCCTGCTCATCGGCGTCAAGGACGCCCTCGGAGACGCGGGCGAGGAGCTCGGGGTCGCGCAGCCAGCACAGCACCGTGGGAGCGTCGAGCGGCGGCCACCAGGCGAGCGCGAAGTCGAGGAAGTCGTCGTTGGACAGCAGGTCGTCCTCGAACTCCTCGCGCCCGCGGTCGCGGCCGCGCTCGGAGCGGACCTGGCGCCACAGCGCGTCGAGCAGCGCGCTGGAGACACGCGGGACCTGCTTGTTGCGCAGTCCCTGACCCATCAGGCTGCGACGGATGCGGCCGAGCAAGCCCGCGTCGAGCACCAGCCGGTCGTCGCGGTAGAACATCCGGAACTCGCGCGGCGAGCCGGGCACCTGCTGCCGGCCGACCCGCCGCACGACCTCGGCCATCCGGCTCGAGCCCTTGATGTCGGCGACGGCCGGCTCGTCGTGGCGGGTCGCGCGCACGTCGCCGACGACCTCGCCCAGGCTGCGCAGCGCGACCGCGGTCTCGCCGAGGCTGGGCAGCACCCGCTCGATGTAGCGCATGAAGACGCCCGACGGACCCACGACGAGGACGCCGCCCCGCTCGTAGCGGTGTCGGTCGGTGTAGAGGAGGTACGCCGCGCGGTGCAGCGCCACGACCGTCTTGCCCGTGCCCGGGCCGCCGGAGATCGCGACGACGCCCTTGGCGGGCGCGCGGATCGCCTTGTCCTGCTCGGCCTGGATGGTCGCGACGATGGAGTGCATCGACCGGTCGCGGGCGCGGGACAGCTGGGCCATCAGGGCGCCCTCGCCGACGATCGGGAGCTCGCGGCCCGACTTCTCCGCCTCGGCCATGCCGTCGGCGTCGAGCAGCTCGTCCTCGACGCCGATCACCCGGCGGCCGGTGCTGCGCAGCACCCGGCGGCGCAGCACGCCGTGCGGTTCGGCCGCGGTCGCCTGGTAGAAGACCGCGGCGGCCGGGGCGCGCCAGTCGATGAGGAGCGAGTCACGGTTGTCGTCGCGCAGGCCGATGCGTCCGACGTACCTGGGCTTGGGGTCGAGCTCCGCGCCGAGGTCGAGACGGCCGAACACCAGGCCCTCGTGGGCGGCGTCGAGCTGGGCCAGCCGGCGGGCGGCCTGGAAGACCATGGCGTCGCGCTCGACGAGGCCGCCCTCGTGGCCGAGGCGCCCGCGGGAGTGACCCTCGCGGGCGAGCTCCTGCGCGGCGCGGCCGGCGTTCTCGAGCTGTGCGTAGACGCGGTCCACGAACTGCTGCTCGGCCGCGACCTCGCGCTCAACCTGCTGCTCTGACACTCGAGCGGTCCCCTACTCGTGACGGTTGCCCCATCACCGATGAGGCAAGCACGCAACTTTACCGTGCGTACGGCGCTCAGGCGCGGTAACCGTCCTCGATCCGATCGAGGAGGCGCGCGAGGTCGGCCCTGCGGGCCGCGGGCGGCGCGCCCCGCAGCGGGCCGGTCCCGTAGAGCATGGCGAATCCATGCGCCGCGCTCCAGCAGACGAGCTCGGCACCGGCGCGCTTCTCCGGCGCCATCCAGCCGGTGTCACGGCACTCGTCGAGGGCGGCGGCGAGCATGTCGTAGGGGCCGCTGAGCTCCTCCAGCGAGACGTTGTTGAAGGCGACCTGGAACAGCCCGGGCTCGGCGAGCGCGTACTCGACGTACGCCTGGCCGTTGGCGCGCAGCCGCCGGCGGGCCCGGTCGGCGGGGTCCTTGCCGCGGACGTTGCGCAGCCTGGCCTGGATCGCCGCCCCCATCTCCTCCAGCGCCACTGCCGCGACCGCCTGGAGCAGCGCGCCGCGGTCGGCGAAGTGCCGGTACGCCGCGTTGTGGGAGACACCGGTACGCCGCGCCACCTCCCGCAGCACGATGCCGTCGGGACCCTTCTCGCGGCCGATCTCGACCGCCACCTCGACCAGCGCCTCGCGCAGGTTGCCGTGGTGGTAGGTGCTCACGACCAGCATCGTGCCAGAGCCCTGCCGGTGTTGACATCGTCAACATCGCGTGTCACGGTTCTGATGTTGACACCGTCCACATGTTCTGGAGTCGTGATGGGGCGCAAGGCAGGCATCCTCGCCGCGGTGTACGTCGCCGTGCTGGCGATCAACCTCGACGTCACGATCGTCAACGTGGCGCTGCCCAGCATCGCCCGCGAGCTCGGCGCCGGCACCCGCGGCCTGCAGTGGGTCGTCGACGGCTACAACCTCGCGTTCGCCGCCCTGGTGCTGGCGTTCGGCAGCCTCTCGGACCGGTTCGGACGACGCCCCGCGCTCGTCCTCGGGCTGGTCGGCTTCGCCGCGGCCAGCGTCGTCGGCGCGCGGGTCGGGTCCACCGGGGCGCTGATCGCGGCGCGGTTCGCGATGGGCGCCTTCGCCGCGATGATCTTCCCGACCACCCTCTCGATCATCTCCAACGCCTTCCCCGACCGGCGCCAGCGTGCGGCCGCGCTCGGCGGCTGGGGCGCGGTGGTCGGCGTCGGCGTCGCCTGCGGACCGGTGACCGGCGGGCTGCTGCTCGAGCACTTCTACTGGGGCAGCGTCTTCCTCGCGCTCGCGCCGGTCGCCCTCGTCGCTGCCGGGCTCGCCTGGTGGCTGGTGCCCGAGTCGCGCGACCGCGGGGTGCCGGCGCTCGACGTACGCGGCCTGGTCATCTCGGTGCTGATGCTGGGCCTGCTGGTCGACACCGTCATCGAGGCGCCGCAGCGGGGCTGGGCGAGCGCGACCACCGTCTGCGGCTTCGCGCTGTCGGCCGTGCTGGTGGTGGTCTTCGTCGTGGCCGAGCGGGCGGCCGCGCATCCCATGCTCGACGTACGGCTCTTCGCCGACCGGCGGTTCAGCGCGGCCAGCGGCGCGGTCACGGCCAACTTCTTCGCGCTCGCCGGCTTCATCTTCCTGATCACGCAGTACTTCCAGGTCGTGCGCGGCTTCGGCCCGCTCTCCACCGGCTCGCGGATCCTTCCGGTCGCCCTGTCCATCTCGATCGCGTCGGTCGCCGGCGGCGCGCTGGCACCCAGGATCGGCACACGGGTGGTCGTCGTGACGGGGCTGGTCCTCTTCGGCGGCGCGATGGCGTGGATCGCGCTGAGCGTCGGGGTCGGCACGGCGTACTGGTCGGTGATCGTGCCGCAGATGGTGCTGATGGGCCTCGGGATGGGGCTGGTGTCCACCCCCGCGACCGAGTCGATCATGCTCGTGCTGCCGCCCTCCCGCGCCGGCGTCGGGTCGGCCGTCAACGACGCCACCCGCGAGCTCGGCTCGACCCTCGGTGTCGCCGTCGTGGGCTCGGTCTTCTCCTCGGTCTTCGGCGCACGACTCCTGGACGGCGCGTTCGCGGCGACCGGGCGCGTCGATCAGGCGAAGGAGTCGGTGCCGGTCGCGTTCGGCATCGCGGGCCACGACCCGGCGCTGCTGCACGCGGCGCAGGACTCGTTCCTGTCCGGACTGGAGGCGGGGTGCCTGGTCGTGGCCGGTGTCTGCCTCGCCGCCGCGATCGTCGGGCTGTTCGCGCTGCCTGGCCGGCACTTCCACCGGGTCGATGGCGCAGCGGTCGCCGGGGAGGCGCCGCAGGTCGTGGTCTAGGGGGCTGCCGGCCGGTGGCGGGCGCTGCTGTAACACGTCATTCGCCGCTGTAACACGTCGTTCGCCGACCTTGAAGGGCGTTCACGGCTGTTGTACGCCGTCGCGACGTCGTACAACAGCCGTGGACGACGTGTTACAGCGCGCCACGCGCCGCCACGCGCCGCCCGCTACTTCTTGCGGCTGAGGAACGCCGTCATCGCCTCGCGTGCGGCGTCGGAGCCGAACAGCCGGGCGCTGAGGGCGACCAGGTCCTCGCCCTTGGCGTCGACCCGGTCGATCAGGTCGGCGTTGAGCAGCCGCTTCGTCTCGCGCAGGCCCTGCAGCGCGCCCGTGCCGAGCGAGGCCACCACGTCTCCGACCTTCGCGGCGAGCTCGGCTGCCGGGACGGCGTACGTCACCAGGCCGTAGGCCTCGGCCTGGGCGCCGGTGAAGACCTCGCCTCCGAGCGCGGTCAGGGCCGCGGCCCGCTGGGTGAGGCGCGGGAGGACGGTGAGCGAGATGACCGCGGGGGTCAGGCCGAGCTTGACCTCGGTGAGGGCGAACGTGGCGTCCTCGGCGACGACCGCGAGGTCCGCGGAGGCCACGATGCCGATGCCGCCCGCACGCGCCGCGCCCTCGACCACGACCACGACCGGCTTGGAGAGCGCCAGGATCTGGCGCTGCATCGCCACGATCGCGCGAGCACCCTCGTCCATCGGCACCGTCGACGCCTCGGACAGGTCGGCGCCGGAGCAGAACACCCGGCCGGACGACCTGAGCACGACCACCTTCGGCGCGTCGGCACCCTCGGCCTCGTCGACCGTCGTGAGGTGCCGGCCCAGCTCGGTGACGAGCTGACGCGACAGCGCGTTGCGGTTGTGCGGGCTGTCGAGGGTGATGGTCGCGACGCCGTCGGCGATGTCGAGGTGGACGAGTTCGGTGGGCTGGTCGGTCACGTCGGCCATCTTGCCGCATCGGAGGTGGTGGCTGGGCGGGGCCGTAATTCACTGGGTTCCCAGTGAATTACCGGGCTCTACCGCGAAATTTCCCTCCAAGACCCCGTATTTCACTGGGAACCCAGTGAAATACGGACGCCCTCACTCCTCCGAGATCGGCTGCTTCGGCAGCTTCTTCACCCGGGCCCGCCGCTTGGGGCGGGCGGGGATCATCGAGCGCATCTCCTCCAGCTTGCCGAAGCAGAGGAGGCGGTCCTCGGCCTCGAGCACGTGGCGGTCGAACGGGTTGGGGATGACCTGGGTGCCGCGGATCAGCGTGAGGACGGTGATGTCCTTGTCGCGCAGGCCCGACTCGCCCAGCTTCTTGCCGACGAGGTCCGCATCGCCGTGGACGACCAGCTCGGCGACGCCGTACCCGGTGGAGACCGAGAGCCGCTCGCGGACGTCGATCTGCGGGAAGGCGACCTGGTTGTCGATGTAGTCGATGATCGCGCCGGCGACGTCCAGCTTGGTGGCGGCCTCGATGCCCTCGAGCCCGGGTGAGGAGTTGACCTCCATGACCAGCGGCCCGTCGTCGCCCTCGAGCATGTCGACGCCGGCGACCTTCAGACCCATGATCTGAGCGGCACGTACGGCGGTCCGCTCGAACTCGGGATCGAGGTCGACCGGCTCGACCGAGCCGCCGCGGTGGACGTTGGAGCGGAACTCGTCCCCCTTGGCCTGGCGCCGCATCGCCGCGACCACGCGGTCGCCGACGACGAGAGCACGGATGTCGCGGCCCCTGCTCTCCTTGACGAACTCCTGGATCAGGACGTTCTGGCTGGTCGACTGCAGCGTCTCGATGATGGCCTCGGCCACCTTGAGGCCGGGGGCAAGGATCACGCCGATGCCCTGGGTGCCCTCGAGGAGCTTGAGCACCACCGGCGCGCCGCCCACCTGCTGGATCGCGGGGATCACGTCGGCGCGGTCCTGGACGAACATCGTCGGCGGCATGTCGATGTTGTGCCGCGACAGGATCTGGAAGCAGCGCAGCTTGTCGCGCGAGTTGGTGATGCCGCTCGCGGTGTTGGGCGTGTAGACGTCCATCTGCTCGAACTGGCGCACGACGGCGGTGCCGAAGTAGGTGATCGAGTTGCCGATCCGCGGCAGCACCGCGTCGTAGTCGGACAGCTGCTTGCCGCGGAACTGCAGGTCGGGCACGTCGGCGGACAGGTCGATCGCGAACCGCAGCGTGTTCAGCACCTTGACCTCGTGGCCGCGATCGAGCGCGGCGGTGCGCAGCCGCTGGGTGCTGTACGACCTCGGGGCCCGGGAGAGGATCGCTAGTTTCATGGCAGTTGTCGACCGACCTGATTGGATGGCTGCGTGGCAGTGGCGAAGGAGGGGAAGCAGTCGAGGTCCCATTCAAGCAGGCCCGCGGTGAGCGCGGGGTGGCGCGAGTGGGTCGGACTGCCCGACCTCGGTGTCGAGCACATCAAGGCCAAGCTCGACACCGGTGCGCGCTCGTCCGCGCTGCACGCCTTCGACATCGAGGAGCTCGAGCGCGACGGCGAGCAGTGGGTGCGGTTCTCCATCCACCCGTGGCAGAAGACGTCCGAGGACGCCAGCACCGTCGAGCTGCCGATCCACGACCGCCGTACCGTCCGCAGCAGCACGGGCCACGCGCAGCAGCGGTACGTCGTACGGATGCCGCTGCGGATCCTGGACCAGACCGTGATCGCCGAGGTCACCCTCACCCGCCGCGACACGATGGGCTTCCGGCTGCTGATCGGGCGCGAGGCGCTGCGGCAGGGATTCCTCGTCGACTCCGGGCGCAGCTACCTCGGTGGCCGCCCGCCGCGGAAGGTACGCCGACGCAACCGCGGCGCAGACCCGTCCGGCCCGGGGGTCACGGGTGGCGCGTGAGTCGTTCGCGATCGGCAACGTCCGGGTCCGGGCCGGGTCGACGCAGGAGGTGGAGCTGCCGATCACCCGGCTGGTGACCGGCGGCGACGTCAGCCTGCCGGTGCGCGTCGTGCACGGGCGCGAGCCGGGACCGGTCGTGTGGATCACCGCCGCCATCCACGGCGACGAGGTCCTCGGTGTCGAGGTCATCCGGCAGGCGCTCGCCGGCCTGTCGGCCAAGAGCTTCCGCGGCACGCTCCTCGCCGTGCCGGTCGTCAACGTGCTCGGCTTCATGACCGGCGACCGCTACCTGCCCGACCGGCGCGACCTCAACCGGTCGTTCCCGGGCTCCTCGCGCGGCTCGCTCGCCAGCCGGATCGCGCACCTCCTGATGACCGAGGTGGTCAGCAAGTGCGAGCTCGGGATCGACCTGCACACGGCCGCCGACCGTCGTACCAACCTGCCGCAGATCCGCGCCGACCTCGACGACCCGCGCACCCGCGAGCTCGCCGAGGCGTTCGGGGCGCCGGTGATGCTGCACGCCCGCCTGCGCGACGGCTCGCTGCGCCAGGCCGCGCTCGACGCCGGCGCCCGCGTGCTGCTCTTCGAGGCCGGCGAGGCGCTGCGCTTCGACGAGGAGCCGATCGCCGTCGGCGTCGCGGGAGTACGACGCGTCCTGGCGACGATGAGCATGATCGACCTGGCCGACGGGGAGCCGGCGACGGCACCCACGGTGGAGTCGCGCGAGAGCGGCTGGGTCCGCGCCCGCGGCACCGGCATCCTGCACCTCGACGTCCACCTCGGCGAGTGGGTCGAGACCGGACGGCGGCTCGGCGGCCTGTCGGACACGTTCGGCCGCCGCGTGCGCCTGGTCCACGCCGACCGGCCGGGCATCGTCATCGGCCTGACCCGCGCCCCGATCGTCAACGCCGGCGACGCGCTGGTGCACATCGCCGCCGCCGAGCGGCCCGCGGAGCCGGACGCGACGGAGGGCGACGGGTCCTGAGACCCGCCGCCCTCCGGCGTAGGTCGATCCTCAGTCGACCATCCTGTAGATCCCGATCGCGACACGGGCCGCGTGCCGGCCCATCACCCTTGCTCCGACCGTGTGGTCCTTGCCAGGCTCGATCCACCGACCCCACTCGGCGATTCCGCTCTGCACGAAGTCGCTGTCGGAGTGCCCGTCGACCATCTGCGTCGCCGTGGCCCCGCCCGACACGCCGCGCTCGGTGAAGTAGGTCAGCTGCCGCTCGTGCGACGCGGGCACCGAGGCGGTGAACGGCCGGCCCTTGCTCGCCGTGCCGACCCTGGTGGTGTGCAACCGCCATGCGTGTCCGTCGTACTCGACCGTGCGGGGGACGCTCAGGCCGTGCCCGAGCGACCGGTCCCGCTCGGTGACGACGTAGGCGCCCATGCCGATCCGGGCGTGCGGGTCGTGCAGCAGGTGGCCCTTCGGACGGTCCAGCAGTCGCAGGCTCACCGTGACGTGCCGGCCGGCGGCGTACCTGGTCGGCCCCATCGTCCAGGTCGAGCCCGGGTCGAAGGTCGAGTCCTGGGCGCTGCAGCCGACCCCCGCGTTCGGCCTTCCGTTGATCGCGACCTCGAGCCACGCGTCCTTCTCGCGGCCGAGCGTGCCGGTCGCCCTGCACAGCCGGGACAGATCGATCCGTGCGGGGTGCCGCGGCACCGTGAAGCCGAAGGACACGCGGTTCGCCCCCTCCGGCGCGATGCCGGCGCTGAGGAGTCGCCGTCCGGGGACGTCCCGACGGAAGGTGATGCCGTCGACGCTGACGCCGGCGGGCGGAGCCGACCCGAGGTGGTAGATGGCCAGGGCGACCGGCACGTGGCCGCTCACCCGGATCCTGGTGGCCTCGTCACCCGGGTAGACGACCGTGTGGTCGGCGAAGTCCGGACGGTTCGAGATGAACGAGCCCCCGGGCTGCTTGACGACGACCTCCTGGTTGCTTCCCCGGGTCACCCACGAGACCAGGACGGGACCGTCGGTGGCATCCACCTTCACGCTGGCGGAGTTGCTGGGACCGTTCGGGTCCGCGGTCACGGCGCTGGCGTAGTCGTAGGTGTATCCGTTCGCGGTGATCGTCCTCGGCACGCTGACGCCCAGCAGCCGGCCGGCCGGCTGGATCTGGTGCTTGCTGCTCGAGGGCAGGTTCAGCCCGACGGCGGTGGCGGCCACCAGCGCGACGGCCGCGGCGACGCCCACGCCGGCCGCCCGACGACGACGTCCGACGCGGACGCGGCCGGCGATCGACGCCGACCGGGCGCCTGCCTCGGTGTCGGTGATCTCGGCGTGCTCGGACAGCATGCCGCGCAGGTCGTTGATGGTGTTCACAGCTCCTCCTCGGTGACGAGCGCGGGATCGATGCGCAGCTTGGTCAGCGCCCTGCTGCACTGGCTCTTGACGTTGCCGATGCTGCAGCCGAGCGCATGGGCGGTCTCGGCCTCGGTCATGTCCTCGAAGTAACGCAGGACCACGACGGCGCGCTGGCGGCGCGGGAGCCGGCCGAGCGCCTGCCACAGGTCGTGGCTGTCGTCCGCGGCACCGGCGGTGTCGGCGGTCTCGCGCTCGGGCAGCTCCTCGGTGGCGAGCTCGCCGTTCCACTTGCGGCGCCACCACGACGCGTAGGTGTTGACCAGGATCTTGCGGACGTACGGCTCGGGCTCGCCCGAGATCCGCCGCCACGAGAACCAGGCCTTGGTCAGCGCGGTCTGCAGCAGGTCCTCGGCCTGCGCGTGGTCGCACGTCAGCAGGTACGCCGTGCGGAGCAGCGCGGTCGAACGGGCGGCGACGAAGGAGTCGAAGTCGATCCTGGCCACACGCCCTCCCGAGTCCGCCGGCGGCGATTCGATCACTGTGCTCATACCCGACATCACCGGTCGGACGGCTCGAATGGTTGCACGGGTGCGCCGGCGATCTCCGCGGCCGCGTCCACCCGCCGTTCAACACGCCCCCATAGGGTCGCGGCATGAGCGAGCAGACCTCCGACGGCACCGACCTGCTGCGGCTCGCGTCGGTCGACAACTTCCGCGACGTCGCCGGCCGCGGGTACGCCGGCGCGGACGGCCGGCCGGTGGCCACCGGCGTCTTCTACCGCTCCAACGAGCTGCGGCTCTCCGGCGAGGACCTCGCCGCGGCCTCCGCGCTCGGCCTCACCGGCATCATCGACCTGCGCTCCGACGCCGAGATCGAGCGGCACCGCGACCCCGACGTACCGGGGGCTCCGTGGCGACACTTCGACGTCATCGGGATCCCGATGGAGCAGGTCGCCGGGCTGCGCACGCACGAGGCGGCGGTGGAGCTGATGGACCGCGTCTACCGCGGCTTCGTCGAGTCCGAGCACTGCCGCAGCGCGTTCGCCGGCGTCCTGGACGCACTGGCGGAGGGTGGCCCGCAGCTCTTCCACTGCACCGCCGGCAAGGACCGCACCGGCTGGGTCGCCGCGCTGCTCCTGCACGTCGCCGGCGTCGACGACGCGACCATCGAGCGCGACTACCTCCTCACCAACACCCGCTCCGAGGCCAGCCGCACCCGCACCGAGCAGGAGATCGCCGCCCATCTCGGCCAGCAGGCGGTCGAGGTCTTCGAGCCGACGCTCGTCGCCGATGCCGAGTACCTCCAGGCGGCGTACACCTCGGTCGAGCGGCTGTACGGCGACCGCGACTCCTACCTCCGCGACGGGCTCGGTCTCGGCGAGGCCACCCTCGAGCGCCTGCGGAGCCACCTGTTGCAGACTCCCCTGCCGGACTGACTGTCTTGGTCTGGACGCGGCGCGCTCGTCCCTCACGCCCCGCTGCGCGTCTCAGATCGAGGGGGGCAGGTCGCCGAGGTTGATCGGCTGGGTCTCCTCGTGGGCTGCCTCCGGCCGCGGCGGCGAGCCCGGGATGTGCTGCTTGATGATCTCCTCGGTGCGCGGGTCGAGCATGATCTCGTGGGTGTCGCCGTCGCGACCCTCGAACCGCACCGAGACGGTCTGGAAGCCCTTGTGCCGCTGCATCTGGGTGTACATCGCGTAGGCCCTGCGGTCGGCCTCGGTCAGGTCCACGCGATCGGTGAAGGGCGTGAGCAGCGCCCGCGGCCACAGCCGACGGGCGAGTACGACGTTCACCTCGATGCCCAGCATGCCCATGATCGCGGCGATGTAGAGCAGGCCCATCAGCCCGAGGACCAGGCCGAACGTCTGGTTCATGTCGTTGCGATGGGTGCTGGCCAGCACGTGGGTGACGTAGATGGTGCCGATGTGCTGCAGGAACTGCCACAGCACCGCGATGGTGAAGCCGCCCGGGGCGGCGCGGATGACGTTGGCCTTGATCGTGCGGGCCGCGGCCATCCGGAGCAGCACGGTCATCATCGAGCCGAGGAGGAGCACCGTCACGATGCGCACCAGCCACGCGAACCACGCGTGCCCCGACAGCGCCCCGACCACGCCCGTGCTGGTGAGCACCGCCGAGCCGATCGAGATCGTCAGGATCGCGATGCCGGCGACCGCCAGGATGAACAGGCTGTTGACCCGGGTCATCACCGGGTGGGGGCGGCTGTTGCGCGGCACCGCCCACGCGGCGGACTGGGCGTTCTGCAGCGCCAGGCCGAGGCCGAGGGCACCGTAGAGGGCCGCCAGCGCGCCCACGATGATGCCGCCCGTCGAGCCCTGCAGCCCCTCGGGACGGCCCAGCTGGTCGCCGATGATCGGGAACTGTCCGAGCGCCGAGTCGAGCACCTCGTCCTGGAGGTGCTGGTTGCCCTGGAGGATGAAGCCGAGGATCGAGGTGGCGAGCAGCAGCAGCGGGAAGATCGAGAGGAACGCGTAGAACGTCAGGATCGCCGCGAGGTAGTTGCCCTGGTCGTCGAAGAACTTGTAGATGACCGCCAGCGGGAACCCGATCCAGGGGTGCTGCCGCTGCCCCTGATCCAGATCCTCGACGAAGCCCACTGCCGCAACCTATCCCGCGCGCCGGTGCTGCCCGCGCACCCGGCCCATTCCTGGGTCGTGTGCCTGTGACCTCGGATATCCGGGTTCACAGGCACACGACCCCACTACCGATCGGTTCAGTACGACTTGGGCAGCCCCAGGGAGTGCATGGCCACGAAGTTGAGGATCATCTCCCGGCTGACGGGGGCGATCCGGCCGAGGCGCGCGGCGACCAGCTGGTTGCCCAGCCCGAGCTCGGTGGTCAGGCCGCTGCCGCCGTGGGTCTGCACGGCGACGTCGAGCGCGTTGCAGGCGATCTCGCCGCCGGCGTACTTGGCCATGTTGGCGTACTCGCCGGCGGTGAAGTCATCGCCCGCGTCGTACAGGGCGGCGGCCTTCTGCATCAGCAGGCGGGCCTGCTCGAGCTCGATCTTGACCTTGGCCAGCGGGTGGGCGATGCCCTGGTGGGTGCCGATGACGTCCTTCCAGACCTTGCGGGTCTTGGCGTAGTCGACGGCCTTCTCCAGCGCGTAGCGCGCCTGGCCGCAGGTCATCGCCGCGCCCATGATCCGCTCCGGGTTGAGCCCGGCGAAGAGCTGCCACAGGCCCCCGTCCTCGTCGCCGACGAGCGCGTCGGTCGGGAGCCGGACGTCGTCGAAGAACAGCGTCCACTGCTTCTCCGGCGCCACGAACTCCATCGGGATGTGCTGCTTCTCCAGGCCGGCGACGTCGGTCGGCATCAGGAACAGCGCGGGCTTGAGCTTGCCGGTCTTGGCGTCGGCGGTGCGAGCGACGACCAGCATCACGTCGGCCTCGTCGACGCCGGAGATGAAGGTCTTCTGGCCCCTGATCACCCACTCGTCGCCGTCGCGCGTGGCGGTGGTGGTGATCTGGTGGCTGTTGGAGCCCGCGTCGGGCTCGGTGATCGCGAAGGCCGCGGTGATCTCGCCGCTGGCGATGCCGGGCAGCCACTGCTTCTTCTGCTCGTCGGTGCCGCAGCGGGTGATGATCGAGCCGACGATCGCCGGGCTGACCACCATCATCAGCAGCGGCGCGCCCGCGGCGGATGCCTCCTCCAGCACGGCGGCCAGGTCGCCCATGCCGCCGCCACCGCCGCCGTACTCCTCGGGGATGTTGACGCCGAGGAAGCCGTGCTTGCCGAAGTCGCGCCACAGGTCGGTGGTCTTCTCGCCCTTGCGCGCCTGCTCGGCGATGTAGGCGTGGCCGTACTTGCTCGCCAGCGCCTTGACGGACTCGCGCAGCGCGACGCGCTCCTCGGACTCGGTGAACGGGATGGTCATGCGTCTTCTCCTTCGATCTCCACGACGGCGAGGACGGCGCCCGCCTCGACCTGCTGACCCGCGCTCGCGGGCAGCTCGGTGATGGTGCCGGCGTACGGCGCGGCGATGGTGTGCTGCATCTTCATGGCCTCCATGACCACGATCGCCTGGCCCTCGGCGACCGTGTCGCCGACCGCGGCACGGACCGCGATCACGCTGCCCGGCATCGGCGCGAGCAGCGATCCCTCGGCCACCTGGTCGGCCGGGTCGACGAAGCGCGGCTTCCTGACCAGCGCCACGTGGCCCAGGCTCGACTCCACGTCGACGTGGTCGCCGGCGACGAAGACGGTGAAGGTACGACGCACCCCGCCGACCTCCAGCTCGACCCGATCGGCCGCCATGCCGGTCACGGTGACGTCGTCGCGGTCGGCGGCGGCGTAGCTCCGGCCGCCGTACCAGCGGACCTCGAGCTCGTCGTCCCCGTGGGTGAGCGTGGTGGTCCGCGGGCCGGCGACGACGTTGCGGAAGCCGGCGGGGATGCGCGACTGCACGCGCGCGGACTCCCGCGCGCGCTCCGCCAGCCCGACCGCGGCCGCGAGCGCGCTGAGCTCGACGGCGTCCTCGCCACCCTGCGGCCTCGACAGCTCGGCGACGTCGACGGAGTCGAGCCAGGTCGTGTGCATGACCCCGCCGGTGAACGTCGGGTCGCGCAGCAGGTTGACCAGCAGGTCGCGGTTGGTGCGCAGCCCGTGGAGCTCCGCGCGCTCCAGCGCACCCGCGAGGCGGCGGGCAGCCTCCTCCCGCGTCGCCCCGCGAGCGATCACCTTGGCGATCATCGCGTCGTAGAACGTGCCGATCTCGTCGCCGGCACCCACGCCGGAGTCGAGCCGGATCCCGTCGCGCGCCAGGGTCGTGAACTCCGCCTGCACGCCCGGGACCTCGAAGCGGGTGATCCCGCCGCTCTGCGGCTGGTAGCCGTTGGCGGGATCCTCGGCATAGAGCCGCACCTCGATCGCGTGGCCGCTCGGCTCGGCCGGGTCTCGAGACGGTCGCTGCGCGACCCCCTCGACCAGCGGCCGGCCCTCGGCGACCGCGATCTGCAGAGCGACCAGGTCGACGCCGTACACCTCCTCGGTGACGGGGTGCTCGACCTGGAGGCGGGTGTTCATCTCCAGGAAGTAGAAGCGGTCCTTGGCGGGGTCGTAGAGGAACTCGACGGTGCCGGCGCCGCGGTAGTCGATCGCCTCGGCGGCGGCCTTGGCGGCCTCGTGCAGCGCCGACCGGGTGCCGTCGGGCAGGCCCGGCGCGGGCGCCTCCTCGATGACCTTCTGGTGGCGACGCTGCACCGAGCAGTCGCGCTCGCCGAAGACGATGGTGCCGCTCGGCGTCCCCATGACCTGGACCTCGACGTGCCGGCCGTTCTCGACGTACGGCTCGACGAAGACGGTGCCGTCGCCGAACGCGGACTCCGCCTCGGAGGACGCAAGCTCGATCTCACCGGCCAGCTGGTCGAGCGACCGCACGATGCGCATGCCACGCCCGCCGCCGCCCGCGCTCGCCTTCACCAGCAGGGGAAGGTCCTCGGCGGTGGCCGAGTCGGTGCCGAGGTTGCCGAGCACCGGTACGCCGGCGGCCTCCATCAGCTTCTTCGACTCGATCTTGGAGCCCATCTTCTCGATCGACTCCGGGTCCGGGCCGATCCAGGTCAGACCGGCCTCGACGACCGAGCGGGCGAAGTCGGCGTTCTCGGACAGGAAGCCGTAGCCCGGGTGGATCGCGTCGGCCCCCGCCGCGTGGGCGGCCTCGATGACGAGGTCGCCGCGCAGGTAGGTCTCGCCGGGCGTGTTGCCAGGCAGGCGTACGGCGAGGTCCGCCTCGGCCACGAACGGCATGCCCGCGTCGGCGTCGGAGTGGACGGCGACGGTGCCGATGCCGAGCTCGCGGGCCGTGCGGAAGACGCGCCGGGCGATCTCGCCCCGGTTGGCGACAAGGATCTTGTTGATGGTCACAGCCGGAACACCCCGAAGTTCATCTCGCCCTCGATGGGCAGGTTGTCGATGACGGACAGGCAGATGCCCAGGACGGTGCGGGTGTCGCGGGGGTCGATGACCCCGTCGTCGTACACCATCCCGGAGAGGAAGTAGGGCAGCGACTGCTCCTCGATCTGCGCCTCGACCATGTCCTTGATCGCCTGGAAGCCCTCGGCGTCGAAGACCTGGCCCTTCTTCTCCGCCGACTCGCGGGCGACGATCTCCAGGACGCCGGCGAGCTGCTGCGGACCCATCACCGCGGACTTCGCGGACGGCCAGGTGAAGAGGAAGCGCGGGTCGTAGGCGCGGCCGTTCATGCCGTAGTTGCCGGCGCCGTACGACGCGCCCATGATCACCGTCAGGTGCGGCACCTTGGAGTTGGAGACCGCGTTGATCATCTGCGCGCCGGCCTTGATGATGCCGCCCTGCTCGTACTCCTTGCCGACCATGTAGCCGGTGGTGTTGTGCAGGAACAGCAGCGGCGTGTCCTTCTGGTTGGCCAGCTGGATGAACTGCGCGGCCTTGCGCGCCTCCTCGCTCATCAAGACCCCCCGCGCGTTGGCGATGATGCCGATCGGGTGGCCGTGCAGCTGCGCCCAGCCGACGCAGAGCGCCGAGCCGTAGAGAGGCTTGAACTCGTCGAACGCCACCTCGTTGCTTCCACCGGTGGTCGAGCCTGTCGAGACCCCGTCGACGATCCGCAGGATCGCCTCGCGCGGGTCGAACGGCTCCTTGAGGTCGGTCGGGATCAGCTCGAGGAGGCCCTCGGGGTCCAGGTCCGGTTCGGCGTACGACGAAGCGGAGGTCGAGGATGTCCCGCAGCGACCGTCTCGAAGGGCTTGAGACCCCCCGCCCGCCTTGCGCCAGTTCAGCCGGGCGACCGTACGACGAGCCAGCCGGATCGCATCGAGCTCGTCGACCGCCAGGAAGTCGGAGGAGCCGGAGATCCGCGAGTGCATCTCGGCGCCGCCGAGCGACTCGTCGTCGGACTCCTCGCCGGTGGCCATCTTGACCAGCGGCGGGCCGGCCAGGAAGACCTTCGCCTGCTCCTTGACCATGATCACGTAGTCGCTCATGCCGGGGACGTACGCGCCGCCGGCGGTCGAGTTGCCGAACACCACCGAGATCGTCGGCACCTTGCGCGCCGAGGACCGGGTCAGGTCGCGAAAGCCGCGACCACCGGGGATGAAGATGTCCTTCTGCGTGGGCAGGTCGGCGCCGGCGGACTCGGTGAGGTTGATCGACGGCAGGCCGTTCCTCTCCGCGATCTCGGCCGCCCGGAACGACTTCTTCAGCGAGTACGGGTTGAGCGCGCCGCCCTTCACCGTCGGGTCGTTGGCGACGATCATGCACTCGACGCCCTCGACGACCCCGATGCCGGTGACCATCGAGGCGCCGACCGTGAAGTCGGTGCCCCAGCCTGCCAGCGGCATCAGCTCGAGGAACGCCGAGCCCTCGTCGACGAGCAGCTCGATCCGCTCGCGTGCGGTGAGCTTGCCGCGGTCGCGGTGGCGCGCGATGTACTTCCCGCCCGCCTCGACGGCCTTCGCCTGCTCGGCGTGCAGCTCCTCGATCTTGGCCAGCATGGAGGTACGGCGTACCTCCTCCACCGTGGCCTCGGGCTCCACCTGCGTGGTCACTGCTCCACCACCGCCTTCATCCTCTCCAGGGTCGTGCGCATGCCGCGCTCGTTGGTCCGGCCGCGGAGCCGGCCCAGCAGGAGCCAGTAGCCGCGGAGGTACCAGGCAGGGGTGAGCCGGAAGTACTCCGTCACCCGCGTGCCCTCGTTCTCGGCCTGGAGCCGGTAGCCCCAGGTGTTGATCGCGCTCTCGGCCGACAGACCCACCGCGAACTCGAAGACCTCGCCCGGCACGCAGCGCGTGACCGTGCAGGGCGTCCAGTACGTCGGCCCGACGCCGTTGCGCTTCACGTGACCGCGGAAGCGCGCGCCCACCGCCGGTCCGGTCGCGCCGTGGGTCCACTCGCCCTCGAACGTCTCGGGGCTGAACTCCCCGATCCGGGTCACGTCGCTGACCAGCGCCCAGACGTCGTCGACCGACGCCCGCATGTGCACCGACACCTCGCCGCCGAGCGGCTTCAAGATCTCCATCAGCTGTACCCCAGCAGTCGGGCTGCCAGGTCGGTCAGCACCTCGGTGGCACCGCCGCCGATCGGCAGCAGGCGGACGTCGCGGTAGTGCCGCTCGACCTCGGACTCGCGCATGTAGCCCATCCCGCCGTGCAGCTGAACCGCCTGGTCGGCGACCCACACCGCGGTGTCGACGGCGGTCTGCTTGGCCATGCACGCCTCGGCGATGACGTTCTCGCCGGCGACGTACCTGCGGGCGACCTCGAGCGTGTAGGACCGCGCGACCGCGATCTGCCGGTGCATCTCGACCAGCTTGGCCCGCACGACCTGGTTCTTGACCAGCGGCTTGCCGAACGTGTCGCGCTGCCCGCAGTAGTCGGCCGCGAGCCGCAGGCAGCGGATCGCGTGGCCGTAGCCCATCAGCGCCAGCCAGATCCGCTCGGTCACGAACTGCTCGGCGATGTAGTAGAAGCCGTGGTTCTCCTGCCCGACCAGGTTCGTCACCGGGACCCGCACGTCGTCGTACGACAGCTCCCCGGTGTCGGACGCGAGCCAGCCCATCTTGTCGAGCTTGCGCGAGACGGTGAAGCCCGGCGTCCCCTGGGGTACGACGATCAGCGAGATGCCGTGGGCGCCGTCCTCGCCGGTGCGGCAGGCCGTCGTCACGAAGTCGCCGCGGACGCTGGAGGTGATGAACATCTTGGCGCCGTTGATGACCCAGTCGTCGCCGTCGCGGACCGCGCGGGTGCGGATGCCGGCGACGTCGGATCCGGTGCCGGGCTCGGTGATGCCGAGCGAGCCGATCATGTCGCCTGCCAGGGTCGGCCGGACGTAGGTGTCGATCAGCTCCGCGGACCCGTTCGCCACGATGTGCGGGATCGCGATGCCGTGCGTGTAGGCGCTCGCGAGGAAGCCGCCGGACACGCCGGCCTCCATCAGGCCCTCCTGCATGGCGGTGGCGTCGAGGAGGTCGCCGCCGTCGCCGCCGACCTCCTCCTTCACGCCGACCCCGAGCAGCCCGGCCGTCGCGAGCCTCTTCTGGATCTCGCGCGGGATCTCCCCGGCGCGCTCCCAGTCCTCCATGTGCGGCATCAGCTCGCGCTCGGCGAAGGCGCGTGCCGAGCTCTTCAGCGCGAGCTGCTCCTCGCTCCAGCCGTGGTCCCAGCTGCTCGGGTTGGTCATACGAGGTCCTCCTGGATGTGGACGATGCGACTGCGGACCCACTCGCCGAGCCCCTTCGCCTGTGGGTCGAAACGGGTCGAGGCCGCGACGCCGTCGCCGAGCAGCCCGTGGATCACCACGTTGACCGCGCCGAGGTTGGGCAGCAGGTAGATCTCGATCGGCAGGTCGGCCGCCTCCGGGACCAGCTCGCGGACCTTGCGCTCGCTCATCAGCTTGGCCAGCCAGGTCACCCGGGCGTCGTACTGCTCCTGGGTCGTCGCGCCTGCCGAGACGTCGTTGGTGATCCACAGGCCGAGGTTGGCGTTGCCGCCCTTGTCGCCGGACCGGGCCTGCACGAAGGTGCCGAGCGGCATCTTGCGGGTGATCGTGTCCGCCGGCGCGGGGTACGGCGACGGGCGCCGGCCCAGGCCCGCGTCCAGCTCCTCCGGCGCGAGCCGCTCGACGAAGTCGGTCGGGTCGGCGATCACCTCGCTGGTGCCGTCGTGGTGGACCACCGTGTGCCGGACTGCCGAGCGGTCGACGTACGCCGGCTTGTAGACGCCGTACGGCGACGGCTTGCCCGGCGGCGTGGTCATCGTGAAGCCCGGGTACGACGCGAGCGCCAGCTCGACCGCGGGGCCGGTGAACGGCTTGCCGAGCGGCTCCGGCCTGGCGTCCTTGCCGGTGCAGCGCAGCAGGACCGAGGCGCCCTCCTCGGTGTCGGCGTCGCCACCACGCGTGGGCGTCCGGGTCCAGGTGACGTCCTCGGCGGTGAACCGGCCGTCGAGCTGGGACCTGATCCAGGCCGCCTTCTCGTCGATGTCGAGGCCGGTGAGGACGAACTCCATCTGGTTGCGGTAGCCGCCGAGGGTGTTGACCGCGACCTTGAGCCGCTCCGGCGGCGGGGCTCCGGTCACCCCGGAGATCTCGACCCGGTCGGTGCCGACCTCGCGCAGGCGGATGGTGTCGAGCCGGGTGGTGACGTCGGGGTTGAGGTAGCGCGTCGACTGGATCTCGTAGAGCAGCTGGGCGGTGACGGTGTCGACGGTGACCGCCCCGCCGGTGCCGTCGTGCTTGGTGATCACGCTGCTGCCGTCGGCGGCGATCTCGGCGATCGGGAAGCCGAGAGGCCGGTCCATCGGCCGGCCCTCGTCGAAGAGCCGGCGGAAGCCGGAGAAGTTGCCACCGGTCGCCTGGGTGCCGCACTCGATGACGTGGCCGGCGACGACCGCACCCGCGAGCCGGTCGAGATCGGCGGGGGTCCAGCCGTGGTGGGCGATCGCGGGCGCCACCACGACGCTCGCGTCGGTCACCCGGCCGGTCACGACGATGTCGGCGCCCTTGGTCAGCGCCGAGGCGATGCCGAACGCGCCGAGGTAGGCGTTGGCGGTCAGCGCCCCCTCGAACTGCTCGTTGCCGCGCAGGTCGTCGCCCTCGACGTACGCGATCCTCGGGCTGAGGCCCAGACCCTGGGCGACCTCGCCCAGCTTGGCCGCGAGGCCGGACGGGTTGAGGCCGCCGGCGTTGCTGACGATCTTGACGCCCCGCTCGAGCGCGAGGCCGAGGCAGTCCTCGACCTGGCGGACGAAGGTCCGGGCGTAGCCGAGGCTGGCGTCGCGCAGCGTGTCCATCCCGAGGATGAGCATGGTCAGCTCGGCGAGGTAGTCGCCGGTGACCACGTCGACCTCTCCGCCCTCCAGCTGCTCGCGCAGCGCAGAGAGGCGGTCGCCGTAGAAGCCGGAGCAGTTGGCGATGCGCAGTGCTCTCTGGCCGAGCGCGTCTCCGGATCCGTCGGAGGCAGCAAGCTGCCGGAGGGATCCTCCCGCCGCGCTGCCGGCTGGTGCGCTCATGCCTTCTCCCTCCCGCCGCCGGCCGGGCCCGCGAAGGCCTGGGCGATGGTCAGCCACCTCTCGGCGTCGTCGCCGGTCGCGACGAGGTCGGTGTCGTCGCGGTGGACGCGCTGGGTGACCAGGCGGCAGAAGTCGTACGCCGACCCGCTCACCCGCCGTGCCGCGTCCTCGCCTCCCCAGGTCCAGCTCTCGCCGCTCGGCGCGGTCAGCTCGACCCGGATGTCCTCGACCGGAGCCTCCAGGCCGTTGTTCGCGAACGCGAACCCCCGCGTGCGCACGCCGATGTGGGCGACGTGCCTTATCCGGTCGGTCGGCTCCGGGAGCGCCGCGAGGGCGCCCGCGCCGACCAGGGCGTCGTACACGTCGAGGCCGTGGGCCCAGGTCTCCATGAAGCGGGCGGTGGCCATCGAGGTGGGCGACATCGGCGGACCGAACCACGGCATCTTCTGGCCGGCCGGGACCGCCCGGAGGGCCTCGGGAAGCGCCGAGCGAGCAGCGTCCCAGCGCGCCAGCAGAGCGTCCGGCGCGAGGTCGCCGATCTCGAGCGCCCGGGCGTCGACGTAGCCGGTCGGGTCGGCGATCGCCTCCAGCACCACCGCGTCCCAGGCCTCCTTGCCCGCCGGGGTGTGGGCGCCGGCGGCGAGGACGGCGACCTCGTCGGTCCAGAGCAGGTGGGCGATCGTGGTCGCGGTCGTCCAGCCCTCGGCGGGCGTCATCGCCCGCCACAGCTCGGTCGGGAGCGGCGCGACGGCCGCCCGCAGGTCGTCGCCCTCGGCCCTCAGGTCGTCGGCGACGTCGTCGAAGACGCTCACTTCTGCTCCTTCTCACGGTTGGTCGAGATCTCCAGGCCGGTCGAGCCGGTCGAGACCAGGGCGGCCTGGAGGGTGGCCGCCCACTGGTCGAGGATCCGGCGACGCCGACGGGCGTCGTCGCCGAGGGTGCTGGCCAGGCCGAGCCCGCGCACCAGGTCGAGCGTCGCCTGCACCAGCTCGCGTACGCCGGGCAGCGACTCGTCGGCCCCCAGCAGCTCGACGGTGAGCCGGTGGGTCTCGCGACCGACCCTGCGCTCGAGCGGACCGACCGCCTCCAGCAGCGTCGCGTCGGTGCGGGCCGCCACCCACAGCTCCAGCGCGGCCGCGAAGACAGCCGAGGAGAAGTGCTCGCCGAGCATCCGCACGACCGCGTGGGTGCGGTTGCGGCCCTTCGGCAGCGCGGCCGCGGCGGCGGCCAGCTCGGAGCCGCGCACCTCGGTCAGGTGGCTGACCGCGGCGACCACCAGGTCGTTCTTGGTCGGGAAGTGGTGCAGCTGCGCTCCCCTGCTGACACCCGCGCGCTCGGAGACGAGCGTCGTGGTGGTGCCGGCGAAGCCCCGCTCCACCAGCAGCTCGACCGTGGCCTCCATCAGCCGAGCCCGCATCGCGCGGGTGCGCTCCTCCTGCGGGACGCGGGCGGCCGTGGTCACCGGGTCAGCCTGCCGTCGTAGAAACAAACAGTCAAGACTGTCGGTAAATGTTCACCTGCAAGACTCCACCCCATGACGAAGACGATCCTGATCACCGGTGCGTCCAGCGGCCTGGGTGCCGAGATGGCCCGCCAGTTCGCGACGCTGGGCTACGACCTCGCGCTGGCCGCCCGTCGTACCGATCGGTTGGAGGAGCTCAAGGCCGAGCTGCTGGCCGAGCACGGCGCACGCCGGATCGCCCTGCGGGCGCTGGACGTCACCGACCACGAGGCGGTCTTCCGCGTGTTCGGCGAGCTCGCCGAGGAGCTGGGCACCATCGACCGCGTGGTGATCAATGCCGGCCTCGGCAAGGGCGCGCGGCTCGGCACCGGCCGCTTCGACGCGAACCGGCAGACCGCGATGACCAACTTCGTCGGCGCGCTGGCCCAGACCGAGGCCGCGATGGAGATCTTCCGGCGCCAGGAGCACGGCCACCTGGTGATGGTGTCCTCGATGTCGGCGATGCGCGGCATGCCCGGCGCGATGACGACGTACGCCGCCACCAAGGCCGGCGTCGCCCACCTGGCCGAGGGGCTGCGGACCGAGCTCTACGGCTCGCGACTGGCCGGCAGGATCAAGGTCACCGTGCTCTACCCGGGCTACATCGCCTCGGAGATGAACGAGCACGTCGAGCAGCAGACGCCGCTGATGGTCTCCACCGAGAAGGGCGTCCGCTCGATGGTCGCGGCCATCGAGAAGGAGGTCGGCGACGCCTGCGTGCCCGCCCTCCCCTGGGCCGCCATGGCGCCGGTCATGAAGCACGCCCCGCTCGCGGTGGTGAAGCGGCTGATCTGAGTCGCAGGTCGGGGGTGTGAGCGCAGCCCAGGGAGTGCGCTCACACCCCCGCCTCCCAGTCCCTGTGGAGGACGGGCCCACGATCTCCCCGACTCGGCGATCGTGGTCGGGTGATCTCCGACGACTGGCAAGACACCGCCCGGCTCCAGGGCGGTCTCATCACCCGTGGTCAGCTGGCAGCGTCCGGCGTCTCTCGGAACTCCATCCGGCATCGCGTCTCCCGCGACCGGTGGCGGCTGCTCACCCCGGCCGTCGTGTGTACGACGACCGGGGAGCTCTCCCGCCGCCAGCGCATGTGGCTGGGCCTCCTGCACGCCGGGCCGGGGTCGATCGTCGGCGACCTGACCGCAGCCGAGGAGTGGGGCCTTCGCAACTGGCATCGCGACGAGATCACCGTCCTGCTCCCTCACGACGACAACCGGCCACCCGCCATCGAGGGCATCGTCTTCCGCAGGTCCCGCCGCGACCTCTCGTCGATGCGACGTCGGCGCGCGGGCGTGCCGATGTGCCGCGTGGAGCCGGCGGTGGTGATGTGGGCGTCGCGGCAGCAGTCGGGTCGCACCGCGGAGGGCGTGCTCGCCGCAACCGTCCAGCAGGGCCTCGCATCGCCGGCCGGGCTGTTCGAGTGGGTGGACCGGCTGTCTCCGCTGCCCAGCGCACGACGCCTACGGGTCGCGCTGACCGAGATCCAGGGTGGGTCTCAGTCCGTCGGCGAGCTCGACGTACGCAGGATGTGCAGGCAGTTCGGGCTCCACGTCCCTGACCGCCAGATTCGCCGTCGGGACGCCTCGGGCCGGCTGCGATTCACCGACTGCGAGTGGCGTCTCGTCGATGGCCGGACCCTGGTGCTCGAGGTCGACGGCGGCTTCCACATGGAGACCGAGCACTGGGAGGACGACATCGCCCGACAACGAGCCCTCAGCGCGACCGACCGGGTGATCGTCCACTGCACCACGCGCGAGCTGCGCGACCTTCCCGAGGCGGTCGCCCGTGATCTGCTCCGCCTCGGCGTGCCGCGCGCCGGGTCGGGGGTGTGAGCGCACACCAGGGAGGGCGCTGACACCCCCGACCTCCCCGGTCGCCCTCAACGGTAGGTGAGCAGGTCGCCGACGAGGTGCTGGTGCTCGTTGTAGGTCAGCAGCCGGGCACCGGTCCGGCCGACGATCACCCGGCTCACCGACGCGTTGGTCAGCACCGTGTTCAGGCGCGACCAGATGGGCCCGATCTCGGCGGCCGGCATCGCCGGAGCCAGCAGTACGGCGCCCAGCGCCGCGATCACCCCACCCGAGCTGACGACCAGCGCGGGACCCGGCTCGGCAGCCACGCGCTCCAGCGCGGCGCTCGACCGGGCCACGAAGTCGGCGTACGGCTCGGGGTAGTCGGCCTGCCCCGCCGCCCAGTGCCCGGTCGCCCGCTCGAACGCCTCCTGGAACGTGCGCCGGTCGGCGGTGTGGTCGACCTCCGCGCCCGTCGTCTCGGCGTGGCGGGCCAGCACCGCGAGGTGGTCGAACTCGGCCCAGTCGGGGTCGACCCGCGCCTCTGGGAGTGCCGTTTGTGCCCGAACGGCACTCTCCGAGACCGAGTCGTTGCCGTTCGTGCCCGAACGGCACTGCTCCGCGGCACCCTCGGCGATGGCCTCCCAGGTCTCCCGGTGGCGCCGCATGCCGCCGTGGACCACCGTCGCGGGTGCCGGGCCGTGCTCGGCGAGCCAGCGGCCGAGGGCCCGGCCCTGGTCCCAGCCGACCGGCGAGAGGACGTCGTAGTCGTCGGCACCGAAGGAAGCCTGGCCGTGCCGGACGAGCAGGATCAGCCCCACCCCGGACCGCCTCAGTGCCCCGCCAGCAGCCGCCGGCAGCGCGACTCGAGGTAGCCGACGGCAGGACCGAAGGCGGCGTAGGCCTCGTTGTGGGTCTGCTTGTGGAAGTAGCGGTACCAGATCTGCTGCGCGATGACGGCCAGCCGGAACAGTCCGAAGACCTCGTAGAACAGCCACTGCTCCTCGGTCAGCGAGAGCCCGCGGGCATCGAGGTAGTGGTCGCGGAAGCGCCGCCGCGTCCACATGCCCGGGGCCGTCGTCGGCTGGCGGCGGAACATCAGGAAGAAGTCGTCGTCGCCGGGCTCGACCCAGTAGGCCATCGCGCCACCGAGGTCCATCAGAGGGTCGCCGACGGTGGCGAGCTCCCAGTCGAGCAGCGCCTTGATCCGGGTCGGGTCGTCGGCATCGAGCACCATGTTGTCGAAGCGGTAGTCGTTGTGGATCATGCACTGACCGACGTCGGCGGGCTGGTTCGCGTCGAGCCAGGCCGTGATGTCGCTCCAGTCGCCCATGTCGTCGGTCGCGGCGTTCGCGAGTCGCGTGGTCCAGCCGCCGACCTGGCGTCGTACGTAGCCGTCGCCCTTGGCCATCGCGGCCAGCTCCGGCACCGACATCACGTCGGCGGAGTGCAGCGCGACGAGGGTGTCGGCGGCCGCGCCGCAGAGCGCGTCGACCTGCCCGGCGCTGATGTCGAAGCCGAACTCGCGCCGCGGGATGAGGCCGTCGACCCGCTCCATGACGTAGAGCTCGCTGCCGATCGGGCTGTCGTCCTCGGTGCAGTAGGCGACCATCTCGGCGACCTGCGGGAAGATCGACGCGAGGCCGTGCTGGATCCGGAACTCCCTGCCCATGTCGTGGGCGCCCTTGGCCTTGGTGCCCGTCGGCGGCCGGCGGAGGATCAGCTCGTGGCCCTGCTGCATGTGCAGCAGGTAGGTCAGGTTGGAGGCACCGCCGGGGAACTGCCGGACCGACTCGATCGGCCCGTGCCCCAGCCACTCGGCGACCGCAACGACGTCGAACGCGTCCTCGTCGCGGACCGGCCGGCTCTCGTCACTCACCTGCGATCCCCTCGAGACGACGGGCCTGCGCCCGCATCACCTGGTCGTACGACGCCCGGTCGCCCCGCTTCAGGTCGTACGCCGCCAGCGCGTCGCGGTCGGGCACGATCAGCTCCTCGCCGCGGTCGATGCCCTCGAGCACCGCCGCCGCGATCGCCTCCGGTCCGCGCGGCGCGTCGGTCACAAGCTTGGTCATCACCTTCACCAGCGCCTGGTCGCGGCCCTCGGCGGAGTCCATCAGCCCGGTGCGGAAGTACGACGGACACACGACGTGCGCGCTCACCCCGTACGCCGCCAGCTCGTGGCCGGTCGTCTCGGTCAGCGCGACGACCGCGGCCTTGGTGGCGTTGTAGCCGGCCATCCCGGCCGGGTGCACGAGCCCGGCGAGCGAGGCGATGTTGACGATCCGGCCGCGGCGCTGCCGCTTGAGCATCGGCGTGAACGTGGCGGTGCCGCGCACGGCGCCGAGCAGGTTGATGTCGACCAGCCGCTGCCACTCGTCCATGCCGGACACGTCGAGGCGGCCGCCGCCCGCGATGCCGGCGTTGTTGACCAGCACGTCCAGCTCGCCCCACGCCTCCTCGACGAGCTGGCGCACCTGGGCCCAGTCGTCGTCGCTGGTGACGTCGAGCTTGAAGATGCCGTCGCCGTAGTCGCGGTCGGTGCGCAGCACGTCCGCACCGCGCGCCTCCCATGCCTCCGCGAGGGCGGCGCCCAGGCCCTGGGCGGCGCCGGTGATCAGGACGCGTTGGTGCGTGGTCTCGGTCACGCTCCCGACCCTAGTGGGTTCCTGTGGTCAGGCTCCGGCCGGCAGCGTGGCGGGAGGACGCGGTCGGCCGATCAGACACTGCGTGGGAACCCCAGGTCGACGCCGCCGTGGCTCGGGTCCAGCCAGCGCGACGTCACGGCCTTCTCGCGGGTGTAGAAGTCCACACCCTGCGGGCCGTAGGCCTTGGCGTCGCCGAACAGCGACTGCTTCCAGCCGCCGAAGGAGTGGTAGGCGACCGGCACCGGGATCGGCACGTTCACGCCCACCATGCCGACCTCGATCTCGTTGACGAAGCGCCGGGCGGCGCCGCCGTCGTTGGTGAAGATCGCGGTGCCGTTTCCGTACCTCCCGCTGTTGATCAGCTCCACCCCCTCGCCGTACGACGACACCCGCACCACCGACAGGACCGGACCGAAGATCTCGTCGGTGTAGACCGTCGAGGTGGTCGGCACCTTGTCGATGAGCGTCGGGCCGAGCCAGAAGCCGCCCGCGCCGCCGTCGGCCTCGACACCCCGGCCGTCGACGACCACCTCGGCACCGTCGTCGGCGGCGAGGTCGATGTAGCCGGCGACCTTGTCGCGGTGGTCGGCGGTGATCAGCGGGCCCATGTCACTCTCGCGGCGGCCGTCGCCCACGACCAGCTTGCCCATCCGCTCGGTGATGCGGCCGATCAGCTCGTCGGCCACGGGGTCGACCGCGACGACGACGGAGACGGCCATGCAGCGCTCCCCGGCCGAGCCGAAGCCGGCGTTGATCGCGGAGTCGGCGACCAGGTCGAGGTCGGCGTCGGGCAGCACCAGCATGTGGTTCTTGGCACCGCCGAGGGCCTGCACCCGCTTGCCGTGGGCGGTACCGGTCTCGTAGACGTGGCGCGCGATGGGGGTCGAGCCGACGAAGGAGATCGCCGCGACGTCGTCGTGGGTGAGCAGCGCGTCGACGGCCTCCTTGTCGCCGTGCACGACGTTGACGACGCCGTCGGGCAGGCCGGCCTCCTTGAGCCGCTCGGCCAGCCAGACGGCCGCGCTCGGGTCCTTCTCGCTCGGCTTGAGCACCACGGTGTTGCCGGCCGCGACGGCGACGGGCAGGAACCAGAGCGGCACCATCGCCGGGAAGTTGAACGGGCTGATGATCGCGACGACACCCAGCGGCTGGCGCAGCGAGTAGACGTCGACGCCGGTCGAGGCGTTCGCGGAGAAGCCGCCCTTGGACAGGTGTGCCATGCCGCAGGCGAACTCGACGACCTCCAGCCCGCGCGCGACCTCGCCGGCCGCGTCGGAGAGCACCTTGCCGTGCTCGCCGGTGATGATCTCGGCGAGCTCGTCCTTGCGCGCGTTGAGGATCTCGCGGAAGGCGAACATCACCTGCGTGCGCTTCGCGATCGAGGCCCCGCCCCAGGCCGGGAAGGCCGCCCTCGCGGAGGCCACCGCGGCGTCGACGTCGGCGGCGGACGCGTAGCGGACCTGCTTGGTCACCTCGCCGAGCGCCGGGTCGTAGACCGCTCCCGTGCGGGTGGACTCACCCTTGGCGGGCGCTCCGTCGATCCAGTGGTCGAGCATCTCGGTGTTCATCTCACAGCTCCTTGTCCAGCAGGGTCAGCACCTCGTCGTACGTCGCCAGCGCCTCGGCCACCTCATCGGCGGTGACCACGCAGGGCGGTACGACGTGGATGCGGTTGTCGGCGGTGAACGGCAGCAGGTCGCGGGCGATCAGCTCGGCCTTGGCACGTGCGACTCCAGCGGCCGGCAGCGGCGCGCGGGTCTCGCGGTCGGCCACCAGCTCGAGGGCCCAGAACACTCCCGTGCCCCGGGCCTCCCCCACGACGCTATGCCGCTCGGCCAGCTCGCGCAGCCCCGGCCCGAGGACGTCGGCGCCGATCGCCTTCGCGTTGGCCACGATGCCCTCGGACTCCATGGCGTCCAGCGCCGCGACGATCGAGGCCGCCGCCAGCGGGTGGCCGCTGTAGGTCAGGCCGCCGGGGAAGACCTGGTCGTCGAAGGTCGCCGCGATCTCGCGATCGACGATCACGCCGCCGACCGGCACGTAGCCGGAGTTGACGCCCTTGGCGAAGGTGATCAGGTCGGGGCGGACGTCGTACGCGTCGAGGGCGAGCCACTCGCCGGTGCGGCCGAACCCGGCCATCACCTCGTCGAGGATCAGCACGATGTCGAACTCGTCGGCAAGGGCGCGCACGCCGGGCAGGTAGCCGGCCGGCGGCATGAGGACGCCGGCCGTTCCGGGGATGGTCTCGAGCAGGATCGCCGCGATGGTGGCCGGCCCCTCGCACTCGATCACCCGCCGCAGGTGCCGCAGCGCCCGCTCGCACTCCTGCTCGGGCGAGGTGGCCCAGAACTCCGAGCGGTAGAGGTAGGGACCGAACGCGTGCACGTGGCCGCGTGCGAACTCATTGGGCAGCCGTCGCCAGTCGCCGGTCGCGTTGACCGCGGCGCCGGTGTTGCCGTGGTAGCTGCGGTAGCGGCTGATCACCTTGTCGCGACCGGTGTGCCGGCGTGCCATCCGGATGGCGTTCTCGACGGCGTCGGCGCCGCCGTTGGTGAAGAAGACCTTGTCCATGCCCGCGGGCGCCCGGTCGGTGATGCGACGGGCGGCCTCGCCGCGGGTCAGGTTGGCGGTCGCCGGTCCGATCGTCGCGAGCGTCGCCGCCTGCTCCTGGATCGCCGCCACCACCGCAGGGTGGCCGTAGCCGATGTTGACGTTGACCAGCTGGCTGGAGAAGTCGAGGTAGGTCCGCCCGGCGTGGTCCCACACCCGGGTGCCCCTCCCGCCGGCGATCGGCACCGGCGCGAGGTGCGCCTGCGCGGACCAGGAGTGGAAGACGTGATCCCTGTCGAGATCGAGGGTGAGCCGGTCGAGGTCCTCGCTCATGACTATCGGTTCCTTGGTCGCGCACGGCATGTGTCGATGGAATGCGTGGCGATCATGTCAGACAGCGACTGATTCCGCAGCACCGGTCACTTGTCGTGGCGGGCGGGGGCGTGGCGGGCGGGGGCGTGGCGGGCTGTAACACGCTGTTGGCGGACCTGGTCGGTCATTCGCTGCTGTAGAAGGTCGTCGCAGCGACGTACAACAGCAGCGAACGACGTAGTAGGCCAGCAGACGACGTGTTACAGCCCTCCACACGCCGGTACGCCGACGGGCCGGCCTCCCTGAGGAGAGCCGGCCCGTCGGTTCGTGCTGTGCTGCTGGATCAGGCGGGGAAGGACTCGCCCTTCGCCGCCATGTCGCGGAGGTGCTGGGTGGCCTTGAACCGGTCGCCGTACTTCTCGGCCAGCTCGTCGGCGCGCTCGAGGAACGCCTCGATGCCGATCGAGCCGTCGGCGGCCTCGTAGCCGGTGATGAACTGCGCGGCGCCACCGGTCTGCGGGGGGAAGCCGATGCCGAAGATCGAGCCGATGTTCGCGTGGGCGGCCGAGGTGACGACGCCCTCCTCGAAGCACTTGGCGGTCTCGAGGGCCTCGGCGAACAGCATCCGGTCCTTGATGTCCTGCAGCGGGATCTGCTGCTCGGCCACCGGGAACAGGTCCGCGAGACCCGACCAGATCGACCCGCGCCTGCCGTCGGCGTAGTCGTAGAAGCCGGCGCCGCGGAGCTTGCCCGCGCGACCCGCCTCCAGCATCTTCGTGACGACCTTGGAGCCCGGGTGGACGGGCATGTCGGGCTCGGCCTCGAGGGTCGCCTTGGCGATCTTGTCCATCAGCTCGAGGTTGAGCTCGTCGGACAGCTGCAGCACCGGTGCCGGGTAGCCGGCCTGGGTGGTGGCGCGCTCGATGGAGTACGGCGCCACGCCCTCGGCCAGCATCGCCATGCCCTCGTTGACCATGTAGCCGATGACGCGCGAGGTGTAGAAGCCGCGCGAGTCGTGGGCGATCATCGGGGTCTTCTTGATGGCCAGCGTGACGTCGTACGCCTGGGCGAGGGTCTCGTCGGACGACTCGGCGCCCTTGATGATCTCGACCAGCGGCATCTTGTCGACCGGGCTGAAGAAGTGCAGGCCGATGAAGCGCGAGGCGTCGCCGTTGATGCCCTTGGCCAGCTCGGTGATCGGCAGCGTCGAGGTGTTCGAGCAGAGCAGCGCGCCGTCGGCGAGGTGCGGGATGACCTCGTTGAAGACCTGCTGCTTGAGCTCGACGTTCTCGAAGACCGCCTCGACGACCAGGTCGGCGCCGGCCGCGTCGGCCGCGTCGACGGTCGGGGTGATCCGGGCGAGCAGCTCGTCGGACAGCTCCTGCGTGAGCTTGCCGCGCGAGACGGCCTTCTCGTTGATGCCCGCGGAGTAGGCCTTGCCCTTCTCGGCAGCCTCGATCGCGACGTCCTTGAGGACGACCTCGACACCCGCACGCGCGAGGACGTAGGCGATGCCCGCGCCCATCATGCCGGCGCCGAGGACGACGGCCTTCTTGGGCATGAACTTCTCGACGCCGTCGGGGCGCTCCTTGCCGGCGTTGATCGAGCCGAGGTCGAAGAAGAACGCCTGGATCATGTTCTTCGCCTGCTGGCTGGTGACCAGCTTGGTGAAGTAGCGCGACTCGATCCGCGTAGCGGTCTCGAAGTCGACACCGAGGCCCTCGACCGTCGCGGCGAGGATCGCCTTCGGCGCGTTCATGTTCGTCTGCTTGAGCTGCTTGCGCAGCATCGGCGCGAACGCCGGCAGGAACGCGGCGAGGGACGGGCTCGACGGCGAGCCGCCCGGGATCTTGTAGCCGGGCTGGTCCCACGGCTGCGCGGTGGCGTCGGGGTTGGCCTTGATCCACGCCTTGGCGGCCGGGACGAGCTCGTCCTGGGTGGCGACGAGCTCGTCGACCAGCCCCTTGTCCTTCGCGGCGGCCGGCTTGAACTCGGCACCGGTCGCGGTGATCTCGGTCATCGCCGTCATCAGGCCGAACATGCGCGCGATGCGGGTGACGCCGCCGCCGCCGGGCAGCAGGCCGAGCTTCACCTCGGGCAGGCCGATGGGGTACTTGCCGTCGAGCGCGACCCGGTGGTTGGTCGCGAGAGCGATCTCGAGCCCACCGCCGAGCGCGGCGCCGTTGATGGCGGCGACGACCGGCTTGGGGAAGGTCTCCAGCCTGCGCAGGGTCGCCTTGATGCCCTCCACCTCGTCGAACACCTCGGCGGCGTTCTCGGGGCGGATCGCCATCATGTTCTTCAGGTCGCCGCCGGCGAAGAAGGTCTTCTTGGCGGACGCGACGACGACGCCGCTCACCTGGTCCTGCTCGGCGTAGAGGCGGTCGACCGCCGCCTCCATCGAGCTCTTGTAGAGCTCGTTCATGGTGTTGGCCGACTGGTTCGGGTCGTCCAGGGTGAGGGTGACGATGCCGTCCGCGTCGATGTCGTAACGGACAGAGCTCTGCTCGGTCATCTGCTTCTTCCTTCTCTCTGTCCGGGTCTCAGACGATCTCGACGATCGTGGCGATGCCCATGCCGGCGCCGACGCAGAGCGTGGCGAGGCCGCGCTTCTTGCCCTGGCGGATGAGCTCGTCGACGAGGGTGCCGAGGATGATCGCACCGGTCGCGCCCAGCGGGTGGCCCATGGCCATGGCGCCGCCGTTGACGTTGGTGACCTCCTGGCTGATGCCCATGTCCTTCATGAACCGCAGGGCCACCGAGGCGAACGCCTCGTTGATCTCCCACAGGTCGATGTCCTCGGCCTTGAGGCCGGCCTTCGCCAGGGCCTTGTTGGCGGCCGGGGCCGGACCGGTCAGCATGATCGTCGGCTCGGAGCCGATGACGGCCGTGGCGACGATCTTGGCCTTCGGGGTGAGGCCGTGCTTCTTGCCGGCCTCCTCGCTGCCGATGAGGACCAGCGCGGCGCCGTCCACGATGCCGGAGGAGTTGCCGGCGTGGTGGACGTGGTTGATCGCCTCGACGTCGGTGTACTTCGAGAGCGCGACGTCGTCGAAGCCGACCTCGCCGCCCTGCTGCAGGAACGACGGCTTGAGGCCGGAGAGCGACTCGACGCTCGTGTCAGGGCGGACGGTCTCGTCCTTGTCCAGGACGGTCAGGCCGTTCTGGTCCTTCACCGGCACGACGCAGTCGTCGTAGTAGCCGTTGGCCCACGCCTTGGCGGCACGCGCGTGCGACTGGGCGGCCAGGGCGTCGACGTCCTCGCGGGTGAAGCCCTCGAGGGTCGCGATCAGGTCCGCACCGATGCCCTGCGGGACGAAGCCGGTGTCGAGGCTGGTCTTCGGGTCCTGGGCCCAGGCGCCGCCGTTGGTGCCCATCGGCACCCGGCTCATCGCCTCGACGCCACCGGCGAGGATCAGGTCCTCCCAGCCGGAGCGGACGCGAGCGGCGGCCTGGTTGACGGCCTCGAGGCCGGAGGCGCAGAACCGGTCGAGCTGTACGCCGGCGACGGTCTCGGCCAGGCCGGCCTTGATGGCAGCGACGCGAGCGATGTCCGAGCCCTGCTCGGCGATGGGGGTGACGCAGCCGAGGATGACGTCGTCGATCCCGGCCGTGTCGAGGCTCGGGTTGCGCTCCTCGATCGCGTTCATGAGGGTCACGACGAGGTCGATCGACTTGACCTCGTGCAGCGAGCCGGTCTTCTTGCCGCGACCGCGCGGGGTCCGCACGTGGTCGTAGATGAATGCTTCTGCCATGACCGTCCTTGTCTGGGCTGGCTGGTCGAATGCCTGCGCGGCGGAGAAGTCGCCGCGCCGGTGGGCCCGTGTTGGTCTCCAGGCCCTCGGGTTGATTGTGACACTATTACTGTCATGGTCAAGGCGCAGGCGGTGGACATATGACGGACACCACACTGCTGTCCCTCACCGAACTGACCGAGCGGACCGGTCTCAGCGTCCGCACGATCCGCTTCTACCGGTCGCGCGGCCTGATCCCGCCACCGATCCGCCGCGGCCGGGCCGGCTACTACGACGCCGGCCACGTCGCCCGCCTCGAGCTGGTCCAGGAGCTGCAGCAGCACGGCTTCACCCTCGGCGCCATCGAGAAGTACGTCGCGCAGCTTCCCGAGGACGCCTCGCCGGACGAGATCGCGCTGGCACGCACCATGGTCGCCCCCTGGGAGGAGGACGTCCCTGTCGAGATGACCAAGGAGCAGCTCGACGCCCGCAGCGGCCGCGAGCTCTCGAACGAGGACATCGCCACGCTCCACGCCCTCGGCCTCGTACGACGCCGCCGGTCGTCGTACCTCGTCAACGGGAGCCAGCTGTCCAGCGGCCTGCGCCTGCTCGAGCTCGGCTTCCCGCGGGAGGTCGCGCTCGCGTCCGCCGCGGTCTACCAGGAGCACGGCGAGCAGATGGCCAAGGAGCTGTGGGACGTCATCAACGACCAGCTCGCCCCGCTGTACGACGACGCCGAGCCCGCGCACCTCCGCGAGATCATGCTGCGGCTGCGACCGCTGTCGATCGGCGGCCTGGTGAGCGCCTACGAGAGCGCACTCACCCGCGGCGCACGGACCTTCCGGCGCCGCGGCTGATCACGAGAACCGCAGGACGCCGTCGTCGATCCTGCTGCGGTTGATGACGTTGCGGTCCTTGATGTAGTTCTGGTCCAGCCTCCACGGCGCGCGGTCGCCCTGGCTGGGCAGGAGGTGCGCCGAGCGCTGGACGTAGCCGGCCTTGAAGTCGAGCAGCGGGCTGCGCTCGACGTCGGCCTCGACCTGCGCGGTCGCGCTGCGGTAGCCGTGCTTGCGCATGTGCGCCAGCAGCCGGCAGGCGTAGTCGATGACCAGGTCGGCCTTGAGCGTCCACGACGCGTTGGTGTAGCCGATGGTGAACACGAAGTTCGGCACGCCCGAGAGCATCAGCGACTTGTAGGCCAGCGTCGAGGTGTAGTCGACCTTCTCGCCGTCGACGCTCAGGTCGACCCCGCCGAACGGCACCAGGAGCTGGAAGCCGGTCGCGGTGATGACGACGTCGGCCTCGATCTCCTCGCCGGAGGCCAGCCGCACGCCCTTCTCGGTGAACGTCGCGATCGTGTCGGTCGCGATCGACGCCGTGCCCGCGCGGAGCGCCTTGAAGAGGTCGCCGTCGGGGACGAAGCAGAGGCGCTGCTCCCACGGGTTGTACGGCGGGTCGAAGTGCGGGTCGAGAGGCACGTCGGCCGGCAGCTGCTTGGCGGTCTCCTTGCGGATGAAGCCGCGCGAGCGCTCGGGCCAGCGCATCGAGAGCTGGTAGAAGACCACCGCCTGCAGGATGTTGGCCCACCGGACGATCGGGTAGCTGAGCTTGTAAGGCACCTTCGCCCGACCCAGCAGCTGGGCCAGCGGGTCGCGTCCCGGCCGGCTCAGGATGTAGGTCGGCGTGCGCTGCAGCATCGTGACGTGCTCCGCGTCGGGCGCCATGGCCGGCACCAGCGTCACGGCGGTCGCGCCGCTGCCGATCACGAGCACC
>Ga0131853_10000662_pt1 | contig 62006 bp, 63 predicted proteins | sample TergutLab28metaG_FD_92764 | JGI IMG/M metagenome (GOLD analysis project Ga0131853, IMG submission 92764) | Labiotermes labralis P1 segment gut microbial communities from Petit-Saut dam, French Guiana - Lab288 P1 (version 2) (version 2) | ecosystem: Host-associated > Arthropoda: Insects >...
ACATCTTACCTCCTGTGTCTTTTTTAGCTTCAAAGATTATCACAGTCGATAGATTTTTGTTTTTTGGAAAGTAGGGATTTTTGTTTGCCATTTCGCGACCATTTTAGTTTACCAGTCACAAAAGTTACGCTGTGTCTTGACATATTACTGCGCTGTATTTCTAGGGTGTCTTTTAAGAGTACATCACCTCCTGCAAGGAATTAAACGCGCAATGGTGTTGATTGAATATTTCAACTAATTCTATCAGATTTTTGGTTGAACGTGTCAAACGGTCAATTTTGTACACTAACACGTTTTTTACTTTGCCGCTTGTAACGTCTGCTATCATCTGTTTTACTGCGGGTCTGCCCTCTATATCCTTTCCGCTTATGCCCTCATCAGCGTACACGGAAAAGATATTCCATTCTTTGAGTGTAGCATATGCCCTTAATTTTTCCTCTTGCGCCCTAATTGAAAAGCCTTCCCTCGCCTGCTCGTCGGTGCTAACTCGAACATACACACCAGTATTAACCATTTTTACCGCTCCCATTCTTTTCAGAATTTGGCGGCGTTTGCTGTTGTTCTTTGTCGGCGGCAAGTCTTGGAATGGAAGTATGTAGAAAAAATTTTATCATTTCCCGCTGTAAATTTTTTGGAAGAATGATTTTTTCCTTTGCGGGAGTTTCCCGCTTTTCCATTTTATTACACCTCTCATATAATCTATATGGCTGATTATATGCGGCGTAAACCAAAAAAAGCCCACAGGACAAGGCTTTTCGCTATATTGTTTTTTCTAAACTCAATTAGGATGGTGTGAAAAAAAGGTGCGAAAATTTCAACACGGCGCGTCAGGTGCGTTGTAGTAATTGCGGATTAGAGCCTTTTATGGCATACTGTCAAATGGGTACGATTGAGTGGTTGTAGTAAATCGAATATATGTATGATATACTTGCTTTAATGCCACGGGGCGTGGCAAGCGGCTGACCCTTCGGAAGAGGGTGATGCTTATGATGGATACTCAAACAGTCATTGCGATAGTTGCGCTGATTAGGTTGATTATTATCCTCATCGAAAAAGTAAACGATAAAAAGAAATAGCCGCCCCCACATCAAAGGTAAACGGCTTTTCTCGTTATGAATTTATAACGGGTCAGTCGCCACATCTTGTATGGCAGACGACACGTGGGCGAGTGTGTAACCACTCGCTCATGTTTATTTTACCCATATTATAAACCATTAATACAAATATTGCAATCCCGCTGTAAATTAATTACAATAGGGACGTACTATGTTAGGAGGCGATAAAATGGACACAACCGCTGTAAAAAAACGAAAATTTGAATTCCCAAACTATACACGCGGCGAAGAAATGTTTAATATGGTTACGCATATTGTGGGCGGCGGGCTTGGGCTTGTCGCGCTTTTAGCGTGTGTAATTGTTGCGGCGTTTAACCAGAATGTAATGGGAATTGTAAGCGGAGCAATTTACGGTTTTTGCGTAATTTTGCTTTTTACCATGTCGAGCATTTATCACGGGCTTGGAATCGGTTTGCCGAAAATGGTTTTCCGCATATTAGACCATTGCACAATATATATTTTAATTGCGGGAACATACACGCCGATTGCATTAACAAAATTCCGAGTAGAATATCCTGCATACGCGTGGATTATGTTCGGGCTTATTTGGGGGTTCGCCATTCTTGGCGTTACGCTTACTGCTATAGACCGCAAAAAATTCAAATATTTCGCAATAACGTGTTATTTGGGAATGGGATGGATGGCGGTTTTTTTCATCAGACAGCTTCTTGAAGTTCTTGGCGTACCGTTTTTTTCTTTAATTTTAATCGGCGGCATACTTTACACGCTGGGCGTTGTTTTTTATGTGGTAGGAAAAAAGAAAAAATATATGCATTCGGTTTTTCATCTGTTTGTGAATGCCGCTTCAATTTTACATTCCGTTGCAATTGCCGTTTTTGTTATGCCATATTAAAAATAGAGGAGATTTCTAATGAGCAGTTATGAAATTTTTGTGGATTCAACCACAGACCTTCCCGCCGCAATGGCGGATGAGCTTAGACTTCATGTAATTCCGTACATTTACACATTAGACGGCAAGGATTATCACAATTATCTTGATTACCGCGAATTATCAGTGAAGGATTTTTATAACGCGCTGCGCGATGGAAAAATGGCTACAACGACGCAAGTAACGGCGCATCGTTATTTGGAAGCGTGGAAGCCTTTCCTCGAAGACGGCAAAGATATAATTTATATGTGCCTATCGTCGCTGTTAAGCAAGTCGTATGATCAGAGTCTTATTGCGGCGCGTGAAGCGGAAGAAACTTATCCGGGGCGAAGAGTTATTTCAATCGACAGCAAATCCGCTTGTATGGGTCAGGGTCTTTTGGCGGTTAAAGCGGCAAGAGCGCGTAACGCAGGTAAATCGCTTGAAGAACTTGCGGCACACATTGAAGAAGTGATTCCAAAAATTCAGCAATGGATAATGGCAGACGACTTAAACCACTTAAAGCGTGGCGGGCGAATTTCCGGCGCGAAAGCGGTTATCGGAACAATGTTAAACGTAAAGCCGATTTTAACATTTTTCGATACGGGTCGGCTTGCGCCGGTTGGAAAGGCTCGCGGTCGCAGCAAGGCGTTGGCACTTTTCGTTGAGTATTTGGACAAATACGATTATGTAAAAGACGAAACTATATATATTCCCCACAGCGATGTCCCTGAACTTGCACAGCAGTTAAAAGATATGCTTATCGAAAAGGGCATAACAGACATTGTTGTAAATGAAATCGGGCCAGTAATCGGAGCGCACACAGGTCCCGGAACAGTCGCGCTAATGTTCCTCGGCAACGGCGAACGAGAAAAAGAAGAATAGGAGATGCAGCAATGGTATTAAAAATAAAAAACGCAATACTTCATATATTAAGAAATGACGGGCCACCTTCGGTTTTTTCCGAGGCTGAGCTTGATGTAGACAGTGAAATGTGCGAAGCATTTATTTCAAAGCATGTAAAGAAATTGATAAACAATCCCGCCGTCCGCACCGCGAATTTTGCTTCGGACGCTGATATGTATAAATGGATTTGCGCATACCAAGACGGCGAAAAATTTTTTAAGGAAACATCTCTTTCAATCGCAGAAAAATTGGACACAATTATGAAAAAATACACTGCAATCCCGCCCTGCGATATGCTTGTTACAAGGGTTGGGCACAACAGCGGCGAATATTTTGCCGTGCTTCTTTTGAATTATCAGGAAGTTTATGCGCACAAGTCACAAGGTTCGGAGAATCAACTGAAAACCTGTGTCGCACTTCCCTTTGCCACGGGAAAAGTGGCATTCGCGGCACTTATAGGCTTGGAAGGCTCGGCGTTGCCTATTAGTCTCACGGAAAAACCCGTTACAATAGACGGCAACAGCGTTTTGTATTTTTCCGAATTATTTTTAAATTGCGAAACATCACCGTCAAAAAAAGAACAAGCCGTTCTTATCAGCGAAGTAACAACGGAATTCGTAGATGAATTTTTTAAGAACGACCCCAAAGTCTCCGCAAAAATAAAAACCGCAATGGTGGAAGAAGCCGAATCCGAAGACGGTTTTATTTCAATGGACAACGTAGCCGGTCGCGCATTTGAGGACACGGAAACAAAAGCGCAATACATAAGTACATTGCGCGATGCCGGAATCCAAGAAGACCTCCCTCTTGGTGAAAGAGTAGTTAAACAGCAATTCGCCACGCACAAAATTAAAGCCGAAAACGGCGTGGAAATTCGTTTCCCGGCAGAACTGGCTGCCATAGAAGAAGACCTTGAAATCACCACACACCCCGACGGAACAGTTTCGGTACTGTTTAAGAATTTGCGGATTGTGCAGTAAGTAATTTCCCAACCTCAAATAAATCCGTGCAAACGGCAAATGCCTTTGTGCGGATTTCTTTTGTTAGCGGGGCAATATCGGGGACGGCAATTACGCGGATTCCCGCCGCTACTGCGCCAAGAATTCCGGCTTCTGTGTCTTCTATTACAATGCAGTCTTGTGGCAGAACGCCGCAGCTTTCCGCAGCTTTTAAAAAGATATCGGGGGACGGCTTTCCGTTTTCTACTTCATCGCCGCCTATAATTGTTTTAAAATGGTGTGCTAAATTTGCTTCCGATAATTTATGTGTTGCGCGAGCCTTTACCGTGGAGGTTGCAACGCATTTTTTTATTCTAAGGTCGTCCAGTGTGTCCAGTAATTCAAAAATGCCCGGCTTTACGGGAACGCCGTTTTTCTCAAAAAAATCATCCACATATGCAATGTGCAGGTCAAAAGCTTTGTCTATGTTAAAATTTTCGCCGTAATTTGCCCGGAGAATTTCGCGGCAACGAACTACACTTTTCCCCATCATCGACTCGCCAATTTCTTTTTTTATTTCAACGCCAAGAATTTTTCCCGCGTGAATAATTCCTTCAAGAGAAATTGGTTCGGTATCAAGCATTGTGCCGTCCATATCGAAAATTACACACTTAGGTAAAATAAAATTTTTCATTTTCTCATCCCCTTCAAAAGTAATTATACAACACGTTGCAATTTTTTACATATATGGTATTCTTGTTAAACGAGAAGGAGATGAGTTCTTATGATTACAACAAACATGCATGAGCTTATGCAAATCGTAAACGGCGAACATGCCGACCCGCATCACGTGTTGGGAATGCACGATGTAACCTTCGAGAAAGAAGAGTTTACGGTAGTTCGCGTCTTTTGCCCGGGTGCGGCTAAAGTAGAACTACTTAACCCCGAAAAGCCAAAGTATTGCGAGGAAATGACCCTTGAACATACTATGGGCTTTTTTAATGTGTCTTTGCCAAAGCAGAAACATTTCCGATACAAACTGAGATTCACTTCGCACGACGAACACACTTGGGAAGCATGGGACCCGTACAGTTTCGCGCCGCTTATTTCCGATATGGACTTGCATCTTTTCGGACAGGGAACGCATTACGAAATTTTCAACAAGCTTGGCGCAACATCTATGAACGTAGACGGCGTGGACGGCGTACTTTTCGGTGTGTGGGCTCCGAACGCAAAACGAATTAGTGTAGTCGGCGATTTTAACGCATGGAACGGGCTTAGGCATCCGATGCGTTCGCTGGGGGCTTCGGGCGTTTGGGAACTGTTTATTCCCGGTCTTGCAAACTACGATAAATACAAATATGAAATTTCTTCGCACACGGGCGGGTTTTTCCATAAGTCAGACCCGTATGCGTTTTTTGCAGAGCTTCGCCCAAGTACGGCATCAATGGTATACGATATTACCGGCTACGAATGGGGCGACGAACAATGGATTTCCAACCGCACAAAAAAAGACCCGCTGGACGGGCCGGTTAATATTTACGAATTTCACGCGGGAAGTTGGCGCAAGAAAGCGGATGACAATTGGCGTTTTATGAGCTGGCCGGAAATTGCGGATGAACTTATTCCGTATGTGAAAGACATGGGCTACACGCATATTGAACTTATGCCAATCACAGAATACCCGTTCGACGGCTCGTGGGGATACCAAGTAACAGGTTACTATGCAACAACGTCGCGTTTCGGAAATCCGCATCAATTTATGGCATTCGTTGATGCTTGTCATCAAAACGATATCGGCGTATTAATGGACTGGGTTCCCGCTCATTTCCCGAAAGACGCGCACGGGCTTGCGTGGTTCGATGGAACGCGTCTTTACGAACATCAAGACCCGCGTCAAGGTGAACACCCCGACTGGGGAACGCTTATTTTCAACTACGGTCGCAACGAAGTGAAAAATTTCCTAATCGCAAACGCGCTTTTCTGGATAAATCAATATCACTTGGATGGCTTGCGCGTTGACGCTGTTGCTTCCATGTTATATCTCGATTACGGCAAGCAGTTTGGCCAATGGGTTCCCAACCAATACGGTGGACGTGAAAATATCGAAGCCGTCGAATTTATGAAGCATATGAACTCCGTACTTCGCGGCGCGCACCCGCACGTTCTTATGGTAGCGGAAGAATCTACCGCATGGACAGGTGTAACGCGTCCCACAGAACACGATGGTTTAGGTTTCAGTTTAAAATGGAACATGGGCTGGATGAATGACTTTTTAGAATACATGACAAAAGACAGTGTGTACCGCCGTCACCACCACCACAATTTGACTTTCAGCATGGTGTACGCGTATTCCGAAAAATATATTCTTGTGCTTTCGCATGACGAAGTTGTTCACGGCAAAGGCTCGCTTGTAAACAAAATGCCGGGCGACACTTGGCAGAAACTAGCGAATTTGCGCTCCGCGCTTGGATATATGATGGGGCATCCCGGCAAAAAATTGCTGTTCATGGGTGGCGAATTTGCGCAATTCGATGAATGGAACGAAGCCCGCACGCTGGATTGGTTCTTGCTTGATGTTTACGAACATCATCGCCAAATGAAAGAATTCGTACGCGACTTAAATCATTTATATTTGAGAGAGCGCGCCCTGTGGCAAAACGATTTTGACGGCGGGGGTTTCTCGTGGATTAGCTGTGACGACTACGAGCGTAGTATTCTCTCCTTCCACAGAGTCGCTGAAAAGAAACGCCGTAGCAAAGCCGACCAAGAAGCAAAAGGCTCGGCTTACGAGTATCTTATATTCATATGTAATTTTACCCCATGCCCGTACATGGATTATCGCGTGGGCCTTCCCGCACCCGGTAAATACACCGAAATAATGAACTCCGACGACGAAAAATACGGCGGAAGCGGCATAATAAATCCGGACGTATTAAACTCCGAAGAACATCTCTGCGACGGCCGCGAGCACAGCGTTCCGCTAAAACTTCCGCCACTTGGGGTTGTTATTCTTAAAGGTAGTACAAATTAAAGAAACAGAAATTAAAACTCTCATAATCAAACACAAAAAATCGCGCCGACACAGCGCGATTTTTTTTATTACTCCGCGAGCGCGTCCTTCGCGTTTGTGAGGCGTTCGTTGGCCGGGAATTTGTTTAGTCCTATATTCAATGCGTTTAACGCGTCGTCTTTGTAGCCGTGGTAGAAGAAATTCAGGGCGGTGAGCAGATATTTTTCCGGGCAATCGAAAGGTGAAGCGAGAAGCTTTTCAATCGGGGGGATATCTCCGGGGTTGGTGTTTTTTATAAGGGCTTCGCGAACGGCTGTCTCCACTTTAAGATAATCTAATGCAACTACGTCTGTAAAAACGGGATTTTTTTCGCAGAAATTTTCGTAAAAGGAAAGCCCGAGCCGTAACGGGTTTGTATTATCAAGAAGAGCCGCCGCCATTTTTCTTGAAACTATCGCCGAGGGTTCGGTGTTCAAACAGTCGATTAGTTTTGCGGTAATGTGTTCGTCATTCGCGTTTCGATTACCGTCAGAATTTGGTTTTTCCAATGCTTTTTTGCAAAGCGCGAAGATTTTTTCTTCGATTTCTGCGCGGCGCGATGCGTAGATGCATTCAAGTATAACGTCATCGAAAAATGATACGAAAAGGTCAACAGCTTCTATATATGAACCGGAAATTTCCGATATACCCGCCAATGCTTCGCACAGCTTGTCCAAGCGGGCGTTTGCATTGGTTTCCAGTTTTGCTTTGCTCACGCGTATACCGGAAAAAATCTTCGCCTTTTCAGATACATAATTTTCGTTTTGCTTATCATGTTCTTGCTGCAATTGTGTGATATTCATTTCTTCCTCCTGTTTTTGAGCGCGCGCAAATGACCCGCTATTAATAAAGCCGAGGAAACCACGGCAAACAGAGCCGCCCCAATTTGGTTAAGCGGCAACCCCGTATCTAAAAATATCATTTGGTCGGTGCGCAGTCCTTCTACGAAAAACCGGATTACGCCGTAGCCCAAAAAATAATACAAAACAATTTCGCCGTTAAAACGCTTGCGAGGACGATAAATTATTAACGCGAGCATCAGCAAAAAATTAAAAAACGCTTCATATAAAAATGTCGGATGAACTTGATAATATTCCGCGCCTTGAATAGAGATTATATTTTGATAAAGCTCGTCCGTGATATGGCGTGTACCGGGAGTTTGGTCAACGCGAATACGCATTGCGAAAAGATTATCGGTGTAACCGCCGAAAGCTTCGCGGTTAAAAAAATTCCCAAACCGCCCGATAACTTGTCCCAGTACAAAACTTGGCGCGGCAGTGTCTGCCATAAGGGAGAACGGAATATTTTTTCGTATACTCATAATAACCGCCGCCAAAACCGACCCGATTATTCCGCCGAAAATGGCAAGCCCGCCGTCGCGGAAATTAAAAAAAACGCGCAAAAAATTTTGCCCGCTGTACATATCCCAGTTGAAAGCCAAATAATAAACGCGAAGCCCTACCAGCGCAAGCGGAACGCCAAGAAGCAGAAGATCTGTGTAGTCTTCGACCCTTTGCCCGGATTTTTTTACCCACCGGATTCCCACAAAATACGCCGCAACTATACCCACAACGATACACAGCGCATACATATAAATATCAAACCCAAAGGGCGAAAAAAGCACTTTCGGAACATTCTCAAAATAAATTCCTAAATTCGGAAACCAAATATCGGGGGTAACATAGTCCGGCGGCATAAACTACAACCTCATATCAAAAGATTGATTTTCTTCTTTATCTTCGTCTTGCGATGGAATGCGTGATTGTTCGCGGTAAATGCGAAGTTGTTCTTCCTGCATTTTTTGGCTGTCGCGATAAAGCGCGCCAACTTGATGATTAATATTCGCAGTTAAACGTGAAATGCCCGAGTTAAGATTTTGCAAATGCCGACCTTTGAAACTGTCGGTCGAAAGCGGATTCCCGCCGAAAAGAAACCCGACTTCCATAGGTTTCCCGTTTGTTTTGAAATTAAAACTGTTAACGAACGACAAAATTTCGTGGTTGGCTTGACGGGTGCGGTGTTTGTCAAAATTCCCTTCTCCGCGCAGACGTGTTGCTTCTGCGTCCAAAGAGGCGCGTGTGCGTTGCAATGAAGCGATATTGTCCATCCTCGTACCGGCTAATGTTAAATTGCGAATTTTAGAACGCTCCGCGGCTTGTTCAAGTTCTTCTTCCGATTTGTTGGCGGGTTGATTTTCTTTTGCCGCACGTTCGCGCTCACGCATTCTTTCTTCAAGTTCTTGCTGCTGTCTTTGCATCTCGCGCTCTATTGCGATTTGTTCACGCTCTGTCCGTTGCATGAAAATTGCGTTTATCTGGTCGTTTAACATAGACACGGTTAGATTTTTTATTTCGTCTGTCATATCGGATTGCTGTACGCGAAAAATTTCTTCATTTAAATTACTAATGCGCTTGTCTTCAGTTTCGCGCATACGCATTTCCCGTTCTTGCGCCGCCATTCGTTCCTGCATTAAATCGCGCCGCCGCCCGGTTCGTGAGTTGTTTTGTCTGTTTGCTTGTGTTTTATTTATGCGAAAATTTTCATTTTCTTTTCCGAAAAATATTTTCATTACAAACACACCCTTTTAAATAGTTTCGTCTTTTTTCGGAATAAAATCAACAAATTCGCGCTAAGAATAAATGCAGGTAAATTAACTTTCCATATCGTGTATATAACGAAGCAGAGGATAAGGATTTATCCAAAAATTACCGCGCGTAAAAGAAACATCGGGCGAGATTGCAATGTGTAAATGAACGGGGAAGCTTCGCCCGTTGCGTCCGCCGCCGCTGTTTCCCATTTTGCCAAGCAGCGTGCCGGCGGTTACGGCTTGCCCGGTTGAAATCCCGGGAGAAATACTGTCCAAATGCGCATATAAATAGTAGGTATTATTTTCGGTGACAATTCCCACAAAATAACCAAGCTGATTATCCCAGCCCGCATCACGGACACTGCCGCTTGTCATGCTTACAACCGGAATACGCCCGCGAATATTTTCACGGTCTATAATTGCGGTTCCCATATGCGTCCGGTTTCCTTGAAAATTCATGTCAACGCCCCAAGAATCGCCGAACATTACGGAAGTTCCGTCCGATTCATCCGGAACGGGGAAAACTTCAATTTCCGTAAATAAATTTTCAAACATCGTCACATAAGGCGCAAGGCTTCTTGAATTATACTGTTTGAGCAAACTGTTAAAATCTGAAACATAAAATTGCTCCAAAACACTTAAATCATATGTAACATGTTTTTCCGGAAAGAATCCGTTCTCCGCGTTAAACACGGCAAAAAGCTTGGGAAAAGAAATCCCGTTCCGCGATGCGTAATTTTGCAAAAGCCCAATTGCCTGATGAGGCACACGAAATGCCGCAACTGTTTCCGCTTCAACCCGTACACGAATCCCCGGACGAAGCAACCCCCACACCCCAACAACCATCAAAATTATCGCCGCAACAACACATGCCCGAAAAAAATATTCTTTCATCCGTTTCATTCTGAAGTATCCGACGAAAATTCTTCGTCTGCCAATTCCCGCCCTGCGTTTAATCTTCTTGCTTCGCATATATAATAAACACCCCCATAGCAAAGAATATTCACCGGAAGTATTTTTAAGAAGCGAAATAATTATCGCTAAAGAAAAAACTAAACAAAGCCGATATACTATTTGCTACTTGTGGGCTGATTTTGCAATGTTCGGAAACATATGTTACTTGACAGTAAGTATTCCGTCATGTAAAGTAGGCCGCAGGAGTAACTAAATCTAGACTATGGGGGAACACTATGTCTAATATGGTAGTACGTACAAACGTATTCGCGCTTAACGCGCATAGAAATTTGACAAACACAGGCCTTCAGCAGCGTCAAGCCGCACAGCGGTTAAGCTCCGGCTTTCGTGTAAATTCTGCGGCAGACGATGCCGCCGGTTTGGCAATCTCCGAATCTATGCGTGCACAGATTCGCGGGTTAGACCAAGCCAGCATAAACGCGCAAGACGGTGTAGGTCTTATCCAAACAGCCGAAGGCGCAATGGCAACCATTTCCGATATGGTAATTCGTGTGCGTGAACTTATGGTTCAAGCAGCAAATGATACGAATACATTTAAAAATCGTGAAATGATTCAAGAAGAAATCGACCAAATCATGACTGAGATAAACGACGTTACCTTCCGCACCCAATTTAACACCCGTACATTGCTTGCGGGCGGTTTGGGCGGCGAAGGCGGCGGTCCTTCAAGCCCCGTATCCTTGGAATGGATGGTATTCGACCAAGCAAGAGTAATTGGAAACAGCCAACCGGGCGGTGTTGTAGGCCCCGGGCGTATGCCGAGTGTACATGACAACCCGAACAACAGAAACCAAACAAGCCTTCGCAATTCTGTTATCGAGTTGCAAACCGAAATGCAGGAACTCGCAAGGCGTGTAGCGGACAGAAAAGTTGCAGACCCGAATATTAACTTCACTGCGGATGACCGAAGTGCAGTATTTAGTAACATAAACACTTTGGACTTCAGCGGCTTATTGATGCTTCCTGCAGAGCGCACGGAACTTCAGGGCATAGCCAACCGCCTTGAAAGCTTGATGCGCAACGGGCTGCGTGCGGCGGAAGACCTTTTCCAAACAACCCAAGACCAAATTAATGCCCTTGGCGGACAAGGTTCCATAAACAATGACGGATCTTCGGTTTTTTCCGGCCCCGCTATCGGGACATGGAATTTAGAAGCCCGTACCTTGTTACAGGAAGTGCGTGACTCGACTGAGAATGCTATGAATGCTATCAACAACGCAATGAATCAGCCTATCGGTCGGGCATTAGAGGAAATGAACTTGGTTCTGCGGGACATAGTTGGTAACATGAACGGGTCTTTGTCAAGTGATTTGAATATGTCGGCGGCATCAATAGGCTTCCCCTTCCCCTCTGCGCAAGCGGCGGCTACGGGATTCACTGTTGCGGCTGCGGATATTGATTTTAATTTCGCGAGTGCCGCTGCCGCACGGGCCGGAGGATTGGCTCATAACACTCAAATTGCGCCGGGCATTTTCTTGATACATGGGCCCGGTGCTACGGCTTCCTTTGCTACCATGCGCGATGCCAACACCACGATGGCTCCGCCTATTGGTCCTTCCGGTTTTGGTGTGAACTTTGACGGTACTAATTTCACACTCTCGTTTTCGCATGGTCAACAGGTTGCAGCTGTAAGCGGTATGCCGGGTCCTACCAATGTCTTTTTAGTCAATGACGGCAGTGGAAACTGGTCATTCAACACAGCTGCTAATGGGTCTGGCGCAAATGTACGTATGGTAGGCGGAACCTTTATTGTACCCGATGAGGGTACCGGCACACCAAACTCTTCCCTTGATGAACTGGAAAGACTGTTGGATTTATCCAGGGATGTTTTGGGCAATGTTATGCTGGAATCCAATGCAATGTGGTTCCAAATTGGTGCGAACACCATGCAGGGCATGGTTCTGCAACTTAAAGGAATCCACACCGGTATACTTGGCGGCGGTAGCAGAGACTTGGCAATGCTCATTGATGTCCGCGAAGGAAGCGGTGTACCAATCTCCGAACAACTCAAATTTATTGATGCCGCAGAGGGCATAGTAAACGGTCAGCGCGCACAACTGGGCGCAATCCAAAACCGATTGGAATTCACCCGTCAATCTCTCGACGTTTCCAGCGAAAACCTCTCGGCTGCAGAATCCCGCATCCGCGACACAGACATGGCTCGCGAAATGATGCGCTTCACACAAGCACAAGTGCTTCAACAAGCAGGTATCTCTATGCTTGCACAAGCAAACCAACTGCCTTCATCAATTCTGCAACTGTTACAATAATCGTAATCACAATAAAAAATATATGCCCCGGCAATCCGCCGGGGCTTTTTTTTGCGCATATACTTGGCATAATTCAAGCGCGGGTGTATAATTGCGCGTACAAAAAAATTCCGGGAGGAATTGATATGAGTCCATTCGAACATGAATCAGCGCGGCGAAAGACACAGCAACAGCAATCACAAAGCGGAGCAGTGTCGAATTTGATGATTGACGGTATTGAGGCGGTGGCTTGGGCCGGGTCGGCTTTGGTTGATGCCGGAAAACAAATCATATCGGCAACCGATGGTATTGCAGAGGTCGCATCTGAATCGGCAAGTGCAATTGCAGAGTGCGCAAGCGGAGCAGTTGAAAGCATAGGTGATTTGGCAGGCGGCATTGCTGAGGGAATTATTGAGGGGATTTTTGACGGAGTTTAAGGAGGAAAACTAATGGCAAGAAGACTAATCGCATGTTTGGACATTATCAACGGCAATGTTACAAAAGGTGTAAAATTTCAAGAAAATATTGACATTTGTGCGGCAGAAGAAATGGCTGCAAAAATGCAGGCAGTGCAAATAGACGAAATCATTTTTTTCGATGTAACCGCAAGCAACGAAAAACGTATGATTGATGTTGAAACCTTAAAAAAAGTTGCAGCGAAAGTTTCTATTTCGTTTATTGTTGGCGGCGGAATTCGGAATATAGATGATATAAGCGAAGCAATTAAAGTCGGTGCAAATAAGGTAAGCGTGGATTCCATTGCTGTTCGTAATCCGGAAATTATTCGCGAAGGCGCGAAAGAATTTGGCTCGCAAAGCATCGTGCTTTCAACGCAGGTGAAGCTTGACGAAAATTTTCCAAGCGGTTATCAGGTTTACATCGACGGTGCGAGAACAGCTACGGGCTTGGACGCAATCGAATGGATAAAACGTGGGGAAGAGCTTGGCGCGGGCGAAATTTGCATAAACAGTATCGATAGAGATGGCATGTTGCAGGGTTATGACATTCCGCTGATGAAAAAAGCGGAAGCCGCCGTGCATGTTCCGCTTATTGCATCCGGCGGCGCGGGTACACCGGAACATCTTTCTGATGTATTTACGCAAACACGGACTGAAGCCGCGATTATAAGCAGTATGTTATATTCGCCGCGACTTCAGAAAAATTATACACCAAAAGAGTTGAAAGAATTTTTAACAGGAAAAGGCGTGGCAGTTCGCCCGTTTATAGAAAATGCTTAACCGTGTGTGCATAATTGTTTTAGACAGTGCGGGGATCGGAGAATTACCCGATGCCGCCGAATATGGCGATGTCGGGGCGCATACGCTTGGAAATGTTTTTGCGGCATGTACGCCTGAAATTCCGAATTTGCTTGCGATGGGGCTTGGCAATATTGAAAATTCGCGTTTGCCGCAGGTTGAAAATCCGACGGCGATGTTCGGGCGGATGGGGCAAAAAACACGGGCAAAGGATACTACAAGCGGGCATTGGGAAATGATGGGGCTTATTGTAGACCCGCCGTTTCGCGTGGTGGAAAAATTCCCGGAGGAAATGCTTTCGGAATGGCTTAGGCGAGCAGGGCGCGACACAAAATGGCTTGGAAATTTCCCTGCATCCGGCACACAAATAATCGACGAGCTTGGCGAAGAACACATGAAGACAGGTGCGCCGATTGTATATACTTCGGCAGACAGTGTGTTTCAGATAGCCGCGCACGAAGAAATTATTTCGATTGATAAGCTGTACAAGCTTTGTGAAACCGCCCGCGAGATGTTGGTTGGAGAATTGTTTATCGGACGTGTGATTGCGCGGCCTTTTGTGGGAAAACCGGGTGCGTTTTCAAGAACAGAGAACCGCAGGGATTACGCCGTTCCGCCAACAGGAAAAACACTTTTGGACGCATTAGAGGAACACGGCAAAACCACGCTTGGAATCGGCAAAATCGAAGATATCTTTTGTCGTCGGGGCGTGGCGGAAGCGAACCACACAAAAAATAACGCCGCTGGTATTGCCGCAACAATCGAATCATTAGAAAATAACCACGCGCATACAATTATTTTTACAAACCTTGTAGATTTTGATATGAAATTCGGCCATCGCAACGATGTGAAAGGTTATGCGAAATCCCTTGAAGAATTCGATAAGGAGCTTCCGAAAATTCTTGCCGCTCTTCGCCCCGATGATTTGCTGATAATCACAGCAGACCATGGTTGCGACCCCACAACCCCCGGCACAGACCACACGCGTGAGTATGTGCCTGTTTTGGCGTATCAGAGGAACGTCCCCCTGGCACACTTGGGTACACGTGAAACTTTCGCGGACATTGCTGCCACAATTTATGAGGGGCTTGGATTAGGGCGGTGGAGTATCGGGGAATCGTTGTTCTAATTATTTCCAATAGTATGCTTCGAAAATAAGGGCATACTATTTTTATGATTATACGATTTTTAATTTACGGCGCACTTGGCTGTTTAATCGAAGTGCTTTGGACCGGGCTTGGCTCACTAAAAAGCAGAAATTTTTCGCTAAGCTCCAACACAAGTCTTTGGATGTTTTTTATTTACGGTTTGGCAGTTTTTCTTGAGCCGTTCTTTACTATTCTTGCGCCGCTTAATTTTCTTTTGCGCGGTTTAATTTACGCCGCGATGATTTACGCAGTGGAATTTGTTACCGGGTCAATTTTAAAACGTGCAAATGTTTGCCCATGGGATTACAGCCACACGCGGTTTCATGTGAAGGGGTTGATTCGTTTTGATTATCTGCCCGCGTGGGTTGCTCTCGGTTTACTTTTTGAGCAGATTTACTGGTATATTTTGTAGAAATCGTATATAATAAGCTCCGAAAGGGGTTGTAAAGATGCGATGGGTCATGGGTTATATAGCCGCTTTGTGCGTGCTTGTGTTGATTGTTAGCCAAAGTGTAATCATACCCACATTTTTTATGCCCTTTTTTCGTTGGCATTACAACAAGGCGGACACTGCGGATACAATAGGAATCAGCCATGAGGACTTAATGTGCATTACAACCGAACTTTTAGATTATATGCGCGGCAGACGCGATTCTCTTGAAGGAATAACGGCGGAGGTAATAGGACGGGACGAGTTGGCAAGCCGTGTTTACGGGCAAAATTTTTTTTCCGCAACAGAAATTCGGCATATGATTGATGTTCGTGTTTTATATGAGCAATTGTTTATTGTGCGTAATGTGGCGTTTTTTTTACTTATCGCGCTTGTGCTTGGAATGTTTTTAATAAAGGAGAACCCGCTTTTTTTGCTTTCGCGTTGCTCGCGGGAGATTTTAGCGGGTTTTTTGGCTGTCATGGTACTTTTGGGAGTAATAATCGCCATTGATTTTGAGCGTTCGTGGGATATTTTTCATCATATTTTTTTCCGCGCAGATGTCGAAAATTATTGGCGGCTCATACTCTTTGTTGACTTGATGATTAATATGTATCCGTTAAATTTTTTTATTAATATATCAATTTTTGCGGCGGGGCTTGTGACGATAATGTCTGCGGTGATTATTACCGCCGCAAGTTTTTATTTGCGGTATGCCCGTCGTTTGCCGGGGTTTAGAACGCCATGATCATTTTGTGGATTCTACTTGGATTGATTGCCGCTTTGTTGACGTTGATTCTGTTTGTAATTTTGCTTTCCGCCGTTCCCATAAAATATAAAGCAACAGCCGAAATTAACGAAAGCACAAATATTTCTGTGCGCGTAAGCTGGTTTTTTTGGCTGGTTCGTTTTGTCTATGAAAATCATGGAGGCATTGAAAAAACAGATTTCCGCATTTTATTTTTCAAAATCGGAGCAAGAAAAAAGAAAAACCCGGTTCGCAGTCCCGAAAAAACCGCCGAGAAAATATCTTCCCCGGAGAAAATTCCCGAAAAAAAACCGCCCCCAAAAAAAGAAAGCGTCTACAAAAGCTTCGCAAACTTGCGTGATGTCTTGACAGAATCAAAAGTTAAAACGATAATAAAACCATTAGCAGAAGTAGTAAAAAAAATATTCAAACTGTTGTACCCAAAGCATATAAATGTTTCGGGCGTTATGGGTTTGCCGTGTCCGTTTGAAACAGGATTGATTTTTGGTGTATATGAAACCGTTGCGGGATTTTTAAATATAAGAGACAAGGTTCGTTTTGCGGGGGATTTTAACACGGATGTTTTTGTTTTTCGTGCAAATGCCGAAGTACGCGGGCGGGTTTCTGTTTTCAGAATAGCTTTTCCCGTTATCGGACTTGTTCTGAAAAAACCTGTGAGGGTAGTTTTAAAAGATGTTATAAAGGGGTTGTAGAATGAGTAATGTAAACGAAAATTTGAAAATGCTTTTTTCCAAGATGGAAGAATTTGTTTCTACCAAAACGGTTGTGGGTGAACCGGTACATTTTGATAACACTATTATTGTGCCGCTTATAGATGTAACTTTCGGAATGGGGACGGGTCTTGGCGGCGGCGACAAAGAAGCAGGCGGAGGAGGTGGGGCAGTAGGTGCGAAAATGACACCTTCTGCTGTAATTGTAATTGTTGACGGCACTGTTCAGCTTGTGAATGTGAAAAACCAAGATAGCGTAAACAAGCTTGTTGACATGGTTCCGGGAATTTTGTCAAAATTAAATCTTGGTTCTGTGTTCAATAAAAAAGGAAAAACCGATTCGGCAGACGATGAGTTAGGGGCAATGTAAAATGGATGCTTCTTATATAAATCCTTTTGTTCAAGGAGCGCAGCGCGTTTTTTCCATGATTTGTCAGGAAACTCCGTCGCTGGGTAAAGTTTTCGTGAAAAAAAGGCCGTATACCACTTCGGAAGTTTCCGTTTCGATTGATATAATCGGGGCTTTCGAGGGAGAGGTTGTTTATAATATGACTCCGGACGCAGGATGCTTTATTGTGTCCATGATGATGGGCGGTATGCCTGTCTCTTCTCTGAATGACGATATGTCAATGTCGGCTGTGTCTGAACTTGCGAATATTATTTCGGGCAATGTCGCGACTATTTTCGCGGGCAAGGAAATAGTAGTTGACATAAAACCGCCGCAACTCAGATTCAATGCAGATGAAAGTTTTTTTCGTTTTGCCGCGAGGGTTCCCGCGGTTGTTTGCGTTCCCTTAACATTCAAGAACGGGCATATATTTGAATTGGATATAATGATTCCGTAGAAATTTTTACCGTTTTACCCAGCGGTAATGTAATATTCGGCATAGTATGACCGCAGGGCAGACCTGCAATTATCGGCTTTCCCTCCGGAATTAGAAGCTCGCTTATGGCGAGCTTTATTGTTTCCAAATTTTCCGGCGAAAAATCGCCCAAAATGAAACCCGCCGCATTTTCCAGCTTGCCCGCAAGTTTCAACTGTAATATCATCCTGTCAACCCGATACGGCTGCTCTTGCGTCTCTTCCAAAAATAAAATACGCCCCCTCGTCTCTATCTCAAACGGCGTTCCAATTAACGACGCAATCAACGTAAGATTACCGCCGGTAAGAATCCCGGTTGAATTGCCTTTTTGAACAATTTCAAGAATGTGGATGGAAAATGCCGATTTTTTTAACCACGAAAAGCACGAAAATTTTCGTGTTTTTTTGTGTCTTTCGTGGTCAATTTCTCTTTCAGCTTTATTCCCCTCGCTTTCAATCATTAACATTTGCATAAACGATTTTAAAGTTATTTCATCTGCGTTTGGCAAGTCGGCGCCGGGCATTGGGGCATGATAGGTTATTAGGTTGCAGAATTGGTTTAGGACTATGTGCAGGGCAGTTACGTCGCTGTAACCCGCGAAAATTTTCGGGTTGCGGCGAATCATGGAGTAGTTTAAGTGTGGAAGCAGGCGTGATGCGCCGTATCCGCCCCGTGCCATGAGGATGCCTTTGATGTTTTTGTTTGCGAAGGCATTGTGAAGGTCGCGAAGGCGCAAGGTGTCCGGTCCCGCTAAATATTCATGGGATGCGTAACAGCTTTCCGTAACGTGAACGCGAAGCCCCATACCTTCCAAAATTTTTATTCCGGCGGAAAGTTTTTCGGGGTTAACGGGACCGCTTGCGGCGGTTATTGCAATTGTGTCGCCTTCGCGAAGAGGATTTGGTTTTCTCATGCTTATATATATGTAAAAGATTTATAAGATATTTCTATTTGACTTTTCTGTGTGTGAGCTGTATAATCCTCGTTTAATGGGGCATAACATTTTGTGCCGCTTTTTTTCATATTTACTTACCGGAGGGATTTTGCTATGGCTGACAAAAAAACTGTTTTAACATACGAGGGTTTGAAAAAACTTGAAGATGAACTGCACGAACTGAAAGTTGTGCGCAGAAAAGAGGTTGCGGCAAAAATTAAAGACGCGCGCGGACAGGGCGACCTTTCCGAAAACGCCGAATATGATGCCGCAAAAGACGAGCAGGCCGAAATAGAATCGCGTATAGCTCTAATTGAAAAAATCCTTCGCAACGCCGAAGTGATTGACGAAGAAGACCTTGACCAAGACTCTGTTTCAATAGGGTCTAAGGTGCGTGTTCTTGACATGGAGTTTGATGAAGAGGTTGAATATCTGATTGTGGGTTCAACCGAGTCTGACCCGATGGGTGGCAGAATTTCCAATGAATCTCCGCTTGGCATGGCATTGCTTTCAAACAAATGCGGCGATACCGTAACGGTAGACGCACCGCAGGGTTCTTTGCAATATAAAATTCTGCAAATAGCATAGGGTGGGTTTTTAAACTCTCCATTAATAACCTCTTTACAATAAGCGACACGTTCTTTATAATTGTGCAAAGGGGGTAGCGTCATGCGCATCGAAAGAATTTCCGACACGCAGATGAAATTCATACTAATGGTAGACGATTTGGAAGAACGGGATATAAAAATAAACGAACTTTCCTATGCTTCCGATAAAACCCAGCAACTTTTCCGCGAAATAATGACTTTAGTGCAAGATGAACAGGAATTTGTAGAGGGAGAAACCCCCCTTATGTTTGAGGCTATGCGCGTTGGCGTTGATAGCCTTGTTGTGGTCGTGACAAAAATCAACCAGCCCATAGACGGTGAAAAAAAATTCAATTTGATTCCCGCCGCGCGACAGGAATGCCGCTTCAAAAAGAGCAGTCCAATCAAGCAGGCCGAGCAAGCAAACGAAGACAGTTACAGCATATTCTCTTTCGATAACTTAGACCTTCTTGCCGCCGCAACAATTCGTCTGCCACAAAACTTCGCTGGAACAAGCCAAGTACACAAAATGGATGGTCGCCTGTTTCTGATAATCACAAACGAAACCGAAGACACAAGCACAACCGCTGAACTTGAAGCAATTTTATACGAATACGGGCAAAAACATATATCGAACAGACTAAGCCACCAATACTTAATTGAACGCGGCGATATCTTAATCGCCGAAAATGCCGTTGATAAATTGCGTATGTATCATAATGCGTAGCCTCCCCCTTTGACGGGGTTTAATAATGATAAATTTGGATTACGCATCGCACACGCAAGCAGATGAAGCCGTGCTTGCGGAGTTTTGTAAAATTGAGCGCGAATGCGCGGGAAATCCCTTGTCGGCGCACCAAAGCGGGTGCGAAGCGCGTGAAATATACGAACGCGCAACAGAGGGAATTTCCGCGCTTCTTTGTGTTAATAAATCAGAAATAATTTACACATCAGGCGCAAGTGAAGCTAATAATTTGGCTGTGAAAGGGATTGCGCGGGCATATGTGCACACAGGGCGGCATATTCTTTCGACTTGCTTGGAACACCCGTCTGTTAGCGGCGCGTTGACTTTTCTCAGCGAAAATGGTTATGAAATAGAATTGTTAAAAATTCTGCCGAACGGAAAAGTTGACCTTTCACATTTGAAAACCGCTATAAGAAACGATACAATTTTGCTGTGCGTCAGTGCGGTTGATAGTGAACTGGGCGCGATTCAACCAATGGAAGAAATTGCGGCAATTAAGGCGGATTTTCCAAACTGCCATCTCCATATAGACGCTGCACAAGCCGTAGGAAAAATTCCGATGCCTTGCGTGCATGCTTCAACGTTTTGCTTTTCCCCGCATAAATTCCACGGCCTTGGTGGTTTCGGGGTGCTTGTGAAGCGCGAAGGCGTAGTACTTGAGCCGTTAATCCACGGAGGTTCAGAATCGAACGGATTGCTTTATCGCGGTGGGACACCTTCGCCCGCGATGGCATCAGCCTGTTTTGCTGCGTTACAAAAAGCCCTGCAAAACCAACACGAAAATTTTCAACATGTAACAATCCTGCGAAACTATTTATTAGAAAATCTCCCCAAAACCATGAGAATAAACAGCCCGTCCGACGGCAGCCCGTACATTTTAAACATAAGCGCACCGAATATAAAGGGTAAAGCCTTCCAAACTGTCCTGAACGAACGCGGAATAGCCGTCTCTGTAAAATCCGCCTGCTCAACAGACAATGCGCCGTCGCGCCCGGTTTTTGCCGTATCCGGCGATAAAAAAAACGCGCTCAACTCATGGCGCGTAAGTTTTAGTAATCACACAACAATGCAAGAACTTGATACATTTCTTTCCGCCGTGCGTGAGATTTTAAAGGAGTATTCACATTGAAAGATTTGACCCCAATTCAAAAAATAGAGCGCAGTATACATAAAAAATTCCGCCGTGAAATTTGGCGGAAATTTGTTGCGGGTGTGCAGCAGTATGGGTTGATTACAGAGGGCGATAAGATTGCTGTGTGTGTTTCAGGCGGTAAGGATTCGATGCTTATGGCGAAGCTTATGCAACAATTGCATCGTCATAGTGAGATTCCGTTTGAGTTGATTTTTTTGGTAATGAACCCCGGATACAATGAAATAAATTTTCAAAAAGTTGTTGCGAACGCGGCTTTTTTAGAAATTCCCATACAGGTTTTTGATTCGAATATTTTCGATGTCGTAACAAAAACGGACCGTTCGCCGTGTTATCTTTGCGCAAGAATGCGGCGCGGGTTTTTGTATTCGGCGGCGCAAAAGTTGGGCTGTAATAAAATCGCGTTGGGGCATCATATGAGCGACGTTGTTGAAACAACGCTGATGTCCATGCTTTTTGGCGCGCAATTTAAAACTATGTTGCCTAAGCTAAACAGCAAAAATTTCCCCGGAATGCAGTTAATTCGTCCTATGTACTGTATAGAGGAAAACGCAATTTTAGCGTGGAAACGCTATAATTCGCTTTCCTTCATACAGTGCGCCTGTCCGCTGGCGGAAAATTGCAATATCTATGATGCTTCCGGCGGCACATCTGCGCGTCAAACGGTGAAAGCACTTCTTTCGCAACTGAAAAAAGATAATAAAGATGTGGAAAAAAGTGTGTTCCAAAGTTTGCAAATGATTAATCTTGAAACGGTAATCGGTTACAAATTAAACGGCGTGGAATATTTTACTTCTTCTCCCGCGTCGAATTAGCCATATTTTGGATTTCGAACATTTGCTTGTCGAGTTCGGAAATTTGTTCTGCGCATTCCCATAAATTTTTTGTTATGGATTCGGGCATATCATCGTTAAATTTATAGCGCACCTTATGTTCGAGAGCAGCCCAAAAATCCATAGCCTGCGTACGAATTTGCACCTCTACGGGAATTCGTTCTGTTTGCTCGGTTAAGTAAATAGGAACCTCTATGATTAAATGGTAACTGCGATAACCCGAGGGCTTTGGAGACTCAATGTAATCGCGTTGCCTTAGAATTTTTATGTCCGGCTGACGTTTAATAATATCGGCAAGGGTAATTATATCCCTCGCGTATGAACAGATACAGCGAATTCCCGCGATATCGGTGAGTTGGGTTCGCGCGTTTTCTGCCGTTATTTCAAGTCCGCGGCGATTCAATTTATCCGCTATACTTTCCGGCGATTTCATTCGGGTTTTTACGTGTTCGATAGGGTTGTACGTTTGCAAATTTTGAAATTCCTCTAAAAGTGTCCATACGCGCATTTCCATATTTTTCAACGCGCAACTAAACAATACCAATTCCTTTTTTAATTTTGTGAACTCCTCCGGTGAAAACAAAACAGCCATTTTGCTAGCCCCTTCCTGTGCGGAAAAATTCTAAGAATCTTTCTTAGACTCCTTTATTATAGCATAAAATTCCGTCGCCGCAATACACTCCCGCTATATGCCCAGGCTTGTCTAAGACGACGAATCTTTCAAAAAGCTTCCTGCTTACAACCGCCGAAAGCGACGGATTTGCCATAATACCTGCAATATCGCGCCCGTGCGCGGTACATAAAAGCTTCACGCCCGCGTTAAGAACAGCGTCAACGGCGCGTGCGTCTTGCTCGCCGCCCAGCTCGTCGGCGGCTATCACATCGGGCGACATTCCGCGAAGCAACATAACCATTGCAATTGATTTTGGGCAGCAGTCAATCACGTCGGTTCTGATGCCTATGTCATTTTGCGCTATGCCGCGAAAACAACCGGCTATTTCGGAGCGTTCGTCGGCAAGACCCACGGTCAATCCGCCATCGGAAATTTGACGCACAATGTCACGAAGAAGTGTTGTTTTTCCGCAACCGGGCGGCGATACAATCATTGTGTGTTTCATCTTGCCGTTTTCCAAAATAAAAGGCAAAACAAAATCAGCGCAACCAAAAATACTGCGCGCTACACGAATATTTAACCCGCTGATATATCGCCATGCCCTCACCGCGCCGTTTTCAATCACGACCTGCCCCGAAACTCCAACACGATGCCCGCCCGGCAATGTAATATATCCCATCGAAAGTTCCGCCTCGAACGCGTAAAAAGAATACTGACTAATCCGTTCCATTGTCTCTCGAATATCTTCCGCAGTAGGAGAAAATTCATTTAATATATCACGCCCGCTGCTACGCAAAATCATAGGCTTGCCCGTACGTAGCCTAATCTCCGAAATCTTTTCAAACTCCGCCGTGCTTATGCCATCAAGCCGCCGCGCTACCCCCGTCCCAAGAAACGCACGGATGTTTTCTTTTATATTCAAACAATCTCCCCCATTGCTACACGAATATTTTTTTCGCCGCTCTTGCTTCGTGCAGAACTTTTTCTATGTCGATGGTTGTATATTCGCCTTTTTCATAAAGAATGCGTCCGCGAACTATTGTCATTTCAACATCGCGGCCACTTGTGGAGTAGGCTAGGTTAAGTATGGGGTCATAACACATGGTTTGACGGGGGTTGTCCATGTCGATTAAAAGCATGTCTGCGTCGTAGCCGTCTTTGAGTATACCGCTTGAGCTTTCGCGTCCTTGGGCTTTCGCTCCGTTTGATGTTGCCATTTTTAATGTTTCGTACGCGGGCAGAATGGTTGGGTCGGCGGTGATATATTTTTGCAAAAGCGATGCCATTTTTAATTCCTCGAAAAGGTCATGCGAATTATTTGAAGAAACGCCGTCCGTACCGAGTGCAACATTAACGTCGGCTTGAAGCATTTTTGTGACTGGCGCAAGCCCGCTTGCAAGCTTCAAATTGGAAAGCGGGTTATGCACAACGGTAACATTTTTCGCGGCAAGAATTTCGATGTCTTCGTCCGTGACCCAAACTCCGTGCGCCGCAATGCACGGCACATCGAAAACGCCGTGTTCCGCGAAAATTGCCGTAGGTGTTTTACCGTATTTTTTTACGCAATTTTCATGTTCCGTTTGTGTTTCCGAAAGATGAACGTGCATTCTCAGATTATTTTTTTTCGCAAGTTCCAAAACCTGCTCCCAAACCCGTGGGAACGATGTGTACACACTATGAATTGACGCGTCGATTATAACAGCGGTGTCGTTTTTTTCCTCCAATGCGCGAATTGTCTGGTTGTATTCTTTGCACGAAAAATAATCGAAATTTTCTTCGTCAAATCCGATAACACCATTGCAAATATTCGCAATCATTCCCACTTCGCGAGCCGTTCGAGCCACTTCGTCCATATCACAGTACATATCCGAAAAAGCCACTGTGCCGGACGATAACATCTCTGCCATAGCAAGCAAAGTTCCCGTACGAACAAGCGCAGATGTAAGCTTGCTTTCCGCCGGAATTAAATAATTGAAAAGCCAATCTTCCAAAGCACGGTCATTGGCATAACCGCGAAAAAGTGTCATTCCCGCGTGTGTGTGGCAATTGTATAGGCCCGGCATAAGAACTTTGTTCGTACAGTCGATTACGCGCGCCGCTTTTTCTTTTTCCACGTCGGAAATTTTTATTTTTCCGTTGCTAATTCCAACATTTGCGTTTTCCAAAATCGGGGCTTCGGGATTCATTGTTACCACCGTTGCATTCTTAAATAAAATTTCCATTTTGTACCTCTTTCGTTTTTCGAGAAGTATAACGTACTTATAAAAAAAAAGTAAGCGCCGTTTAACGACGCTTCAGACTGATATAATATACTAAGCCAATGCCGCTTCCAGTTTACCCAAATCTTGCAATGGAAACATTTTCAGTAGTTCCTTGTATTGATGCTGGGTCAGCCCTTCGGAATCTACATAGATTCTAATTTTTCTGTCTGTATCAGATTTTTTGAATTCATTTTTCAGTGATTCAAACGCCTCTAATTTCATTGCATCTGCTCCTTCGTTGTTTTCTTTTCCTTCCATTTTTTGTACCCTTTAGTTAATTCATATGCCGCCATCATCAAAAGAAAAACTGCGAAACCTTTTCTTAGATAATTCGCGTCAATTTTTACTGCAATTAACGCACCGGTTATCGCGCCGGGAATTCCCCAAAGAATCAAAGAGGGAAGCCCTTTTTTTTCGATATTGCCGTTTTTTTTGTGGACAAAAATTGCAAAAAGAGCGGTTGGCAGAAAGTATAAAAGATTAATATTTTGCGCCTTTTGTTGTCCGATGTCCAAAAAAATTGTAAGCGCGGGAATTAAAATTGCGCCGCCGCCTATTCCCATGCCGCTTATAATCCCCGATGCAAGCCCCACAAGAATATATATCATGAAAAAAGCATCCTAATCGCGCCGGCGGCAAGAAACGCGCCGAACAAAATATTTAACCACCATCCGGCAAGTTTGTTTAAAAGCTTTGCTCCGATAACTCCACCACAAATGCCCCCTGCGGAAACAAGCAATACAATTTTCCATTCCAAGTCCACGCCCCAAATATAAATTCCCGCGCTAATTACCGAAAGCGGCAAAATAACGGCAAGCGTAGTTGCGTGCGATTTTTTTGTTTCAAGCTTCATAAACTTTTGCAACGCGGGAACAAGTAAGCTTCCACCGCCCGCACCAAAAAGCCCGTTCGCAAGCCCAACAACAAGTCCTATCGAAGCCAATTTAAGATTTTTCATATGACTATTCTGTACAAATAAAATGATTTTATGTACGAACAAGCCCATCCTTTCGGACGGGCTCGTTTTATTATCTTTTTTCCACCATAAACTTGATGGATGTTTTTTCTTTGCCGTCTACCTCCAGTTGAGAGAACGCGGGTATGCACACAAGGTCGATACCATTTGGTGCAACGTAACCGCGGGCTACCGCGATGCTTTTTACAACTTGGTTCACGGCGGCAGCACCAATGGCGTTAATTTCCACCGGTTCGCCGTTGCGAAGAATGGCGGCAATCGCGCCTGCAACGGATTTTGGTTCAGACTTTGAAGATACTCTTAAAACTTCCATAGCATTTCGCCTCCTATCACGAAAAATGTGATTGTTATGATAGATTGATTATACACATTTTAAATGGAATTGCAAAAAATTTCGCCAAAAAATTCTACGAATCTACGAAATATATTTACGCATATTTTTAAGCGCGTTTTTTTCCAAGCGGGATACTTGTGCTTGGCTGATACCTATTTCATCCGCAACTTCCATTTGCGTTTTTCCTTCAAAGAAACGCAGTGAAAGAATATGTTTTTCTCTTTTTCCGAGCCGTTTCAGGGCTTCTGAAAGGGAAAGGTTTTCCAACCATCTGTTATCGGTGTTTTTTTCGTCGGAAACTTGATCCATTACGAAAATTGCGTCCGCGCCGTCGTTATACACTGGCTCGAAAAGAGAAACGGGGTCTTGAATTGCGTTCAATGCCATAATAATATCTTCTTTTGGCAGTCCCATTTCTTTTGCGATTTCTTCAATGTCCGGCTCTTTTGCGTTTTTTGCCGTAAGTTTTTCCTTAACGCTTAACGCACGATACGCCGTATCACGAAGCGAACGGCTTACCCGCACTGTATTATTGTCACGCAAATAACGGCGAATTTCGCCTATTATCATCGGAATAGATGTCATTAGGTGCAAATGCAAAAGGAGGACACCTGAATGACACGGAAACAGGCTTTACATAAGGCATTGGAAGCCTTGACAGACGAAACCGCAAAAGAAAAAATTAAAGAAATTTTGGACGATATGCCTTTGGTTAGTTGGAGCGAGAAAACTATTTTTGATACGATTGACCAATTTATTTTAGACCACGGACGAATCCCAACCGTAACAGATTTTAGAAAAAAAGGTCTGACGCCGCACCCTGTAATTAAACTTCGGTTTGGAATAAATTTGCGGGCTTTTTTAGATATATACTACCCAACAAATAAATTATGCAATTCAAAAATTTATTTCAATGAAACGCGGGAATTTTGGCAAGAATTTTTCATAAAAGAGTACCACAAAATTAAACCCGGCTCTGCTGAGGAGTATAACAGCAATAGAATAAAAGAAACTCCCTCATGGCAAACAATCGCAAAAATGTTTGAAATTATCAAATGGCTTGATTGGCTTAATTTTTGTAAGATAATTCCTTACGTTAAAAAGCACGAGCCAAGAAGCGGAAGTGTACAAACAAAACCGCTCTACACAACAAGCGTTATGACAATCACCTGCGCTGAGGGGCATTCATTTAAAGTTATAAAAAATAAAGACGGGGAAATACGATTCGCTTAAATATTAATTTTTGTGCTATAATCCACAAAAAATGAAATATGCGAGGGATATTCCGTGCTTTTGCAAATGAAGGACGTACAAAAAGCGATTGGTGTTGAAGAAATTCTCAATTCTGTTTCGTTTATTATAGAGGAAAATGAAAAGGTTGCGCTGGTTGGGGTGAACGGCGCGGGAAAAACATCGGTGTTTCGGCTTATAACCGGCGAGTGGCAAGCGGATGACGGCGCGATTACCAAAAGCGGCGGCAATTCCGGTGTGCTAAAAATCGGATATATGCAGCAGTTAAATGAAAAAGATGAAAATTCCACAGATGAACGCAGTCTTTACGAAGTTTTGGACAGCGTTTTTTCACATTTAAAAAAAACCGAAGAAGAAATACGTACGCTTGAAGCAAATATGGGCGGGCTTGAAGATACGAAACTTGAAGAAGCATTAAAACGTTACGACAGTTTAAGTTTTCGGTTTAAAGAGGAAGGCGGTTATGAAACAGAAAGCCGCCTAAAAGGTGTGCTTCGCGGATTAGGCTTTACCGAAACACAGTGGCAGCAACCTTTTAATCGTTTTTCAGGCGGGGAGCGCACTCGCGCAGTGCTTGGAAAGTTGCTTCTTGAACAAAACGACCTTCTTCTATTGGACGAGCCTACTAACCATTTGGATATCGAAAGTGTAATCTGGCTTGAAGAATATTTGAGAAATTTCCCCGGTGCGGTGCTTATAATTTCACACGACAGATATTTTATTGACAAAGTTGTCACAAAAACCATCGAAATTGAAAATAAAAAATCTATGGTTTATAATGGGAATTACAGTTACTTTGTAAGCAAAAAATCAACCGACCGCGCACTTGCGGAAAAAGCGTTTGCGGAACAGCAAAAAGTTTTAAAACATCACGAAGAAGTGGCAAAAAAAATCCGTTCTTTTAAAACGGAAGCGGCGATTATACGCGCAAAAAGCCGCGAAAAACTTTTGGCAAAAATCGAACGCATAGACGCACCCGAACAAGACCCCGCAAAAATGCGGTTGCGTCTTAAACCGCGCATAAACTCGGGCAACGATGTGCTTTCTGCGGAAGATTTAAAAATGGGATTCGGCGGCAAAACGCTTTTCCGTGAAATTAGTTTTGAAATAAAAAAAGGCGATAAAACCGCCCTAATCGGGTCGAACGGAATCGGCAAAACAACGCTGATAAAAATTCTCACAGGCGAACTTACACCCCTTGCGGGGCGTGTTCGCGAAGGCGTAAATGTCCGCATGGGTTACTATGACCAATCCCACGCATTTTCGGCGGAATCCGAAAAAAAGACGATTTTTCAAGAAATCGCAGATACTTACCCGCGTCTTACGCAAACGGAAATTCGCACAACACTTGCATCGTTTATGTTCATCGGCGATGATGTTTTTAAGCCGATTTCAACACTTTCCGGCGGTGAACGCGGCCGCGTTCAATTGTCTAAAATAATGCTTGCCGGGGCAAACTTTTTGGTATTGGACGAACCTACAAACCACCTTGATATTTTTTCAAAAGAAATTCTTGAAGAGGCTCTTCGCGAATTTTCCGGAGCGTTAATTTACATTTCCCACGACAGATATTTTATTAATAACACAGCAACAAAAGTGATTGAGCTGACCGAAAGCGGCATAAAAGAATTTTTCGGCAACTACGATTATTATACCGAAAAAAAAGCCCAACCCGTTTTAACAAACGAACCCGTGGCCACAGAATCTACATCGAAAGAAGAATATCTTCAAAAAAAAGAACGCGAAGCCCAAGCCCGCCGCAAAAAAACGCGTATAGATAAACTTGAACTTGAAATTTCTAAAACAGAAAATGAAATCGCGTTCTGCGAAGAAAAACTTTCTACCAACGAAGTAAATACAAACGCCGAAGCCGCACAAGCCGTTTTTGCGGAAAAAACAGCACTGGAAGAAACCCTTGCCGGGTTATACGATGAATGGGAAAAGTGGAGTTTAAACGAGGAGTGAATAAAACATGAAAGCAGAAAAAACCGTTAATTTTTTAATGTACATTGCAGGAATGGCTTTTAATTTGGTAATAATGGCGGTTGTGGGGCTTCTTGTGCTTGCAGGTTTTACTTGGGGCTTTGAAACCGGGGGCGGTTTTGCCAATATTATGACAGCGGAAGGCGAAAACTACGAAATAGAATTTAATATACCGCGTGACGCGTCAACGTTGGAGATTGCCAAAAGACTGGAAGCTGATGGCATTGTTCCAAACAGGTTCCTTTTTCAATTGGAACTTTTTTTGCGCGGAATTTCCAGCGATTACACTGCGGGAACATATACAATCAACACAAACATGAACAATGTGGAGCTTAACCGCGCACTTCGCGCACGTCCGCATGAAGTCGCGCCGCATTACGAAATACGAATTCCCGAGGGCTGGACTATCCGCGATATGGCGGAATATTTTGAAGAACGCGAATTTTTTACGGCAGATGATTTCTTTTACGTTGCGCAGTACGGGCATTTCAGCTTTGCGTTCCTTCAAGATGTGCCGTCCGATCGTCCAAACCGTCTTGAAGGTTATCTTTTCCCCGACACATATCAAATTCCCGTAAACCCGAACCCGGGCGATATTATCACAAGAATGCTTCAAAACTTTGACAGACGTTTCGATTACGAATTGCAAACCCGCGCGGCAGAAATGAATTTATCCATTGATGATGTAATCAAAATGGCTTCGATAATTGAACGCGAAACCCGTCTTGCAAGTGAACGCGCTCTTGTTTCGCAGGTAATTCATCGTCGCCTTGCGCAAAATATGCGTTTGCAAATGTGTTCCACCGTAAAATATACAATGGAAGAACCGCCTCTCCGTCTGCTATATATCCATCTTGAAGCAGACACACCGTATAACACATATCAGATTAACGGGCTACCCGTCGGACCCATTTCAAACCCCGGAGAAGCCGCAATCCGCGCCGCTTTGTGGCCCGCAGACACGGATTATCTCTTCTTTGTACTGCGCGACGAAGCTACAGGCGAACATCATTTCTCGCGAACGGAAACTGAACACGACGCCGCAAAGGCTAGGTATTCGTAGTATATTTTTTATGCAACTTTGAAATAATATTTAAAGGAGGTGCGCGGCATGGGAGAAAAAACGAATGACGCTTTAAAACTGGAAATTGCTGAAGAGTTGGGACTTTTGGATAAAGTGAATTCCGGCGGATGGAAAAGCCTTTCCGCGAAGGAAAGCGGACGAATAGGCGGAATTCTTGCGCGGCGTAAAAAAGCGGCTTCTGTTGCCGCGGAAAAATAAAATGTATGAAGGTTTTGCAAGTATGTATGACGCGCTTATGTCAGACACGCCCTATGAAAATTGGGCGGCATACATAGACGAGGTTTTGTGCGGTCAGTTTCGCGAAAAAAAGCGCGAAGCTCTTTTAGTGCTTGATTTGGCTTGCGGAACGGGGAATATTACGTTGCGGTTAGCTGAAATGGGCTACGATTTAATCGGTGTGGATGCTTCCGAAGATATGCTTGCGGAGGCGAACCGCAAGGCGTTCGACGCAAACAAAAAAATTCTATTTATCAAGCAGGATATGCGTGAACTAAACCTTTACGGCACGATTGATGCGGCAATTTGTGTTTGCGACGGGCTGAATTACATTTTGGACGAAAAAGATTTGCTCACGGTTTTCAAGCGAGTGCGTCTTTTTTTAAACCCCGGCGGAATTTTCATTTTTGACATGAACACAGAATATAAATTTAAGGAGATGTTTGCAAATAATATTTTCGAGGATACGGGCGAAGACGGCGAAGCTTACGAATGGGAAAATTTTTACGAACCGCAAACAAAAATAAACGAATACCGCTTAACTTTTTTTTCACATGAAAACGGCGGGATTGAGCCGTTCGAGGAGATTCATCGTCAGCGGGCATATTCGCCCGGGGATGTTTGCGATATATTACGTGCTGCGGGGTTTTCTTCCGTTGCAATCCACGATGGTTACAGCAACGAGCCGCCCAAAACCGAAAGCGCGAAGGTGGTGTTTATCGCGTTGTTATAAGGAGTTATTAAAATGAAAAAGATTATTTTTTTTATGATTATTTTTTTTCAATTTACATATTTTACAACGTTTGCTGAAGAATTGCTTCCTATCGACGCGGTACTTGTGCTTGATGTTTCGCGCTCGATGGCAACGGCAGACCCCGACAGAATTTCCCGTGACGCTATGCATCTTTTTATAGAAAAACTTTCAGAAAACCGCGATAGGGTAGGAATTGTGGTATACGCGGGAAACGTGGAGCGCAGTCTTGCACTGCAAGAAATACAAATGCCCAAAGACCGCGAAATTCTGAAAAATTTCATAGACGGGCTTGAATACGCATCATGGACAGACCACGGGATTGGTTTGTTGGAAGCTGTGCGAATGCTTGAGCAGTGTTTTTTTGACGAAGACGCTTCGCGTCAGGGAATAATTGTTTTTCTTACGGACGGTAACATGAACGTAAACCCGTGGGGCGAGCGAACAAACGAAACAGCACAAGAGGACGTACACGAAGCAATTTACACCGCGCGGGAACTGAATATTCCAATTCATGTAATCGGGCTTAATTTTGACGGAAATTTGGCGTGGCAACCCATAGAACTCATAGCCGAAGCCACAAACGGCCTTGCTTTTGAAACCGCAAATGCGGAAGACATTCCCGAAATTATAAACGCGTTTTTTCACGTGATGATAGCCGCGCCGCAAACACGAATTGAAGAACCGGAACCCCCCGAAGAAGTCACAGTTTTACAAGAAGCAACCGAAGAATATCTGCCAGAAACGTCTGTGTACATAGAAGAAGAAACGGAACACACAGAAGCTATATATGAAAACACAAACCATACAAAGAATTTTCTTGCAACCGCTGTCAGTTTCGTTTTAGCTGTTGCTATTGCTGCATTTTTATTTACAAAATCCACAAAGCTAAAGCGCGTTTTCACCGGAAAAATTATTCTTGAAACGCAGGGAGTACCGCGCACTCTAAATTTAATTGAGTACGGGAATCGTGTTTCGCTTGGCACGCTTTTGGAAAACCCCGCGCTTAACTCTGTAATTCTAACCCCATCGCCAACCGCGCCTTCGCATTTGCCGCAACTCAAAATAAAATGCAAAAACCACTCCGTTAAATTCATAAAAGATTTTATAGAGCAAGAAATTTCAAAGGGAATATCACTCACAACAGGCGCAGAAGTTTTAATTTCAGCGGACGATGTTCAAGTCCGTTTAAAGTATATCTAATACCCCATCTCCATATAAACGGCATTTAAGTCATCTTGTTGTATTCCAAGATAACGGCGGGTGTGGTTTAGGTTTGAATGATTATAAATCTCCATAAGAACAGCGGGGGAAACCCCGCTTTTCCATGCGTGGTAGCCAAAAGTTTTTCTAAGTGAATGGCAGGATATGCGCTCCGGAAGATTTATTGCCTCCCCTGCATTACGGATAATACGATACGCGTGAGAGCGGCTTATGTGCTTGCCAGTCTTGGGATTTGAAAATAAAAAATCATTGGGGGCTGAATAAGCCGCCGCCTGCTCAAGGTTGTTTGCTATTTTTTTATTGATTGCGATTATTTTTGTTTTGCCCGTTTTTTTCTCGGTAACAGTAAATGATTCACGAACGCGCTTTAATCTGAAATCATAAACGTCCCCCCAGTGCAACGGCAGTAAGTCCGAAATACGCAGCGCGGTGTACAGGCTGAACATAATAAGCCTATGATTACGGTGCTGTCCTAAATTAAAATAATAATCACATAAATCACGTACATTTTTTGAATTTCTTATTGGTTGGGTTATTGACATATGGAAACTCCTCCCTATATAATGCATATGTTAGTGTAACACGATATCTATTTTGTTGCATCGCTTGAAAGCCGCATAAAATCAGCTTTCATACATATTGGTTTTAGTTTTGAACGTGGACTTTGCCGTCCGCGTTCTTTTTTTTGCCCGATTTTACGGGCTTTATTTACCAGTGTAACAAAATAGATATTCTGTTGCATCGTTGTAGATTTCATTAAGCCGGAGGAGGGCTATTTATGAAAAAGCAAACAAAAAAAACCGCAGGAATGTCCATGGGTATCGTGATAATTTTTATCATGGTAATGAGTGTTGCCGTAACAGCTTTACTGGTAGTTTCGGTAAACGCGTTGCGTAGTGCAAATAGGTTACCGCAAATAGATGGTGACTATTTTTCGGCGGAAGCAGCTATGAACAGGGCTATGCCGGAGATTGCAACAGCTTTAACCAGCAGCCCTATCCGCACAGAGGTAGCACGCGATATTCGCAACGCAGCTCGAACAGTGACAACAACTACTAATAATTTAATCGCAGATATTGTTGCTGCCGACAACGTAGATACCCGTAGCCAAGTTTTAACGGATGCATTGGAAAATGATACGGTTTTTATGACTACACTTAACGCCCGAATTAACACCCTTATGACCAATACACCCGGTTTTACCATTCCGGGTCGTACCCCCGGTCAGAATGGTGCACCTACTCAAGCAGGAGGTGCCGCTAACATAGGTGCAGGTTCGGAACATTTTTACATGATACGAAACAACACCAATTTTTCTGAACCATTGGAAGGGTTCAACGCTCCGGCATTTATAAATATAGACAGAGAAGATAACGGCGATGTTCGGGTGGGTATTTCCACTAGGGTAACAGAAAACCCTGTCGCCGGTAACTTAACGATTACCGTTATACCATACATCACATTGATATCAGAAGCGGGTTCTGCAGAGATTTACGAGAGTATCACACTGCCGGTTTCTTCTTTCATACTGGAGCGGGATGCATGGAATCAAAACACGACTTACAACCAAGGACTAGGACCGGGAGGATATACGTTTACCACTGCGACAGGCAATATAGGCTCATATCCTCCTGCTACGGGAAATCGCCGGATATGGTTAGTAGGTGCCGGTTCCGCTCACCCTAACACTTATTCTGCAACGCAGAACGCTAATGCTACCCCAGACCCGGATAATTCAGGACGCGGGTATCACCGTAACAGCCCCGGTACCTATCTTAGTTACGCCTACACTCACGCTGTAAGAAGGGATCCAACCCAAGTCGGAATCGGCAACACTAATCCTAACCGTCCAACGGGGGGAGCGATAGCAATGTACGCCGCACCAATTCCTCCTGCACTAATAACATTTTTGGAGACTTTATTTACCAGTGCGACCTTCCACCCAACTCTTCCAACGGGAAGCCCTCATACATGGGTACTGACTAATCCCTTCAATATTACCACTCACCCCGCTGAACATGCTGCAATACAAAGTATGATTGCATTTGTTGGCACTACCAACGGGGCAAATATGCTACCGCGTAACGGACACTTTGGCGGTATGTCTGACGTTACACAAGGGGGTATGAGATGCCCGTACAGACATGCTCTCTATTTCTTGATGCGTTTGGGTCATGCAATTAATTGGCAAAACACTCCGGTACAGCCTGTCGGTATTGGTGCCGGTAATGCATTTCCAACGGCAAGCGTTCTCCCTGCAAGCAACACTACTCAGCTTTATATTCCCGCCGGTGACGGTGACGGTGCTACAGGTTGGTGGCCTGCCCATGGTTTACGGGATTCTCATGATTTGAGTAATCTCTTGCGGACTGCACACGAGGAACTTCTTATTTCCGGTACAAACTGGCGACGTATCAACGGTGAGATTGCGGTCTCAAGACCGGCTCTAGATGACAACGGAAATTCAATTCGAGAAATTCGATTCCCTCCCGATAGTAACTGGCGACGTGAAAACGATATTCCCAATGAAGAATGGAATGGTCGAGAGAATGAAAATACCGTATGTGAAATTGTTTATTCAACTAACCCAAGACGGACTACAAACCCAATTAATGCGCGTTATCTTCGCATTACACAAGGCGCAAATTCAGAACGTTACCTTCACGGAACAATTTCTTTGCCAAACTTGCAAGGAGTACACGCAGATACGCTGCGCATCAGCGGGACACTAAATTTCACCGGCACTTCCTCTGTAACGCGCTTTAATATAGGAAGCGACAGTAACGGCGATTTTAATGCGGTCAATTCACCTATAAATGCAACAATAAACAATGTGCATTTTGTAGCAGGGGGCAATGTTCAGCTGAACTTGGGGGCAGATGGTCGTCTGCTTGGTAATTCAATATATATGGCGCGCGGAAATCAATTTATTATACAAGGCTCCGGTCGCATTACAGTTGGTGCATCAGACCTTGCCCCGCAGTTTTTTTCTCGTAACCATATTTCCCTTGATGCGGTTGGAGATTATCACGGCGTGTTCGCCAGTGCCAGGTCTAATAATCCCATGAATCCACCCCCTGCCGGTTCAACCCTTGTTGGAATGGCTTTAGGTAATTATCACCCTCAAGCCAACAATACTTGGGTACCCGGTACCGAGAGTCTTTCCGCTACCATGATTGATAACGCGTTTGAGCGTATTCGGCGCACGATAATGTCACAAGCTGGAGGCAGCGGAGGCGGGTGGACTGTAAGAACCGATCCCGCAGGCTTTACCGCAGATATACAATCACCCACCATTCTCCGACTCCGATAAAAACAAAGCAAGGTGACAAGGGAACGATTCTCCTGTCACCTATATATAAAACCTAAACAACAAAGGCGCGGCTGTAACCGACCGCGCCTTGCTTTCGATTTTTGCCATTTCGGCAGCTCCTTTCGTGTTCCGTGGTAAAACAATTTCTTCCGCTGTCATTCCTCTTTGCAATCGTAATTCTATCATTCCCAAGTGTGCAGCTACCTCTTATTAACGGGGGTTATAATGAAAAAACTATTTTGCGTTTCCGTCGTCTTAATTGTTTTAGACCAAATTACAAAACATCTTGCACGGTATTTTTTTGCGGACGGCTTGGTTGTAATCATTCCGGGAATTTTAAGTATCGCTCCGTTTCATAACACGTATCTTGGATGGCTTGGATGGTGGGCAGGCATTGTTGATGTACCGTCACCATTTATTTTGATATTTTTGAAACATCTTTTAATTTTGCTTTTTTTGATGGTTATGTATTGGTATTTTTGCTATATTTCAGAAAAAAACCGCTTTTTGCTGAAAGCATCTATTGTGCCGGCAGTCTCGGGTATAGGCGGTTCGTTTATTGATAATTTACTTTTTAATGGCTCGTGGGATTTTATTTTTGTTTTCAATGCGTTAATTTTTGATTTGAAAGATTTTTACCTCTTAGCGCATTTAATTTTACTTATTATTTTTAGTGTACTTCTTGTTCCGCAATATTTAAAATTAAGCGAAAGACAACGCAGGCAGTTAAGTTTTTTTTCTTGGATACAAAATAGGTGCAAAGCTCCTAATTTAAGTCAATCCACAATGCAGGGCGTATGCCGCCGCCTGCTCCGCCGCTTAAATTAATCAGAAAACCGTCCATGCTAATCATTCCTGACGCGTTTACATATGCGGCAAAATCCAAATCTTCGCCGGGCGAGCGAAGCCACCACCATGACGGCAAACCCTGTGTGTCGGGGGTTTTGCGGGCGTTATTGTAGCGGTCATTGATAAATGCGTGATTGTCGGGGTTTTTATTTCCCCATTGACCGCTGTTACCGAAATATTTTATTACTTCTTCAACGCTTAACAGAAAAAGTTTATCTTCGGTTGTTTTGCCGCCATCTGTGCCGAACCATTTGTTTGGCGGGTTGGCGGTTTTTATTTTTGCTATTCTCGATTTTTCTTTTTGGCTGAATGTATTGCAAAAGGCTCCGTTTAAATATTGACGTAATGCGCAATTTTCCCATGTTATGTTTGAGAGCTTATTGTGATAGCCGCGTTTTTCCAGGATTCTTTCGCTTAGCAGCAGTGCCTTGCCGTTATGGACGTCCAGCACGCGCCAATCGTGCAAACCGAAGCGTACTATTTTATCCTGTGTATGGGAGGGTGACGGTTCTGCTTTATCCGGTTGCGAGCCATGCAGAGGAAGAGGCCCTACCAATGCAGATATACACTCCATTACACCCAGTGCGATGTCGTAGGGAATCATATAATCTTCCGACATTTCTCTTGCAAGAATCAAAAAGGTATGACTGTCACCTTTTTTAAGCTTGGAATAAGCGTGAAGGTCGCAAACGGCTATGCGAAGCAGGTTTTTAACATTTTTATTTTCATTTGCGAAATCGTTTAAAGCAGAAGTAAATCGGCTGTGATTGTTAAAAATTTCTATGCCAAATTGCGTTTTTATCATTTGCAATACTTGCTTGATTGAATCAAACATGATTATATATTCCTGCTCTCGTTTTCTCTTAGTTTAGCATATATGCATGGAGGGTTCTATGTTTAAGCTTTCGATTGATGATATAACGCCGGGTATGATTATACAGCAGGATATATATGATGGGAAAAACGCTTTCGCTCCTTTGTTGTGTGAAGGTACGAGAGTTACTTCAAATTTTTTGTATCAGTTAAAAAAGCGTGGGGTTACACATTTGCTTGCAAGAAAGCCGTTTCAAGGCGATGTTTCGTCACTTCCAACGGGTAAAAATCCGCTTGCTTCGGTTAATATCCCTGTATCAAAATCTAAACCTGTAATTGCGTCAAAAACAAAAAACGAAGTTTTAAAAACAATGAAAGATTTTCAAATTTCGTTAAGCGGCTTAGATGAAAACGATGTTTGTAAAATAGTAAACAGCTTAGACGACATAATGAATCGTATTGTGCGCGATTTCCCAAAAAATCTGACACATACAATAAATGTGCATCATTTACGCGGAAATGATATGGCATCTTATTTATACGGGCATTCGTTAAGTGTTGCAGTTATCTCTATGGCGATTGGACAATACTTAGGTCTTTCTCCGGAAGAAGTTTTACTGCTTGGTAAATGTGCATCGCTGCATGATATCGGTATGTACATGGTTTCCGATGAAATAACCCGAAAGCCTGCATTTATTAGGAAAGACGAACATGAAAATATAAAAAGGCATACACAGCTTGGGTATCGCAGCTTGCTGAAAATGGATGCGGCAGACCAAAACATCTATGAAGGCATTTTATATCATCACGAAAGAATTGACGGCTCGGGGTATCCCCTGGGTCTTAAAGGCGAAGAAATTCCTTTGTGGAGCAGAATAATCGCGGTGGCAGACACTTACGATGCCATGACTTCCGAACGATTTCATCGTCCCGCGCGTACTCCTTCGGATTCCTGCGAATTTATAATGGCAAGCGCAAACAGAACTTTGGAATATGATATTGTCGCGGCTTTATTAAGGCGCATAGAAATTTACCCCGTGGGAATATGTGTAAAGCTTTCAAACGGAGACTACGGTGTGGTTATAGAAAACATACGAAGCAAACTTCGCCCTACGGTACGAATAATTGATTCAGACAATATCGTAAACCTTAATGACCGAAAATTTTTGGACATTACGATTCTCAGCGCGATTTCTTATCAGGATATCATTGAGCGTAAATAGTAGAGGTTTTTTATGCTATACTGTTGAAAAAAATTCACAGGAGGACAATTATGGTTGATGTAAAAGGAAAATGGGCATTAATTACCGGCGCAAGCAGAGGAATCGGGTATCTTGCGGCTAAATTTATGGCGGAACACGGTTGTAATTTAGTTCTGCACAGCAGGACGCTTGAGCATTCGGAGAAAGTTCTGGGCGAAGTAAAAGCTGCCGGCGTAGAGGCATACGCAATCGCCGCCGATTTAGCCGACGCGGAACAAGTCGCGGTTATGCTGAAAAAAATTGACGAAAAAGGAACGCCCATTGAAGTTGTTTTAAACAATGCGGGTGTTCAGGTTGCGTACAGAAATGATTTTTATGAAACTCCCGTTTCGGATTTCACAACAAGTTTTCAAGTAAACACAATTGCCCCTGCCATGATTTGTTATCACTACATGCCCAAAATGGTTGAAAAAGGCTTCGGGCGCATTGTGAACACAACAAGCGGAATACGACTGGATCCGCAACAGGCGGGATATTCCGCAAGTAAAGCCGCTTTGGACAAATTTACAATTGACATAGGCTCAAAAGTGCAGGGTACCGATGTTTTAATTAACCTCGCCGACCCCGGCTGGTGCCGCACAGACTTAGGCGGACAATCCGCACCAAATCCGCCGGAAAGCGCGCTACCCGGAGTTATAACAGGCGTATTCGTAAACGACAAAAAAAGCGGACGCTATTTCGGTGCAGGAAATTTTATTGGTATGACACTCGAACAAGCCGTAAAACACGCCGAGAGTACGATGGATAGCCCGTATTAATAAAGAATTTTTAACCACGAAAGGCACGAAATACACGAAAAAAGAGAAAAAATTTCGTGTATCTCGTGCCTTTGCACTGTTCGGACAATAATGTATGAAATTTACATAAAATAGGAATTATAAAGAAGGTGATACTTTTGGAAATTGTGCTTACCAGAAGTTTAAACGGGGTTCCTATGACCCATGAAGAAATGAAATCGTATATTTTCAAAAGTGATGTTTTTGTAAAAGTGCTTAGAGATGTCAACAACAGAGTAAACGCACTTAGTATTATTTCGACTAATGACAAAGCAAAGTAACCAAGTTGAAAATATGCAAAAGCCTGTTATAATAGAGGAAAAGCACATTTGCTTGTCTCTATTATTTTCTTCGGGGAGGTCTATATGAAAAAAGCAGCGGCAATTTATATTCGTGTATCAACAGATGCGCAGAGAGAAGAAGGTTATTCTATTGACGCGCAAAAAGAGATGTTGCAGGCACATTGTGTTTCAAAAGGAATTAAGAATTATATCTACTACATAGACGGTGGTTTTACCGGAAGCAACATAGACCGGCCGGAAATGCAGCGGTTAATCAGCGACATAAAACAGGATAAAATTTCTCACGTTTTAGTGTACAAATTAGACCGCTTATCAAGAAGCCAAAAAGATACATTATATTTAATTGAAGACGTATTCAACCCTCATGGGGTGGATTTTATTTCCATGAATGAAAGCATGGACACATCAACTCCTCTTGGCAGGCTAATGTTGGGAATTTTATCAGCATTTGCACAACTGGAACGCGAAAATATCCGCGAAAGAACGCGTATGGGAATGCGGGAGCGCGTTAAATCCGGCAAATGGATGGGTGGGGGGCGCACGCCGTTTGGTTATGATTATGACGAAAAAAATGGCACGCTTATTCCAAATAAAGATGCCGAACGGGTACGCAAGGTTTATGAATTATATTTGCAAGGACACTCCACAGCAAATATAGCGAAAACACTTGGTTTAAAATACGACAAGCTCGCCTACCAAATTTTATCGCGCAAATCCAACGCAGGGTACATCACATACAACGGTGAAGAATATCTAGGCAATCATGAGCCGATTATCAGCCTTGAAACTTACGAATGTGCAATGAGATATATGAACGAGCGTTCTGTTAAAAGGGTATCAGAATCAGGGTACTTGTTTACGGGTTTACTTTATTGCGGCAAATGCGGGGCAAAGATGCGCTACCAAAAATGGGGCAAGCATGATTGCAAAATTGTGTGCTACTCACAGGATAAAAGCAAGCCGCATATTGTAAAAGACCCAAATTGTGATAACGCCAAATTATGGGCAAGCGATATTGAAGACGTAGTGCTAAAGGATTTATTTAATTACTCCTTTGAGCAAAGAAAAATTGACACGCCGCAGATATCAAATATGAGCCTGTTGGAAGTTCTTCACGACCAATACGGTAGCGTTGCACAGAAATTGAAAAGACTTTATAATCTTTACGCAGAGAGCGATGATGAAATTTTGAATCAAACAATCAGCGAAACGAAAAAAGAACTAAAACATATACAAGTGCAAATTGAAAACGAAACCGAAAAAAGTAAAAACCAAAATAATTTTATTAATTTAAAAAAGACGCTTTCCACTTTATCGGAAACATGGGAATACATGACTTCCAAAGAAAAAAAGCTCTTGGTAAACGACTGTATCAACAAAATTACAATTACAGATGCCGTTGTGCATATTGATTACAAGTTTGATTTAGTAAAAGAATGGTAATTCAAGCCCCTAAGTGGGCAAATACATATTTGCACCTAATGACATTCATCGGCACGGCATACGTAGAAAATTGAACGCCTTGGCTTGTGTCGAAATTATCAATTGCTTTTATCAGACCGATGCATCCGACTTGAAAAATATCGTCAACGTATTCGCCGCGATTGTTAAAGCGTTGGATTATGCTTAAAACAAGGCGTAGATTACCGAAAATATATTTCTCGCGCGCTTCTTCGTCGCCTTCCCGGATGCGCTCGAAAAGAGTTCGTTTTTCTTCGCCCCTTAGCACGGGCAATTTTGAGGTGTTTACGCCGCAGATTTCTACTTTGCTGCTGTGCATATTTTATCCCTCCGGAAAATGCTTGAGATATAACAAGCATTTCCCGGGCGTAAATTAATATACTGGAAAAAAATGCATGAACGAAAAATTTCTATTGACAACAAATCGAACTTACGGTACGATAAATGTACGGCAAGTATGAGGGAGGAGCATGCTTTGGATAAAAAAGAGCGTCTATCCGAATTTAACCGCAACAATATATTATTTGCGGCCAAAGAGTTGTTTTCAAAAAAAGGTGTAGACCAAACAACTATGGATGAAATTGCAAAAAAAGCGGATTACAGCAAGTCAACTATCTATGTATATTTTAAGAGCAAGGAAGAAATATTCGATTGCATTGTTTTAGAATATTACACATTACTTAGAGATGGAATAGAGGAGGCTTTGCGCAATGCAAAAGAATTTACAGATGGTTATTTTGCAATTTGCAATACATTAGCGGAACTCTATACAAAGTATCCGCTATATTTTGAAAGTATCTTAGGAGAAATTAAACTTGTGAGAGATGAATCAAACTCTGTGTTATTTCAAATTTATACTGTTGGCGAACAAATAAACGATATAATGGAGAATTTTTTAAAAACTTGTATATCTAACGGAGACATACGAAGTGAGCTTGATTCATTATTTCAAACAACATTTATCTTGTGGGGGGGAATATGCGGAATAATTTCATTGGCACAAAAGAAAGAAAAATATATCTGTTATAGGTCGAATGTTTCAAAAGAAGAATTTATGCAGAATGGTTTTAAACTCTTGTTGCGGTCTATGTTGCCGTCTTAGAAAATAATGAAAGCAGGTATTTGTTATGACTAAAAAAGTTAAAAGGGTAATTATTTCATCTGTATGCTTGGTGGTTGCCGTGGGTCTGTTCTTTGGAGGAAAGGCTTTTATTGATACTACGAGGTACAGAAAAATTATCTCTGGAATTGAAATTAGAACCCCAAACTTCATACAAATTCAAGATGGTACATTTAATGGATTCTTTAATGCAATTTTTGTTTCTGCCGATGTTGATGTCACGATAGAAAATCATACGATTACTGAAATTGTGATTAACGAACACTATTTTGGTCGTAACAGTGCCGTCGACGCGGAAGCAGTTATAGTTGATGTAGTTGACAGTCAATCATTGGAAGTAGACACTGTTTCCGGTGCAACGAATAGCAGTTTGGTGATTCTTAAAGCAATACAACTTGCGTTAGAAAGCGGAATAAATTAATAATGCCGGAAATTTTTTATGAAATACAAGATTTTTTGATGAACACTAATGTGGAACAAAAAATCGTTGGCGATAATAGTAGTGACATTTACAACACAGCCATGAAAGAACTCCATAGGCTCGAAAGCATGATGAGTTTTTACAAGGAAGCAAGCGAAGTTTCATTGCTTAACCGGCAATCAGGAAAAGAAGTTGTAAAATTAAGTAGTGAAATGATGTTGGTTTTACAGCAGTCAGAATATTTCTCTATACTTTCTGAAAATGCTTTTAATATCATGCTGTCTCCCCTCATTCAACTTTGGAGAAGCGCGGGTAAAAGAAATGAGTTGCCTTCCGATAACGATATAGAAAACGCTTTATATCTCTGTAATAGTGATAATCTTGTTATCTGTGAAGAAACGGCGTATTTAAAAAAAGAGGGTTGCATGATTGACCTTGGCGGGATTGGAAAAGGATTTGCCGCTGATGTTTGTTGCAATATTTATAAAGACATGGGAGCAAAGTCTGCATTCATCAATTTAGGTGGTAATGTTAAAGCAATTGGTAATCGCGCTGATGGTAAGCAGTGGACTGTTGGTATTCAGCATCCCGATAAGCCAAGAGGTAATTGCTATTGTGCAATCATGTGTTCCGATTTATCGGTTGTTACATCAGGAGGATATGAGCGATACCAAGAAATAAACGGAGTGAAATATCATCACATCCTTGACGGCAGAACAGGTTATCCGTCTGATACTGACCTTAAAAGCGTTACCGTAATTTCTAAAAGTTCCACACAGGCTGATGCCTTATCAACTGCGGCGTTTGTTATGGGTTTAAAAAGAGGCATTGATTTGATTTATGCATCAAAATGTGTTGGTGCTATATTTTTTACAACATCTAATGAAATCTATATGACAAAGGGCGTGAATCAAAATTTGAAATTGCTTGAGAGGATGAAATGCTATGAAGTTTAATAGAGTTTATTTCAAATTAAACCGCGATTGCAATAAAATTCACCCAATGGTATTATTTAACGGGTGAGTTATTAATGGGCTTTAATAAAACTGCTGTTTTCAGTGATGAAACAAAACAATTTGTAAAACCTTACGACCCGAAACCGGGAGACACCGTAAGGTTTTGTTTGCGTATAGCGAAAGATGATGAATGCGATGCGGCATTGCATATCGCGCCGGTGAATGGAACGAAAGGTTCGTATTATCCGATGAAAAGAACGAAACATGATGAACTTTTCGATTATTTCACGGTTGACGTTCAAATGTTGGGAAAGCAGATTCGGTATTACTACACCGTGGATGCGGAGGGAAGCCGGTATTATTACAACAAGCAGGGGCTTCGCGACGGTATTGATGTGCATTATAATTTTCGGCTTGTGCCGGGGCTAAGTGTTCCGGCGTGGGCGAAAGGTGCGGTTATATATCAAATTTTTGTTGACCGTTTTTACAACGGCGACCCCTCGAACGACGTAGTAAAGCACGAATACGAATATCTTGGAAAAACAGCAACGGTCATGGAGTGGGGTCAAGACGTTGCCAATGATGATTATCTTAATAATTTCTATGGTGGCGACCTTAAAGGCGTAATGGATAAAATGGGATATTTGAAAGACTTGGGTGTAGAAGCAATTTACCTGAACCCTATATTTGTCTCGCCCAGCAGTCATAAATACGATACGCAAGATTATGATTATGTAGACCCGCATTTTGGTGTTATCGTAGATGATGGCGGAGATGTGCTGCGCTTTGAAAAGGTTAATAACAAATATGCCACCAAGTATCTAAAACGCACCACAAGCAAGGCCAACCTTGAGGCAAGTAATGCACTGATGGTTGATTTTATAAAAAAAGCCCATGACCACGGCATAAAAGTGATATTAGACGGAGTATTTAACCATTGCGGCAGTTTTAACAAATGGCTGGATGTGGCCGGTTTTTATAAACGCGCGGGAGAACCGACAGGCGCGTATCATACGAAAGACAGCCCCTACCATAACTATTTCCTGTGGCACGAAGGCGGAGAATGGCCAAGTAACACTTACTACGACGGCTGGTGGGCTAATACCAACGCGCCTAAATTAAATTATGAAGGCTCTCAAGAATTGTTCAATTATATAATAGAAATCGGCAAGAAGTGGGTATCGCCGCCATACAATGCCGACGGTTGGCGGCTGGATGTTGCCGCCGACTTAGGACGAAGCCACGAAATGAATCATAAGTTTTGGAAAGCGTTTTACAATGCGGTGAAAACCGCAAACCCTAACGCAATTATTTTAGCGGAACACTATTTTTATAATGGGGACACCGCTTTTTGGGTAAACAACAACGAATGGGACACCATAATGAACTACGACGCTTTTATGGTACCTCTTACATGGTTTTTGACCGGTGTGTGCAAACACAGCGAAGAAAGCCGCTCTCAAATGCGCAACGATGCAATATCATTTGAAGGGGCAATGCGCTATCATATGTCGAGTTTTAATGTACACGCGATGCAATGCGCGATGAATCAGCTTTCCAATCATGACCATTCCCGTTTCTTAACGCGTACAAATGGAAATACGGGGCGTTTACACACCGTTGGCGCGCGTGCGGCAGAACGTGGAGTAAATAAAAACATCTTAATGGAAGCCGTAGTTTTCCAAATGACATGGCCGGGTGCACCGACTATCTACTACGGCGACGAAGCCGGCGTTATGGGCTGGACAGACCCCGATAACCGCCGCCCGTTCCCGTGGGGAAAAGAGGACATGGTTCTTCTCGAACTCCACAAAAAAATGATTGCCCTGCGCAAAAAATATTCCGCACTGCGTGAAGGCTCTCTTGAATTTATCTGGACAAACTACGGATTCCTATCCTACGGTCGCTGGGACAAATCCGCCAAAATAATTGTAGCAATCAACAACAACGCAAAACCGATGGAAGTCTCCCTTCCTGTGTGGAAAATAGGAATCTCCGGCGGCTATGTAACCGAACGAATAAAAACAGGCGGCGACACTTTCCGTGAAACATCAAGGCGCTATTTCGTATCACGTGGTGAGCTGAAAATAATCGTACCGATATACGGCGCTATGGTGCTTGTGCAATAATAAGACCTTGGGCATCCCTCAAGGTCTTTGACGATACAGTTTATGTATCCAACCCAAGGCTAATCATGATGGCGCGGTTAACGCGCCGCATTAGGCTTTCGTCTAAACGACAGATTTTTTCGCGCAGACGCTTTTTATCTATTGTGCGAATTTGTTCCAATAAAATAACGGAATCCTTGACCAATGTGGATTGCGCCGAGTCAATTTCAATGTGGGTTGGGAGTTTCGCCTTGTTTATTTGAGATGTGATTGCCGCGCATATAACAGTTGGGCTGTATTTATTGCCAACGTCATTTTGGATTATTAACACGGGACGTACTCCGCCTTGCTCTGAACCGATTACCGGGCTAAGGTCTGCGTAAAAAATTTCGCCTCTCCATACTTGCATATAAATCTCACCTCCTTATAAATATTTCCCATTGGTAAAATGTTCTATACGTGCTAGATATAATTTCTTGGAACGCGTTTGCCAATGCAACATAAAATTTCGTAGTTTATTGTGCCTACGGTTTCGGCAAGGTATTCCGCGTCAATATCTGCTCCCATCATTACAACCGGGTCACCCGGTTTTACGCCGGGAATATCGGTAACGTCCGCCATGCATTGGTCCATGCAAATCGCTCCGGCTATCGGGGCAAATTTTCCGTTGACAAGAACGTGCCCTTGGCGGGAAAGACGGCGGGGATATCCGTCCGCGTAACCAACGGGAAGAACCGCTATAGTGCTTGGACGCGTTGTTTTGTACATATGACCGTAACTTATACCCACGTTCTCAGGAAGATTTTTCACCATCGAAACCTGAGTCATTAAGCGCATTACCGGCTTCAGCGCGAGTGGTTTGCAAACTTCCCCCATCTCCGCCGAGGGTGGATGACCGTACAGTAAAATTCCCGGACGAACAAGACCGCAAAGCAAACTGTTGTTTGGTGAACGCAAAATTTGTGCAAGTGCGCCCGAATTTGCCATGTGCGTTACGGGAGTGTTAAGCCCTAGATTTTTAAGTTCGTTCAAAACCCACATGAAACGTGTGTATTGTTCGTCCATAAAATCGTTTTCCAAAGCGTCCGAAGTTGCGAAATGCATATAAATTCCTGCAAGATACAAATTCGGATTTTCCGCAATTTCGCAAATGGCGCGAACGCTTTTTTCATCGGGCAGAAAACCAAGACGGCTCATGCCTGTGTCAATTTCAATATGTACTGCCGCCCGTTTTTTATATTGAGCGGCTTGTGTTGCCAAAATTTTCGCACCGTCCGCCGAAAACACCGTCTGCATCAGATTAAACTCGAGAACATACGGTAAAAGCGGCTCGGGCGTGAAGCCCATAATTAAAATGGGTGCGGTAATTCCGTTTTCGCGCAATGATACGCCCTCTTCGCAAGTGGCAACGCCAAACGAATTAACTCCGCCCGCAAGAAGCGTGTTTACAACAGGCACGGCTCCGTGACCGTATCCGTCCGCTTTCACGATACCCATAATATTTGCGTCGCCCGTGATGTGCTTTCGCACAGACGCTAAATTATGCGACAAATGAGCGAGATTAATCTCCGCCCAAACTCTTTGGTATTTCATAAAATTCCCCTTTAAAGCGTAAACAACTCATCATTTAACTCGACGTTTTTTTCAAATACATGATATGTAACGAGAATTCGCTCCGCGCCGTCGCGGTCGAATATAATCAATTGTACAGGAAGAAGGCTTGAGTTGTCTACCCATAATTTCGCCGCGGAAAGATATGGATGCTCGCCCGGCACGTTCGCTTCCAGAACCGTGCGAACCCCTTCCTCCATATCTGATACGCTAACAGAAATTTCTTCACTTTGCAAATAATTTTTTATAAAACTTGTTAAAAAAATTTCACTGCGCTCGGGAGTCTCCTGAACCATTAAATTCACACTTCCGTTTACGCGGCTGTTAAATTGAAAAATTTGCTTCCCGTCGCAAGTTGTGACGCTTCCCGCCACATGTTCCGGGGCGGTGACTTCTATGCGATATTCGCCGGAAATTTTGGCGTGCTGAACGGTTTCATATGCGTTCATTCCCTTGTTGGAACGATACTCCACAGTTGCGATAGCTCGATAATTTTCAAGCTCCATCAGCATTTTTTGAACCCGTTCGAACGCGCTGATTTCTTCCGCACCCGATGGCCCGCGCAATCCCGAATCGAAACATCCCGCCGCAATAGCAATCACAAATAAACCCATCGCAAACAATTGTAAAAACTTTTTAAACATACTTTTCCTCCACTTGGATTTTTTATATTTATATGTAGCTGTTTCCAATTTAATGAAAGAAAGCCCCCTTTCTCCGATTGTGGAAAAAGGGGGCTTGTGATTGCTGATTTTAATTTCTTGTAATGGTAATTTGTTGAATCGTTAAGTCTGCGGTGCTGTCGCCTGTGGTTATTCGGATACCTCTGCCGAACACTGCGGGACGAAGGTCAACACTGGTAACGGTTGCGTTCAGTTCAAAGTTTCCGCCTGCGCTGGTTGAGCCAAGAGTTATAGAGTTATCTCCTACCGCGGAAAGACCAACTGAGCTTGCGCTTGTGTTGCCACGAATACGAATTGTGTAGGTGTTATTTGCTCCTACATCGAAATGTGTGCGAAGTATATCAATCGTACTATCTCTGTTTTGACGGTCTGTTAATTGAATCGCGTTTCCGGCAACGACTGTAGCGGTGAAAGTTCCTGCTTCCCTTATGCCGGCTACTTGACTTAAAATATCGGCGTGCGTTCCCGTCGTGCCTTCCGGAATACTGAAAGACATATTATAAACGGTTACCGGCCCTATCGAAACCTCGGGTGTGGGGACGGGAGGCAGAGTCGGTACGGGTGTTTCAACCGGAACGGGTGTCGGGTCGGGAGTTGGAACAGGAGTAGGTGCCGTAGTCGGAGCAGCTGTTGGAGCAGCAGTAGGTGCCGTAGTCGGAGCAGCTGTTGGTGCCGTAGTTGGAGCAGCCGTTGGAGCTGTAGTCGGAGCAGCCGTTGGTGCTGCAGTAGCCCCGGGACTTGGTGATGGTGCCGGTGTTGGTGACGGCGTAGGCGTGGGCGACGGAATGGGCGTGGCCGTGGGTTCCGGTGAATCCGTAGGTTCCGGTGTAGCCGTGGCATCCGGTGTGGCATCCGGTGTCGGAGCTGGCGTTGGTATCACCATATTTTCGGGTGCCCCCCAATCGTAATCGCCGTTTGGGTTTATAATTTCTATTTCATAAACCGTAAAGTTTACGGCATTATCTGTCATAATAGTAATCGCGCTTAAGTCGGTAGGGGATACGCCGATATTATTTAAAAGTGAGTTGGAAATACGTGTTTCAAGTTCAAAATCTTCCATTGTCTCAACGGATGTCAGCCAAACATCATGGTTATTGGCACTTGCAATCACTACTTCCGTAGGAAGCAGCGCGGCTACACTTCCTTTTATGCGAATTGTGTATGTGTTCCTGTTTAAATCAAGCCCACCGAGATTAATATTCAGTGCGTGTGAACTGCCGCTTCTACCCGAAACCCTTAATGCGTGGCGTTCCGGATTATCAGGGTTCGCTACTGTTGTGAAATTTGGACTGCCTGCCGGAGAAAGATATGAAGTTCCGCCCAAAACATCCCTCGCACCGGAAGCATTTACTCTAAGATGTTGTATGTGGTTATCCGTAGAAAGAGTGTACCATGTTTGTCCGTCTCTATAATGCTCAAAGTTCTTTTCATCTATCACTATCAACTGCTCTACGTTACCGTCCGTCTCTTCTTCAATGGGCAACGCGATAATAGGACCCGGTCCCACTTCAACAGCAGGCTCTTTGCATGAAACCAACAAAAAAAGCGCGACCGATAATAGTAAAATTAATACAAGGCAGCGTCTCATTTTTCAATCTCTCCTTTTGAAATTTTCGTTTCAATTATATTATATGCTTGCAATCAGTACAAGATAAATCCTGTGCCAAATTGCACATATATTTCCTTACATACCCTAACTCTTAACGAATTCCAGTTCATCAAGCAATTCTTGCGGGGGCGTGATATTTGTCTGGTTCATTTTTTGAATCATGCGGACAAGAAGCTGCTCGCGCTGATTGTTTTTAAAAGTGTAGCGTTTAAGCGATTCCGCGAACTGTGGGTTTTGCGCAAGATTATCGCGGATTCCTTTGGCGAAGGTGCAGTACATCATCATAATTTTGCGGGCGTGTCGGGTAAGGCGCGGCGAACCGTTTGATTCACTCATAACCCATTCGGAGTAATTTGACGTAAACACATTTTTGTAATTGTTTCTTGCGCGGGTAAGTTCTTGCTTCACGCTTGCTTTAACTTCGGTGGAAAGATCACGATTGTGTTTGTAAAATTGCAGATAATCAACATATTCGGCGGTGAGCGACGCTTCTGTTACATCTTGCCAGCGCGAACCTTGTACGCGTTTGCACATTTCCCAGCGGAATTCGCCGGTTAAACGTACAAGCAACGGCTTCAAATCTATAAGAAGGAATACCGGAACAAACATACGTGAAGGCGTAGTGCGCTTGCGCCCTTCGATTTCCTGCCACATTATGCCGCGAACGCCCACATTGGGCATAAGAATAACCTCGGGCATAATCTCTACGTGTACGGTTTCGCGGTTTATACCGATTTCAGGGTTCGAATATGAAGTTTCACGGAAAAACGCGCCAAAGTCCACGGCAGTTATTTCTTTAAACGCTTCGTGAATTGCATCGGGCCTAATCATTGAACTTTCGAGGTCACGCTGCACGTTATTGTCAGAGAAAATAGGGCAGAAAGTCGTAATGCGCCCAAAGGTTAATTTATTTACAATCGGGAAAATATTTTCAATTTCAAACATTAATTTACCTTCGTTGTCCGCCAAAAGACGGGCTTCTTCTTTTGCGTCGAAGCGTTTTTGCTGCTTTAATTCCGCGATATATGCAGGATAATCTTGGTCGAATTCGTTTCGGCACGGGTCTTTTTTACCTGAATAAATTGCGTTAAGCCATTCCTGTGCGGTGTAAATGCCGCGCTCCGGCTCTCCTCGGAAAGAATCCGCAATTGAATATAAATAATCCGCGTTATCATAACCCGCCAATTCCGCGTCCATATATCCGAAGTTTAAGAACATTTTAACAACCGTCGGTAAATTCGGCGCGGAAAGGCTGTTTAAAAACGCTTTTTTGTAAATTTCGTTGAACATCTTTGTAAGTTCGCGGCGGATACGATGCACGTTTTCGTCGGAGCTTCCCTTATCGGGCTGCGCTGTATATTCTTGTATTAGTCTTGCAAATTTATTTGACTCCTCGGCGGGATATCCCGCGAAAGTCATAATCGTATTAAGTGAATCTGCCAAGTTTTTCTTCTCACTCGCAGGGCTTGCGGTACTTGCGGTTTGCGGTGCCGCGCCGCCGCCGCGTCTTGCTTCAAGTGAAGATTTGTACGCGTCAAGACGTTGTTTGAAATACAAAGAGTCTACGCATTTCAAGCTTGAAAGCATTGAAATAAGCGGGGAAATTACATGCGTAACAGCGGCATCCGCACCGGTAATTGTAGCGGATTCAATGTGTAATTCCGCAATAACGGAAAACAAATCGAAGCCCGAGGAATTAAGCATTACCTTGCAAATCCCTTCGATGTATTTTTGGTAATGCACACTTGCGTCAAGTGCACGGATAACTTCTTCCGAGCCGCCCAAAATAAAGCCCATAGAAATTCCATGTTTCGAGAAAAAGCTTTTTTGAACAGCGGGTTCAAGCTCTTTTATTCCCAAATAATAATCGTGAACCCATTTTGCCACTTTGTCGCCATTTGCGGGAGACACTACATTAGCAATCGCGGGAAGTTTCTTTGCGGTGTACGCATAATGCGCGCACAGTTTCTCGTACATTGGGTGCAGCTTTGTTACAAGCTCGTATGCCTTTGTCGCTTCGGTTTTCAATGCAACGTGAAATTGCAAAAACATTGAAATTTGGCGGCTCATAGAGCTTACAACTATGTTTTTAATATCTTCCTTTTCGCGGAAAAGATTCTCGAGTGTTTCAATTCCTTCATATGGGTGCGTAAAAATTGATATATCCGAAGCCGCAGTATATGTAAGACTGTGACCGCCAGCGCAAAGCGCGTCCAAACCAAGCATATCTCCCTGCCCAAACTTGAACACTTGCCCGCCGAAAGACGCTTCCGCAGTTCCTTTCATTATAATCAAAATATGGCGGAATGGTTCAGCCTTGCTGCAGATTGTTGAGCCTTGCGCGAATTCAATGGTAGCCATGAAAACAACAACCTTTCCCTGAAAACATCTCACAAACTTGTTTCTCAAATTCGTTTGCAAGAGCTACGTCTCCCCATTGTATCATTTGATGGTAAAAACACAAGCTTTTATTTCACAGTTCATTCGTGATAATATGGAAAAGAATTTTGAATTCTTTTGGGGGATAGGAAAATTGGTATACTCAATTATGAAAAAAGTATTTAAGAAATCAGGTGAAGTTAAGTGAAATTTGTTCTTGATGTTCATGTTCATACTGTTAACAGCGGTCACGCGTACAGTACCGTTAGTGAAAACGCAGCTCATGCCGCAAAAATTGGTTTGCCTTTTATCGGAATTTCCGACCATGCGCCCGCAATGCCGGGCGGTGCGCATTTGTATAGTTTTACTAATTTGTGGTCTTTGCCCGATGTAATTCACGGCGTTCGTGTTTTAAAAGGAGCAGAATGTAATATATTAAATACAGACGGCGAGCTTGACTTGACGGCAGATTTACTTGCGAAAATGGAATTTGTAATCGCGTCCTTTCATCGCGGAACTTTTACGCCTGCCGACCGTGACACACACACTCGCGCCGCGATTGCGGCAATGGAAAACAATCCCGATATGCATATTTTAGGGCATCCCGGCGATTGTTTTTTTGAAATTGACGTTGAGGATGTAGTAGAAACAGCGGCACGAACGCGCACAATAATTGAGATAAATAATCAATCGCTGAACCCCGGTTCGTACCGCTTCAACGGAAACGGAACGGTTATGAAAATACTGAAATTATGCAAGAAATTAGGCGTTCCTGTGCTTGCTTCTTCGGACGCGCACTTCTGCACTTATGTAGGTGGCTTGGAACGCGCAAAAGAATTAATTCTTGCCGCCGGTCTTGAAGAAGAGCAAGTGCTTAACACAAGCGCGGAGAGTTTTCTTGCGGCAATTCAAAGGAAAAAGGAGTTATTCGCATGAATTATTTGGATAAGCTAAACCCGTCCCAACGGGAGGCGGCAATGCATTTAAACGGGCCTCTTCTAATTTTTGCGGGAGCGGGTTCGGGGAAAACGCGGGTGCTTACATATCGCGTTGCGCGGTTAATTGAACAGGGCGTTGACCCGTATCATATAATCGCAATTACATTTACGAACAAGGCGGCGAAGGAAATGCGCGAGCGGATTAGCAATATAACCCCGCTTGGCGAGCAGGTTTGGGTAAGTACGTTTCACGCGGCATGTACGCGAATTTTGAGGCGGGAAATCGACAGCGGTTTTTCAATTTATGATACGTCCGACACTTTGCGGCTTCTTAAAGAATGTATTAAAGAAAAAAATCTCAGCGATACGCATTATCCTCCGCGACATGTTGCTCAAATAATCAGTGCGCAAAAAAATGAATTGATTACGCCGGGAGAATATGAGCGGCTTGTTGCGGGCAGTTTTCGCGAGGGCAATGTTGCGGAAATTTACGCACTCTATCAGAAGCGCTTGCGCGAAAGTAATGCACTTGATTTTGACGATATTATTTTTCGCACGGTGGAGCTTCTTTCTCACAACGAAGAAATTCGCTTGAAATATCAAAACAGATTCCGTTACGTTCTTGTTGACGAGTACCAAGACACAAACCACGCGCAGTATGAATTGGTGCGATTGCTTTCGGGATACGCGCAGAATTTATGCGTAGTGGGCGACGACGACCAAAGTATCTACGGCTGGCGCGGCGCGGATATAGCGAATATTTTACGCTTCGAGAAGGATTACCCCGGCGCAAAGGTTGTGAAGCTTGAACAAAATTATCGTTCGAGTAAGGTAATTTTAGACGCGGCGAACGCGGTGATTTCGTTAAATGAGGAGCGCGCCGACAAGCTTCTTTGGACTGAAAACGAACGCGGCACGCCGATCCGCTTGTACACGGCGCGTGACGAACGCGACGAAGGATATTTTGTTACGCAAATGATTGCAAAAGGCGTTGCAAACGGTGCGCGTTTTGGTGATTTCGCCGTTTTATACCGCACAAACTCGCAATCCCGCGCCGTTGAAGACCAGCTTGTTACCTCCGGAATTCCGTATCGGATTTTCAGCGGAGTTCGTTTTTACGAACACATGGAGGTCAAAGATATTTTGGCGTATTTGAAAGCGATTAATAATCCCGCCGATGAAATCGCACATTTGCGAATAATCAACGTACCGCGCCGGGGTATCGGATTGGCTTCGCTGGACAAAATTAAATTTTTCGCGGCAGAAAGCGGTCTAACATTTTCGCAAGCAATCTCGCGGGCGGCGGAAATTGACGGGCTTGGAAAAAAATCGGCTTCTGTTGTACAGTTTGCGGCGTACTTAGACGAATGTGCCGAATTTGCCGCGGAAAATTCTGTTTCGGAACTTATGCAAAAAATCCTTAACGACACAGACTATATGCTCACAATAAAAGACGGCACGCCCGAAGGCGAAGAACGCGAAGCAAATATAAAAGAGCTTCTTGCGAAAGCCACCGCGTTTGAAAACGAATCGGAAGATACTTCGCTTGCGAAATTTTTGGAAGATGTCGCACTTGTCGCGGATATCGACAACTACAATGAAGACGCGGACGCGGCGGCATTAATGACGCTTCACAGCGCGAAAGGGCTTGAATTCGACACCGTTTTTCTGGTTGGCTTTGAAGAATATCTTTTCCCCACGTCACGCGCAATAGACAGCGGCAACCACAAGGATATGGAAGAAGAACGCCGCCTTTGCTACGTAGGTTTCACCCGCGCAAAAAAAATACTGTATCTGACACACTCAATAATTCGCCGCCGTTTCGACCACATAGCAAGAAATAAAACCAGCCGCTTCCTAGACGACGTTCCGGAAGATTGCATCGCTTCTGTTAATATGTATGGCAACGAACGAACCACGCGACCATTCCCGCGTAATGCCGGCCTCGAAGTAGGGGAGGGTATTTCAGGGGCGGGTCTTCCACCGGCACTTGCAGCCTTAGCAAAACCTTCCGAAAAACCACCGATAATAAACGCAACCGCACCACCGATGGGTTTTTCGCAGTTAAAACAACTCGCATCCGGTCAAAAAATCGCACGAACACCCGCACCCCGCCCCGTTCCTACAAAAGCCTCACCACCCGACTACTCCGTCGGCGACAAAGTACGAGACCCAAAATACGGGGTAGGGGAGGTAATAGATATTTCCCCCGCAGGCGCGGACTACGAAGTAACAATTCAATTCCCTGCCGCAGGACGAAAAAAATTTATGGCAGGCTGGGCGAAATTAAGCAGTATGGAAGCGCAATCAAAACGAAAAACTGAAGAAAGCGAAGAATAAAATCGAGAACTTGTCAATAAAAAATAGAAGGGAATTAATAAAATTGCAATTGCCTCAAAAGAACAAGCTGAAGCTATTGCACAAATTAACAAAGGGATTGAGCAAAATCCTTAATTCCATGCTTGCAGATAGGACAAAGGAAACTTTCCGGTAACACATCTCCCTCGTACAGGAATTCGCATATCTTACACCGATACCCCATTCTTGTTTGGGGTTTAGGGGGCTTAATATGCTGTTGGTAATACGTATATGATACGCTTTCTTTATCATTTAACACGGCACAATCGGTCAGTTCTGCCGTGAACATAGTGTGAGTTTCAAAGTCCACGGTTTCTTTGACTTCGAAGGATAAATATGCGTTTGCGTTATCAACCAGGTAAATCAAGCCATTTACGCTTCGTAAAATGATTCCCTCATACCCGTCAAATTTATTAACGTTTCTGCCGGATTGATGTCCGAAACGATTGTAAAATTCATACGATGCATCTTTCGTAAGAACGGAAAGATTGAATTTCTTTGTGTTAAAAATCATGTCGTGGGTTAAGGTTTGTTTTATGACCGTTATAACGCAAAGAATGGGCGAAATATTTGTAACCTGCATAAAAGAGTCAATAATACAAGCGTTGTCTTTGCCGTTTTCTTTCGCGGATAGAACATACAAGCCATAAGTTGGTTTGAATAACGCTTCCTGTGGAGTAGGGTGAATTTTATTATTAAACATTAAAAATACCCCCTAAAAATAAATGTACTTTTTCATAATCAATTCTCCTTCACGATTATTATATGTTTTATTAAAATTATGGTGCGTCACCAATCCATTGGCAAGCCTTCATATCAACCCGACCGTCGGGTAAAAGCGGCACATTTTCTTCATCAAGCAACGTTTTTCGCATTTCGCTGTACGCGCCTCCCGTAACCGAGCCGTCTGCCATAACAACCCTCCACCACGGCAAACCCTCCGGGCAATTTCGCATAGCCCATCCAACCTCCCGCGCGCCACGCGGCTTTCCAAGCATCATCGCAATTTGCCCATAAGAAGCCACGCTTCCGTGCGGGATTTTTTCAACTATTTCATATACGCCTTTTGTAAATGTACCTGCCATTAAAATAAACCTCCGAATATTAATGTGTGGATTTATAATTTGACAAAATTTTCTTTTTCGTTTAAAATAAACGCAAGGCTAAACAAAAAAAGCCCCGCAGTGGCTGTTAGGTAGTCGAAGACCTAACAACACGCGTAGGATGATGGCACAACTCCATCACTTACACATACAGGCATAAACCTGCCACCACGGGTTTCCCGATTTTACACCATCCTTCCGATTTCTTCAAGCGGACAAAACCTCCATGTATCGGGCGTGTTTTTTGGTATGGTGAAAGCTTGTATGGCTTGAGATTACATATTCAAGCGTGTAGGTGATGGACCTCCTCCTACATGCTTATTTTTTTTCAATTTTGGAGGTAAATTTGTGAACATTGATATATCCCGTTCAGTCTGTGTCGGCGGGCACAGGCCGGAGAATTTTCCATTTTCGCTTAGAAACAGGGCTACCCCGGAATTTAAAAATTTACACAAAGATATTAAAGGCGCAATAAATAAAGCAATTAAACAGGGCTACGATACATTTCTATGCGGTATGAGCAGAGGTTTCGATTTGCTTTGTGCCCAAGCCTTGCTTGAAGCCCGCAAAGAGCATAATAACATAAAGCTAATCGCTGTTCTGCCTTTCAATAATCATTGGTATGTTGATGAATGGGCAGATATACACAGAATAGCCAAGCGCGATGCCGACGACAAAATTATTATTTCGCCGGAAAATTATATTCCCACACATGACCCCCGGCGCAAACTCTTTTTTGTTGAGAATTCTTCTTATTTAATCTGCTATTGGGACGGGCAAGAAGGTGGAACGGCTCAAATAATCAGTATGGCAAAACAGTACGGGCATAAAATCCATAACCTTCACCGGAAGGGTGTTTAACATGACAAAAAATGAAAAATTATTATTAGTGATATTATTAACAATATAGAATAAGTAAACGTTGACATGTTGCACGTAACGTGATATTATGAGTTTGCAACAGCCGAACAGACGTTTCATGCCATGAACGGGTTTTGCCAACTTCGGGAGAGGCTTCGCGCCTTGAAACGAACCGCACCGATTCCGCTTTAACCTCTGAATTATGTTGCAATCTGCATTGACCGCCGTACTGTAAGTAGGGAGGTGGCGCACCGGGCTCCGGTACCGGCCCGGCTTCGCTGCCTATGCTAGCGCCTTATTTACATTGCGGCAATCCGCCGGGGGCACGTGACCCCGGCTTTACTTAAAAATCAAAAAACTGAAAATAAAAGGAGGTGAATGCACCGGCAAGCATTGTTGGCGCATCCGCCGCGCTTCGCGTGTACGCCGCAAACAAAACCGCGTTATATGTGCAGTATTACACACTGCTATGAATTACATAATTACAAAACAATATGCTTTTAATAAAAATTGATTCTTGAGATATGGTTATTCTGTCGAGACATCCGACCATTTCTCAAATTCATGTTGTTGCATGCGTGGATAAAAGCATCCTTCCGTTGCTGTTTGTGTAGAATTTTGGTATATTTACAAAAAACGATGTTTTATTTGGGAAAAGGTGGATAATATGGGGATTAAATGGGGCCATTTTTCAGATTTGCACTTTAAAGATTGGAGCGGCTTTGATACAAACATGATGCGGCGCAAACTACTTGCGTCACTAAAGGAGAAACATATCACATTTGATTATATGTTTATTACCGGAGATATTTTGCATAAAGGAACTTTCGATGATGAAACAAAAAACTTTATCCATGAAATTGCATCAATTGCGAAGTGCAGCCTGAAAAATATTATTATTTGCCCCGGTAACCATGATGCGGAACGTTTTAGGAGCCGTAAAATGATTTTAGATGATTTTATGTCACGGCGCGCAGCTAATCCTAACATTGAGATGGATAAACATGATATCCACACTCTTGTTACCACATCTTTTTTGCCCTTTTTAGAAATGTACAAGACTATCCTTGGAGAAGAACCTAAATCACTGCTACACTACCATCGAAAATTAAATATGGTTAATGTATATGTACTCAACACAGCCATATTTGCAGGGCAAACTTATCCGGGGCAAGAAGGCTTAACACAGGAAGAGAGAGATAAAGAAAATAAAAATCTATACATTTCCTGTAAAGAGCTTTTTAGTCTTACAAATGAAGCAGATTCCCGGAAGTCCGGTTTAAGTATAGCAATTGGCCATCATGGTTTAGAATGTTTTGTGGAACCTGAGCAAGAACGCTTAAAGCAACTTTTTAGCGAATTAAATATAGACCTCTATTTATGCGGTCATGTCCATAAAAATACGAACAATGAAATTTCAAAAACAAATCATATTCGTCAAATCTCATGTGGTGGCTTGTTTATAGATACCCACGCAGAGATTAGCTTCATTGTGGGCGAATTTAGTCTTAGTGACGGAATTAAACTGGCAAGTTATGCCTATAACAAAAAGCCAGATTGGTCAATCAATATAGAAGCGTCAGACCCATATCAGGATGGCGTCTGTTGTTTACCTGTCCATCGCCTGTCGCAGAGGGCGGAAAAATATGATGAAGAAACGTTGTATCATAGTAAAATCAAAGCTGTTGTATCTCCAAGCATAAAGGCGATAAAAAACGGAATTAGCCAGGTAAAAGGCGACTTTTTTGGTTATCAGGCAGAGTTAAGCAAATTAAAAAAACATCTGCGTCAGAACGGATATATCTATGTTCACGGGCAACAGATGTTTGGAAAAACGCAGTTGATTTTAAAAACGATATATGACATTTCTACAGAAGCGTCATTTTGCAAGGAATTCTTTGAACACCCCTTGCCTTGGATTCATAAATGCTTCGTTGTTATTGGAAAACGAGCCTCGTCAAAGAAAGGGGGCCTTGACCTGCTCATAGAACAGGCGAATGCGGTTTTGCCTGAACCAATCAATCTAAAAGATAATGAGTATGATTCTCATGGTTTTTCCGATATTTTAAATAAACTGAGCAAGGTATTAGAACAAGTTGTTGTTATTTTCGATGCGTTGGATGAAATGGGCATGGATGATTTGGAATTGTTTTCAGAACCACTGCCTGAGAACTGTACCGTTGTATTGTCCAGCAAGACGATGTTCTCAAAGGCGAAGGATAAATTGCCTAAAGGAACAAAACCTATTGAGTTAAAAGGATTTGCGGAAGCTGATATCTTAGCTATATTGAACAGAAAAATAGATGAACGGAATGTTAAGCCTTTTGTGAACTTTCTTAAGCATGAAACAAAAGGAAATCCGTGTTTTATCCGGGATGTTGTCGAAAGAGTAAGAGAAAATGACAATAAAATACCTGAAAACTTTAAGGAGGCTTATAAACATATTACATCACAGACAAAGTTTTTTGACAGCTTTAGAGAAAAGTGGGTTACGGGTGATGGTTTCGAACTTAGAAAAGAGTTGCTAAAACTATTTTATATATTTGAGTGCATTGACTATCTAACAATAGATGACATGCAGTCATATTTATTCTTCATTGGAGAAGAGGTTGACAGTGATAGCATTGTGCGATGTCTAGGAGAGATAATCCATCAACTGGATACGAATGATGAAGATAAGTATAAGCTAAAATATAATGCATTTGTGGGATATCTGATTAAAAATAAAAAATGCACTGCACTCGATTTTAAAATGGCGTTTGTCAGCGTTGCTGATTGGATGATGCAGAATAAACAATATGAAAATTTATCGATGTTTTTCTTAAACTGGAATTTACCTAAAGAAATTGACGACAAAAAGAAGATGGATGTTATTGTAGAAACAAGCAATGGCATTCTTGACTTTTTACACTCTGAGAAACAGTTAACTGATAATCTGATCATCCCGGTTATGTATACTATGTCTGCCCGGCACTATACACTTCAGGAACGCTTTCATTCATATATTATTAAGTGCTTTGATTTGGCAGAAGATAAAGACGCAATTATCTCAAAGCATTTCAAGTATTTGTACTATACGCTCAAGTCAGAGGCATCTCGGGAAGAGGCGATACATCTAATTCAGTCATTGGCAGAGAAGGGTTGTCAAAATGCTATGTTGAAATATGCCGATTTTTTGGTTGAAGACAACATTTATACAAGCCCTGATTTAGTACAAGCGGAGTTTTATTACAAAAGGGCTGATATGTGCGTAGAAAGCATCCTTGGGTTATATTATTTATACGAGGAACAAAACGATAAGTTTGCTATGCAAGAGCAGGCTAATAAGTTGAGGGACTATGATGCTCATGAGGAAGCACAACGTTTATATGCATGGAATTTAGCGCAGAGAGGTTTTTGTGAGAAAAGTTTACAAAAAAGTTGTGAGATATTTGATCGGCAGATTAGCAACAAAAACATACGCGCAATGCTCATGAAAGCCAGTCTCATCTTCGATTATAAACTATACAATTGCAGGATTGAAGAAGCTTTTGATTTGTGTGAAAAAATTGCCGCGAGAGATCCAGAGGCATATTTTATAAAAGGTGAATATTTGTGCAAAAATGGAAACAAAGAGGGGATTGAATTAATCGAAAAAGCATATAAAGAAAATGAGCCGGGTGCAATTTTATTTATTGCAAAAATTAACATTCAAAAGAGGAAAAAGTTTGATACAGGTTTGTTGGCGAAATTAGATTCCATAGTTATAAATAATCGTGAGGCTGCTCAGATGCTGTATATGGGTATAAAACTGCGTTTAATAAAGGAGTATAAAGGTTTTAGCAAGGACATCTTATACCATTTTGGTTTCGAATCTATTGGAGAATGTGAAAATTACTGGCTAAGCCAAATATTTTATGAAAATGACGACTTTACATGTGCATTCGAAGAGCTGGAGAAATCTGTTAAGAAAGGGATGCAAAATTCTTCAATTAATATGGCATACATGCTAAGAAGAGGCGAGGTAACATCTGAAACATATACTGTTAAAGCGTTACTTGAGCCGCTGGTCGCTCAAGGTTGTGCATTAGCACGTATGAACTATGCTTTAAATATAATACGTGAAGCAAGTGGGTCAAAGGGCTATGATGAGGCATTGGGACATATAGAGCAGATTACGGCGTGTTCCCACTATCGAAAATAGCCAAGAAATGATAAACTGAAAAATATGGAGATAAATGTAGAGCAATACGAAAAAATCAAGCATCTGCTACCAGTACCGAGAGGAAATGTGTC
>Ga0131853_10000663_pt1 | contig 61991 bp, 51 predicted proteins | sample TergutLab28metaG_FD_92764 | JGI IMG/M metagenome (GOLD analysis project Ga0131853, IMG submission 92764) | Labiotermes labralis P1 segment gut microbial communities from Petit-Saut dam, French Guiana - Lab288 P1 (version 2) (version 2) | ecosystem: Host-associated > Arthropoda: Insects >...
ACCAATGCGATCTTACAGAAGCTAGACTTCAAGTGGCAAGAAGTGACAAAAGACATTCTTGCAAAAGTAATAAAAAATAGATAATGGTTCCACAGCATAAAAACTATCCGCAACGTAGTGAAAATCACGAAATTGCGGATAGTTTTTTATTTCGGGCTTACTTTTAGGATAGTGTAATTAGCTTAAACAAATAAAACCATTCTATCACAATAGACTTATTTAGAGAAAAAAAACTTAAAATATATTTAAAAATCAAAAAAAGATTGACAATTGCGAAAGAAAAGTGTATAATTTTCGTATTTAAGGATGTGATTTGTTTTTATAGTCTTTCTTATGCAAGCGAAAGAAGCGGGAGTGTTTGCCGGTTTGATGTTACTTGGAGGATTTTTCATTTCTGCATCGCCAATAGTACAGGCAGCAGTTCCAAGGTGTGAGATTAATGGCGGGAACGCTGGGCAGGCTTGGAGAGTTACTAATGGTGCAGCGATCGGTTTGCATCAGAATTCTACAGGGACAGCGGTTGTAACACTCAATGGAGCACAGATTGTGCTGCAGCCTCAGGCTTTGGTAACCCCAGGACCAAACAGTGCTGTTACAAATGGACGTAGAAATGTTCGTCGTTCTGTTAGCGGACATAGCCTTCATGGTTGGGCAGTTAATAACCGATTGGCATTAGTTGTTAGTTGTTAACAATTGACTATAAGATATGATGGAACTTTAGTTAGATCATATCTTTTTTTGATAAAAATTGATGGAGATGTAATATGAACTACATTAAGCGAGCATTTATAAGTATAAAGAGAAATTTTTTAAAAGCAATTCTTTTTCTAGGATCAATAGCTTTAATAGGCGCTTTTCTTTCTTTTGGCATTTCTATCCAACGAGCAATCTCTCAAACTGAACTGCATTTGCGCGATCAAGTTCCACCAGTCACAGTGCTTCGCTGGGAATGGGAAATACTAGATGAATTTGGAATGGAATTTTTAAACATGGAGATGATAGAAACTTTGGGTTCATTACCTTATATTTATACTTATGATGTTAGTAGTAGATCTGGTTTGTTGAGAGTGGATTTAACGCCTGCAATTCCCCCGTTTGAGTTATTTGAAGTTGATCTTGAAAACCCGGAAGTAAATCAAGAGGTTCAGCTGATTAAAGATAGAAGTACAATTATGTTTGGTCTCGATGACCACGTTATTGCAATTGGTGTTAATACCCCAAGTCCTGTCGATTTAGCTTTCGGGCTTATTGAAATGATTGATGGTCACTTTATTAATGAGTATGACATTATAAATGCATCAGAGGTGGTTGTTATTTCACAAGCATTTGCAGAGGAGAACGACTTATCAGTAGGAGATACTCTGATGCTTGAATACAATGTGATAGATCATATCACACCTCTTCTAGAAGAAACAGAATGGGAATTAATAGATCCTGCTGAGCCAGGTATATACTTTGTGCCACTTGGAGATACCTTGTATCAAAGAGTCTTAGATTTAGAAATCATCGGGATATTTGCTGTAGATGAAGAGATTATAGTTGATACACCTGCTAAGGTGATCTCTGTTACACAGCTATACAACCAAGTCTATATTCCACATCGTTTGCGTGAAGATTTATACATGGATAGCTTGCCTTATTGGCTTGAATTATCAGAATTGCATTTAGAAGTGTTTGGCTGGGAGCAATTCTTTGTGCCCTCTGAGGAGCAAACGATGTATATTGAAGCTGTTTTCTTACTGCGCGATTCGCGAGAGTTCGGTGACTTTTCTATTGCAGCTCAGGAAATCCTTCCTGACGGTTGGCAATTAGAGGATACTTCAGGTATTTTTGGGTCTTTACTAGCAGCTATGGACTCAATGATCTGGATGTCAAGTCTTATTTTCTGGGGTTCACTAATTGCAACTGGCGTCATTTCTAACTTAATGATTTTACTATTTTTTCAAGATCGCAAACACGAGATAGGAATATATCTGGCTTTAGGTGAGAAAAGATGGCGTATACTTATTCAGTTGATCATAGAGGTCATGAGTGCCACTTTCGTTGGACTTGTGCTTGCTTTGTTTTTAGGGTATGTACTATCTCAAGAAATTTCGACGAATATGATGCATCAGCAAATTATCCAACAGCTAGAAGTGATGGAGGAGTATGTGCCACACGTGGATTTGCATCTGTTTGCACCACAGCCTTTAGCAATGGAAGAAATGCTGGAAATGTATGATGTATCTTTGGATTTAGAAGGAGCAATGATTGTATTTATTGTCGGTGGAGTAACGGTGTTACTCTCTACCGCTCTCGCACTTTCAAAAATTCTAAAATCGAGTCTAAAGGATATTTTAATGAAAGGTTCTATTGGATAAAAATTACGGTAAGCCAGAAATAAAATCGGATAAAATCGGATGAAAAAGAGACGTTGTCGTAGTAGACTTAAAAACAGCTCCACTAAACAACGCCTCTTTTCATTTTACCTAATCCACCATCTCAAAACCAATCACTTCTGCCGCCTCACTATCTAACAACCTTAACAACGCATAAACAAGCTGACGATCATCTGGATGTATGCGAAACGAAGTCGGATTAAACCCCACTCGCTCATGAGAACCACCAAAGCGATACCCTTTTCTAATCGTGACTAAATCTAGACCAGATAATGTAATCTGAATGGACTCCTCAAAGTTTCCAGTGGCAAATGCCACACTCACAAACACATTCGGGTCCTCATGCTCCTCTAGCGACATACCTCTAAAAAAGGTCTCATTGAAAAAGATAGGATGGGCGGTTAAGCTATAAGGCCGCAGTCTAGCAGCTAAGATGGTTTCCGTCAATGCCATGATACCATCTTGATCTAACACATAGTCCCCTTCTAAATAGAGATCATGTAACAGACCACCACCTTGCACAATAAACCTCTCATCAAAAAGACTTAAAATAGCAAACTCATCACTCGTAATCTCAAAGCCATGGACAGAGCGATCAAGACTTAATGGTGAAATGCGCACACGACTGAGCTCAAAATGATCTTCTGCATAAAGCGCTACAATCTCAGCGATTGACTGATAAGAATAAAAAGTTCTATTCACCACAACAGTTAGAAGCACTAATAAAAACACCACAGCAAGAAAAACTCTTTTTGCATATTTCCGCATATTGACCTCCTAGAAAATCATTTTTGCACACCTTCCGCCAAAGCCCCTTCGTTATTTAAACTCAATCTCTAATGTCAAATAATGACAATCGTGTTGCTCGTCGTATTGATCAAAATAGATGATGCGACCACCTTGTTCTGAAACGCTTTGTTGTAAATGGTACAACCCTAACCCACGGCCGTCCCCTTTGGTTGAGTAACCTTCTTCAAAGAGTTCGCTAAAATCTGCTAGATGATCTTTAATAAAATCATTCGTAACGCTTAGAGAGAGACGCGTACTGGTGACCATTAATCTCACTTTAATCGGTTGTTTAACAGAAGCTTCGATGGCGTTGTCAAACAAGGTGCCGAGCCAATGCAAAATCTGTTGGAAATCGACGTGCTGGTGATCTTTGTAATAGCCGATATCTGTGATAACTTCAATCTTTGCTTGACGTTGCTCCTGCTTCAGGCGGATAAAATCGGTGACTTTTCTCTTCATGTCTTCCGTGCTTTGATCATAAAAATCAATGCCACTTAAATCAATACCAAAGCGTTTAGAAAGTTCATCAAACTTGGCAACCACTTCATCGAGGTGGCTGACCTGCCTAATCGCAATGCCGGTACTAAGTAGCGCATTGTGCAATTCATGAATGGAAATCATGTCTTGCATGGATTTTTGATAAAGTCGTTTTGTAACCGGAAATAAAATGAGTCCGACAAACAAAAAAGGGAAGTAAAAGGAAGGCAACAGTAAAATATCAGGTCCACTTGGACTGACTAACAGAAGCGCCACTAAAAACGAAAAAAGAAGTAGAATCATTTGCTTCAAGACTAGATTCGGCACAACATTGCGTTGCATCGCATTGAACAATTTATATAGTTGGAATCTTTTGCAAAGTATAAGAGATAAAAAAAGTACGAGCAACTGTGACAGCGGGACACGGATATAGCGATGAAGGTCACTAATCAAGATAAAAATGGGGATTTCCAACATGAGCTGGAGATTAAAAATCAAAACACCAATCAAAAGCATTTTTGAAAAGCTGGCTTCATGAATGAATTTTAACAGAAGGACGATGATAAAGCAAAAGCCTAGAAGAAAAGAAATGTGATTATTAGTCATGTGCCTAACAATCACAGTCATGCCAATGGCACCTAAGGTCAGGATGACGTCTCTTAGTTTTATCATCGGCTTTTTACGCATCAAAAAATAGGAAATGATCAAGGGGGATGCAACGTCTAAGGTTGCTCTTAGAAGGCGCATAAGGCGCATAAAATTCTCCATGTTAAATAACACCTCGCACAGCAGTTAAAACATCTTTTTTATAGGCTTCCCCCAATTCGATTTTCATATTCTTATGCTTAAGCACGACCCAATTTTCTCTTCGATCAATCTTTTCAATCATTTTTTTATTAATGACGTGACTTTTATGACAACGAATAAAGAGATCAGACGTGTTATAAGCCTCCAAAAAACCATCAAAGGACATGTTGGTGATGATGTTGTATTTGAAATCTTTAGACGAGTGGTTGTAACTAGTAATTTCCAAATTATTCGAGTTTAGTACTTTAGAAACGAGGCAAATTTCACGCATATCGATGGCTTCGACAATGGATTTGCCTGGAATCACAAGTCGCTCGTTCATTTGCTCCCGTAAATCTTCTTTGATATTAGCGAGTTGCTCAATGAGTTCGTCAAAGACAACGTCTTTTGTTAAATAAACGATGTTACCGTAGCTTTTATAGACGTCCAATTGGTAAGTGGTATCGTCTCGAACCGTTTGAACGATGATGGGATGTTTGCGTGAATAATAATTTCGGATTAATTTGATGAGATCGAGGCCATCACCGTCTGGTAGGTCAAAATCAATGATAAAAACTTCCACCATATCATTTTCGATGATGACCTTCGCTTCTTGAAACGTTTCGGCTTTTAAAATTTGAAAGTCATCTTGAAAAGAGCGCCTGATAAGCCGCTCTAAATGGTCAAGGATTTCTTTGGTATCTTCGACAATTAATAGTGTTATCATAAGCAAGATTATACTACCTTCAATCAAAAAAAACAAGTCAGAGCAAGTAGGCACGGAGTGAAAGAGGCGATGACGGATGTGCACGATTTTTTGTTGTTTTGGATAAAAATAACCAAAAACGGACGCACATTTTCGAATCCCCTAAAAAGACCTACGAATTCCCTAAAAATGATGGAATTTTGATCCGATTCTCTTGTGAAGCAGGAGAAAACGTGATATAGTTTGGTTAGAAGAAAATACACGGGGTGAAGGGAGGTGTGAAAAATGATGTCTAGAAAAAAGCTCAAATTCTTTAAGCTAGCGACCTTTTTACTGGCTCTTGCTCCCTTTGTGATGGAAAATTCAAGGTCTTTTCTTATGTTTACAGGAGAGCCCGAGGTGCCGACTAAATACATGAAATAACTACAGTAAGGATGTCGACTGGGACATCCTTTTATTGAGCTTGAAAAGCTAATCATGCTCCCAACTTGAAATATCAATCGTGATTTCTAAGAAGTTAGATTCATGCGTGAGATCGTAATAACACTCTGCTTTGATCTTAGCTGTAAACCGATCGTCGTTGAAAGCCTCTATGTCACGGTTTAGATTATAGAGTCCTTGGCCATGCCCGAAGCCTTCTTTGCTACTAAACCCTTTTTTGAAGAGCTTTTTAAGCTGCTTATCCGTCATGGCATTACACGAGTTTTTAACGGATAGCTCAAAAATATTATGGGAGACGTTAAGATAAACGTAAATCGGTTTATCTAAGCCGTGCTCTAGTGCGTTATCAAATAATGTGCCTAGCATGTAAGTCACATCGCTGGTGCTAACCGTAGCATGGTGGCCAAAGTAAGACAAGTCTACGATTAACTCATTTTCTTTCTTACTTTCAACAAGTTTATCCTGCATGAGTTTTTTAAAGTTTTCTTCGAAATCATCGGTGAGTTCTTCAATTACTGGCCTTCCAGTCACATATTCACGCATCACACGAGACATAACTCTAATTCTTTCTAAATCATCGCTACCTTCAATGGTCAAGAAAAGCCCGTTAAACTTATTGACTAAGTCGTGATATTTTGCTGATGTGTAATCAATTTTCGCTTGTGCAATGGTGGACACCGTCAGTAAGCTAGCTAAAGTGATAAGGCCTAATAAGCCAAACCATAATAGGTGCTCAAAAGCTGTTTGTAAGTTGAACTCAGTAGCAATGAAAAATCCATATAAAGTAGCAAGTAAAACAATCGAACCAATCATGAGAGCTAAGCTTTGTTTAATGATAATAAAAATTCTATTAAAAAAGAATTTCTTAGAAACTATTACCACGATACTAAGTGTAAGTAATTGAGTTAGTAAAAACAAACTATTCCTGTCTAACTCCAATAAGAGTAGAGAAATCAAGGTTAATGAATGTACAAAGAATATAATGGGAAATATGATGATATAAATAAGCAAGATATCAAGTATTTTTCGTTCAACCACTATTTTTAAAGTAATAAATACCAACACTCTTCCAAAGAATCGAAAAAAAGCAGAATCTTCGCCGTAGTACATAATCACTGCAACAATTGCGCCAAAACCTACCATCATCGCATAGTGCCACCATTTGTGCTCAAGCTTACGCCCAGTGACATTATGTGCCATGAAGTACATCATAACGAAATCAGCAATACAAGTAAACACCAGAATCCCCAACCAAACATAATTTTCAATCATCACTTTCATCACCTACTTAAATCGACTAAATAAAAGCCCCACCGTATGACGGTACGTTTTGCCAATTGATAAGACTTGCGGAATATGCCGCAGGTACAACTCGTTGCTGGTCCCGTCATAACGGATCACAAAACTCGGATTAACGATCGTGCTTTGACTAATGCGCACTAACGTGTTGGTCTCTGGAGCTAAATCCATAAAGTCTGCCAACGACTGCATCGGAAATTCGTGTGAAACGATGCGATGCGTTTCGGTACTATAATGCATGAGCTCAATCCGCTTGGTCCCTTTGATGGTGTCAACCTTGACAACCTCATCAATCGGAATTTTCATTCGTATTCTTCCGTTCTTGATAACCAAAAATGGCCTTTTCATACGCTGCATCTTCTCTAAACTACTTTGGACGTGTGCTAAAAGATCTGAACTCGTATACGGTTTTTCCAACATTAAAAACAGATTGAGTTCATTGTTGAGCTTGCTATGCAAAACGTCGTTGGCGTGTAGAGAAGCAATCATAATGGGAATGTATTTGTGTTGCTTTCTCACCTCCCGAGCTAGGTCAATGCCATTGCCATCGGGCAGTTCAATGTCGATGATCACTAAGGCAATTTCGAAATGCTTTAACGCTTGACGAGCTTCATCAACGGTGTATGTGGGTAATACCTTTACCTTCTCCCCTAATTCAGCTTTCAATTCAGTGGAGATATTATTATTAATATCTTTTTCGTCTTCAACAAACAAGATCGTTTGCATAAATGCTCACCTCCAAAAAGTTTGATACATTCATTTTAGCACATTTTATCGCAATTACCAGATTTTTATTGTGATAGACTCTACTTTTTATATATCGGTTTGAAAATCCGATAAAAACGTTTAAAAAGAATGAATAACGTGGATTTTCGATGTTATGAATCGAATGGAAAAGTGACGATTGTAAATTGTCGCCTTTTCTGATAAAATAGTAGGGCACAAAAGAAAATAACTTGGATATCGTTGGAGGATGAAAAAAATGGATATTTATGATTCATTAAATCGTTTTATTGATAAATTAATTACACAGTCGACCCCGGAAGCACCGATTTGGAACGTTGAAAAGCTAGACGGCATGATTGAAATTTCTTGGAACTACATCGACGGTTGCATGACGTCTTCGTTGATTTCGTTGTACCGCGAGACGAAAGAAGAAAAATATTTGGACTTTTTGAAAAAATGGACCGATCATTATGTGTTTGAGGACGGAAAAATCCGTGGTTACGACCCAACGCATTACAGCACGGACGATTTATCTCAAAGTCGGATATTATTCGATATGTACGAATTTACAAAAGATGAAAAGTTTTTAAAGGCCATCAAGCATTCGTTTACACAAATTGAGGGACACTCGAGAACGAACGAAGGCAACTTTTGGCACAAGAAAATCTATCCGTATCAAGTTTGGCTAGACGGGTTGTACATGATGCAGCCGTTTTATGTCCGGTACGAGAAGATGTTTAATGACGGCAAAAATTACGATGACACCATTAGCCAGTTTCAGAATGTGCGTCGTATCATGTTTGATGAAAATAAAAAGCTCTACTATCATTGCTATGACGAAGCAAGGGATTTATTTTGGGCCGACCCTAAAACAGGACTTTCGCCTCATTTCTGGTTACGCGCGATTGGCTGGTACGTTGCGGCATTAGCAGACGTCGCTTATTACATGGACGTGCCGGAGCACAAAGCGTACTTGGGATCATTGCTACAGGAAATTATTGAAGGATTGCTGCAATACCAAGACGCCGAAACAAACATGTTTTGGCAAATCGTTGACCTCGGTGGGAAAGAGAAGAACTACCTGGAAACCAGCGGTTCATTACTCATTGCTTATGCGATGTTAAAAGCAACGAACGACGGCACATTGCCAGAGACGTATCGCCAAATCGGGCTGGATATTTTCGAGAGCGTGTGTAAACATCGTTTGACGGAAGTGGATGGCGACCTTAACTTAGAAGGGATTTGTTTGGTTGCCGGATTAGGACCAGCAGATAACTTGCGACGCGATGGCACTTACGAGTATTACATGTCAGAGCCGATCGTAAAGAACGATGCAAAAGGTGTTGGACCACTGATTATGGCTTACACAGAAGCATTGAAAGCAAAGCGTCATTAATTGATTTAAAAAGCTAGCTGTTTGAAGGAAAATCAAACAGCTAGCTTTTTCACTTTTGTTGCAATTTTTATAAAAAAGGTTGCTTTTGTCGATTAGTCGTGGTACTATGAATCGGAAATAGTATTGCTAGGAGGTAGCCGTAATGGGAAATTTCAATGAGTTAACAATTAATATCATCACAGTTTCTGAGCTACGGCGGCCAGGATCATTTTTTGTCATGCGCTTTTATGATTTTGGTGATTCTTCAGAGGCGGTGTTGTAGCTGCTTTTGGCAAATCCAATCCATAGAAGTGTAGCTGTCGTTTAAGGCAATGCACGCTTCGCATCTATAATCATGCTTAATAGCTTGTTTATAACGCTTTGCTTAAGACGACTGTTTGTTCCCTAATGTGATTAGGTTGCATGCAGTTTTTTTGTTACTAAAAATAAAAAGAGGTGTAAAATATGAATAAAAATCTTACCAAAAAAATCTTCTTGACCGCATTAGCACTGTTGCTTGTTTTGGGCAGTGTTCCCACAACTGTGTTTGCTAACGATTATGAGGAGGAAGCTTTATTAAGCGAGGAACTAGCTGAAGAGGTTGCTGAGCTAGAAGAAATAAGCGCCATCTTTGAGTTGTTTACTTGGCGACGTCCGTTGTTTAACAGCAACAACAACTGGACCGATTTCATCCCGAATCGTATGCCAGCAACCGGGCCACGCACGGAGCTGGAACGAGACATGGACGTGCTAGTCAATCAGTTTGGACAGCGATTATTTGCTTCGCCAAATGAGCACGCAGCATCCGCTTACATCGCAGATCGCTTCCGTGAAGCTGGGTCTAGTTGGGAGGTTGAGCACCACGTTTGGGATCGAAGTGCGCACCCGGAAAGTTGGCCAGCAGGGACTAGAGGACAGCCGTTTTCAGGACGCCTTGCTTTCGGTGGTGACTTGCCTGATATTTACGGGGCACCGTTTCCGAATAATGAGGCATGGGGAAGTACCATTGAAGGTGCTATTTTAGTTGATCTGGGATTGTATCCAAATTTAGCATTACCACCGCACGTAGAGGCGTTATTAGCGAGTCTTCCAGAAGGTGCGTCACTCTCTATTATTGGCGCGATTCGTTACACGGCTTACCCACATAATGATACGCCTGGTGGGGCACATGCGCCTTATCGTCATCAATTTGATGTCGCAAATTTAGGGCCTGTGATTGAGGGGTTAGAGGTGGCTCATCAGGTTAACATAGAAGGAATTTTACTTGCTGCAGCTGGTCGTCAGAATCCAGAAGAGCGACAGTTGGTAGATTATAACGTGGAGTCGCTTACGCCAGGTATGGGGAGTCAAAATCACGGGATGGTCGCGCCTCAATTGCCAGATGCTGCTGCGAATACGCCGCGCCCGATGATTGCGATGCCGCTTCATTTTTTAGAGCAGGCGATTGAGCGAGCAGATCAGTTCCAATACGCTGAGCGTTACCACCGTACACACGACAACACGGTGATTGCAACAAGACCAGCACCGAATGGCAACCCAGATATCATCATCGTTGTAACGGCACACCTTGATAGTGTCTTAGCTTCGCAAGGGGCTGCTGATAATGCAACGGGCACAGCAGCCTTGTTAGAAATTGCGCGTGAATTTGCTAATAGAGATCTAGGTAATATTGAACTTCGTTTAGCCGCGGTTGGTGCGCACGAAGGGGGAGGGATGACAGGTTCACGTTGGATCATTGAGCATTTGACGCCAGAAGAGCGTGCGATTACGATTAACTTGAACATGGATATCATTGCATCGGTTGGGCCGAGCTTAATCGATGGCCGACCAATCAATGCGATTTCGATGGACATCAATCAGAATCTTGGTGCAGGGATGCCATTTGGATTTAACTTACCAGCTCATCTGGTTGTCAGTGGTGCAAGAGACGTTTGGACGCCTGGTGATCAAGGCATTGATAACGTCAGAATTTTTAACTTCGGTGGGTCTGAGCACGTCAGGTTTACTGAAAATGGGATTGATGCGGCTAGCATGATTATGATTGATGATGCCGATAATGATTTAGAATTGCAGTACCACAATGCCCGTGATAACATGGCAGAGAACTACTGTGCAGATCGTTTACGCTTAAGCGTTGATTTAATGTTAAATGCCCTTGATATCGCGGTCAATCAAGAAATAACGAAACGCGCGACGTTCCATGTGGACAGTGAGAATGACACGTTGATCTTAGCTAATGCGACGCAGCTGTTCCAAACGTTTGACTTGGTAGAAGGGGAATTGCTCATTGATGAAACGGTGGTACCATTTATCTTTGAATACCCGGCGACCACGTTTGATTTTTCAGCTTATCGCGAGGCGAGTGATGCTGAGTATGTTGTGAGAGACGTTATTTCTTCAGGAGTTGGGATTGCGGATCACGATAATGCTGAAAGAAATAGCCAATTGAATCTTTTCACTTCACGTACAGTGGCTGAGATTACACCGATGCCGATCGTAACAGGGGTGACGGTTACGCCGGATGCGGTCGTGGCATCACCAGGAGATGACGTTCAGTTTAGTGCCGTTGTAGAAGGGGAATACGATCCTTCGCAAGCGGTGACGTGGGTCGTTGAAGTGGGGGCGGATGATGTGTTGGCTGAAGGAACAAGTATTTCGGCTGATGGTTTATTAACCGTAGCTGAGGGTCAAGTGGATGCCCTGATGGTGAGAGCTATTTCGGTTGTGGATGCTGAGTTTTATGGGACGGCAACGGTGGAAATCGAGCTTGCGGTGCTCGTCCATGAAGTCAATTTCAACTTGCACGGTGGGCAATGGGTCTTCGATGAGGATGAGGAAATCGACATGAATCAGCTCGTTTTACATGGCGAACTTGCCACTGAACCAGCCGTTGATCCGGAGAAGGATGGTTATACCTTCATTGGCTGGTTCACCACAGAAGAAGGCGATACGTCGTTTGATTTTGAAACGGTGATCGTGGCAGATACGATCGTTCATGCACAGTGGGAGTCGGTTGCTGATAACGGCGCTGGCACTGGGAATCGCCCGAACTTACCTGACACAGGTGCGGTTGTTGGATCGCTGCTTCTTGGCGGGATTGCTTTAACAGCGGCAGGATTAGGGGTGGCTTCAAAGAAAAAGAAAAGTGAATAAAAGGAAATAACGGACAGGCTTTGAGTAGCTTGTCCGTTTTTAATAGGGTGTAGGAGAAGAGAAATGCTAGCAAAAGAAGACGAACCCAGGTTAAGCAAGGGGAAAACGGGTTGTAGCAGATGATAACGCGTGATATCATTAGTATTATGAAAAGATAGGTGGTGAATATTATGGGTGTTTGTCCTCCTCCTGGCTGCATATGGACAAGTGGACCTGGGAGTGCTGTTTTGTGCATGCCTGTTACTCCTTTCTACATGCTTCGGGTTCTACTGAGGAGACGGTTGTTTGGCGTGTGTTAGACAGTAGGTAATGCTCTCTACTAGGTGACCAACAATCTTATCTTTACAGCATAGATAATGGACAGGCTTTGAAATAGCTTGTCCGTTTTTCTTTGAACAAAGGTGTGGCTAGGGTTAGCTCAAAAAGCCAATGTAAAGCTAAAATCGTCAACCCAGTGACTTTTCTTGCTCAAATCGGAAGTCAAAAAGTCACAGAAAAGCTAAAATCGCCAATCCAGTGACTTTTCTTGCTCAAATTGGAGATCAAAAAGTCACAGAAAAGCTAAAATCGCTAATCCAGTGACTTTTCTCACGCCATTACCCCTGTCGCTCGCGATCACGTTCCAGTACCTTCTTCAAATACTGGGCCGTATGACTCTCACTAACTTCCGCCACTTCCTCAGGCGTTCCCTGCGCGATGATCATCCCGCCGCCGTTTCCACCTTCTGGCCCAAGGTCAACCACGTGATCTGCCATCTTAATGACATCCAGGTTATGCTCAATAATAATAATCGTCGCCCCAACTTCCACCATGCTCTGGATAACTTTAATAAATCGCTTCACGTCATCAACGTGCAAGCCGGTCGTCGGCTCGTCTAAAATATAAATTGTCTTATCCGGTTTAAACTTCACTTTGCTATCCAGCTCAGCCGCCAATTTCACCCGCTGTGCCTCACCACCAGATAACGTCGAAGACGATTGACCGAGCTGAATATAATCCAACCCGACATCCACGATCGTCTGCAGTTTACGCGAAATTTTCGGATGATTCGCAAAAAATGCCAACGCCTCAGCAGCGGTCATCTTCAACACGTCCGCAATGCTTTTATCGCGGTACTTCACTTCCAACGTCTCACGGTTAAAACGCGTTCCTTCACATTCCTCGCACTCCACATAAACGTCCGGCAAGAAATGCATCTCAATCTTAATCACACCGTCACCGCTACAAGCCCCGCAGCGCCCGCCTTTCACATTAAACGAGAAACGCCCTTTCGCATAACCGCGCAGCTTTGCCTCGTTCGTCGAAGCAAACAAATCGCGAATATCATCAAAGACACCCGTATAAGTCGCCGGATTCGAACGCGGCGTCCGCCCAATCGGAGACTGATCGATGTCAACAATACGCTCCACGTGCTCAAGCCCACGAACTGCCTTATGCGCCCCCGGTTTCGCCTTCGCCTTATACAATTTCGAGGCAATCGCTGCATACAAGACCTGATTAATCAACGTCGATTTCCCCGAACCGGAAACCCCGCTCACCACATTCAACACACCCATCGGCAGCTTTAGATCAACGTTTTTTAAATTATTTTCGGTTGCCCCGATCACTTCAACAAAGTTACCGTTACCAACCTTGCGCTCGTCCGGCAAGAAAATCTGTTCCTTCCCTGCCAAGTAGCGTCCCGTAATCGAGTTATCGTCGTTCATCACCTCAACCGGCGTTCCCTGAGAAACAATTTCGCCACCCTGTACACCCGCCCGAGGCCCAATGTCAATCAGATGATCGCAAGCGAGCATCGTATCTTCGTCGTGCTCAACAACAATCAACGTATTCCCCAGATCACGCATCGACTTCAACGTCTCAATCAAGCGGTTATTATCGCGCTGATGCAAGCCAATCGACGGCTCATCCAACACGTACAACACCCCCGATAAACGCGAGCCAATCTGCGTCGCCAAACGAATCCGTTGCGATTCACCACCCGACAACGTCCCCGCCGAACGATCGAGCGTCAAATATTCCAACCCAACGTTAATCAAAAACGACAAGCGCTCCTTGATCTCCTTGGAAACCAAATGCGCAATCTGCTTTTCCTTCTCCGTCAACGACATGTTCTCCGTCGCTGAGTAAGCTTCCTTAATTGACATGTCGGTAAAATCAGCAATGTTCATGCTGTTAATCTTCACTGAACGAGCCTCTACAGAAAGCCGCGTCCCCTTACACTCACGACAAGTCCGCTCCGACATCATACTCTCAATCCAATCCCGGATATAAGACGACGTCGTTTCCAAATGGCGGCGCTCTAAATTCCCGATAACCCCCTCGTAATAAGACACCTTCTCATGCACTTGCCCCGAATCCGAAACGAGCTTAAAGAAAATCTCATCGTCGCTCCCGTACAAAACCGTGTCCTGTTCTTTTTTCGTCAAATCGTCAAACGGCTTCTCCAAACTAATCCCATAATGCGCACACGTCGTATCCAGCATTTTCCGTTGATAAGCGTGCGGATTGTCCCACCCTTTAATCGCGCCTTCGCTGATCGACTTTGAACGGTCCTTAATCACAATGTCAATGTCGATTTCTTTTTCAACCCCAAGCCCACTACAGCAGGAACAAGCCCCGAATGGCGTGTTGAAAGAAAACATGCGCGGTTGTAACTTGCCGACTGAAAAATCACAGTGCGGGCAGGCAAAGTGCTCACTAAAAACAAGCTCTTCCTCATCAACAATGACGATGACTTTCCCTTCGCCAAGCTTCAAAGACGTCTCAATCGAATCCGACAAACGCGTCCGAATCCCTTCTTTCAACGCAACCCGGTCAATCACGACCTCAATCGAATGCTTTTTATTTTTCTCAAGCGTTGGCACTTCTTCCAAATCGTAGTTCTCACCGTTCACGCGCACGCGGACATACCCGTCGTTGCGTAATTTCTCGAAGACCTTCACATGCGTCCCCTTAGCCCCACTCACCACCGGGGCTAAAATCTGCATCCTTGTACGCTCTGGGTAATCCAACAAACGATTGACCATCTGTGTCGCAGAGGTTGCCGTGATTTCAATGCCGTGCGTCGGACAAATTGGTCGTCCCACACGCGCAAATAACAAACGCAAATAATCGTAAATCTCCGTCACCGTGCCCACCGTTGAGCGCGGATTCCGGTTTGTCGTCTTCTGGTCAATCGAAATCGCCGGCGACAACCCCTCAATCGAATCCACGTCCGGCTTTTCCATGTTCCCCAAAAACTGCCGCGCATACGCCGATAAACTCTCCACATAACGGCGCTGACCTTCCTTATAAATCGTCTCAAACGCCAACGACGACTTCCCTGACCCCGACAAGCCCGTCATCACAACAAACTGATTACGCGGAATCGTCACATCAATGTTCTTCAAATTCTGCTCTCGTGCACCTTTAACCACAATTTCATTCTTCATCTTGCTACCTACTTTTCCTTTCGTATCCATTAGTATGAACCTAACTAAACCATTATACCACACATAATATGACATAGTACGTCCAGTTTAAAGTTTTTGTAAAATTTTGGCCCTTAACGATTGATTATTTCTAATAAAAAATGATAAAATTGCGGCAACACGTTGAAAGTAGGCGATCACTATGAATCACAAATTTTTTCTCATCGGGGACTCCACGATGGACAGGGAAACGTCCGGTTGGGGAGGGCAGTTTCACCAATTCACCACGGGGCAAGTCGTGAATAGCGGCAAGAGCGGTCGGAGTACAAAAAGCTATATAAGCGAAGGCCATTGGCAGAAAGTAGCAGCCGTTCTAGCAGCCGGCGACTACTTGTTTATTCAGTTCGGACACAACGACCAAAAATTAGAAGACCTAACCCGCGGCACTTATCCGTTTGATGATTACCAAAAAAATCTCAGAACGTTCGTTGAAACAGCACGCAAAAAAGGCGCAAAACCCGTGCTATTAACACCGGTTCAGCGCCGAACGTTTAATGATCAGGGGAAGATTGAAAACTCACTAGGCGACTACCCAAAAGCGATGAAAGAACTGGCTGCTACTTTAGACGTGCCTTTGCTGGATATAGGGGCAAGGACAAAAAAACTATACGAACGCCTAGGCCAAGAAGCATCCAAATCGTTGTTCTCGTGGTACGACACAGCCGATCAAACCGGAGCGCCGGATAACACCCATTTCAACGAAAAAGGTGCCACTGAGGTTTCTCAGCTAGTTGCTGAGGCATTTGCTTTACTGCACGCCGCAAAATCAATAGACAAATAACCGTCGCAACGACATCTGAAATTGGGAAGGCCCACCACACCGAAGAGACATCGGCGTCTAAATATCGTGGCAATAAATAAACTAATGGGACTAAGATAAACAGCGGTTTAAAGACCGATAAAAAGAAGCTCATCCAGGCTTTGCCGATCGCTTGGAAATAAGTCGCGGCTAACGTTTGCAAGCCAAAAGAAAAGAAGACGGCCAGTTGCATATTGAAAATCAAAGCTGCATCATCTAACACCTCGGCATTGTTGGTAAAAATACCGACGACTTGATTGGGAAAGAAAATCCCAAGGAGTGAACCGCTTAGACCAATGAGACTTGAATAGATCAGCCCATATTTCAAAGCATCCTTTACCCGGGTGCTTTTTTTGGCTGTGAAATTATAACTCACAATGGGCTGCATGGCTTGGCTAATCCCCATAATCGCAAAGGTTAAAAATAGCACGATGCGATTCACAGTTCCCAGGGCAGCAATGGGATCGTCTCCGCCTAGTTGGTTGATCATACGGTTTAAAACCAAGGCGAAAGTGGCGCTCGCGAGGCTACGACCCAAGGCGGAAATGCCGATGCTTAACAGGCCTTTGATGATGGTTAGATCGAAGGTTAAAGCTTGTTCGCCGCCACCTATCTGTAACAGTAAAGCCATGCCAAGGATGGCTGCGAAGCTGCCCGCGATCAGGTGCGATAAGGCGACGCTGCTAATACCCGCTCCAAGGACGAAAATAAACAGGTAATCCAGCGCGATAATCAGGCCGGATTCAACGAGGATGACGAGCATGGAGAGCTTGATTTTCCCGTACGCGCGGAAGATGGCACTGGCGAGTAAGACCATGGCGGTAAAGGGGATGCTAAAGACGAAAAGGTTTAAGTAGGCACGGGCGAGCACTTTTGCCTGGCCCGTTGCGCCGAGGAACGTGAGGATGTGTTCTTTGAAAAGCCAAGTGCCAACCATGAGGCACAACGAAATCAGCAAGGTTAGAACGTATGCAATCGCGGTGGCAGATAAAGCCTGTTTTTTCTTCCCCGCCCCAAGCATGCGCGAGATGTAAGAAGCCGCCCCAATCGCAACAAGCTGAGAGAAACCAAAATAGACAGTGATTAAGGGAAATAATAACCCAATGGCGCCGACGGCGTAAACGTCAATGCCACGGGACACAATCAAGGTGCCGATGACGTTGACCGCCCCGGTTGCTAGCATCGTGATAATCGCAAAGCTTCCGAATTTAATGATTAATTTGTGGACCTGTTCTTTACCAAGCAGTTCGCTGTTGACGTTCATAAAATCACCTTTTGTTTTTAATGTTTTATCTGTTATAACTGTTTTTATTATAACCATTGTGATTGAATTTATTTTACTAGCAAAGCACTTCGCATTGGTAGTAGAGGGGAAAGATGAGTTCGTGAATACACTTGTTTAAAATGTCAAAATGATACCATATTTTCTTTGACGGCTTTTGTGTGAAAATCACATTATTTTTATGAGAAGAAACAGTGAAAACACTTTTTTCAAAAAGTTTCAAAAAAATTCCGACATTTCACCCTCTCCCGTGGCTATTAAGTAGAGGGTGTCACCTTCTCAAGCAAAAAAAGAAAGCGATAAAAAAACATCTTAAAGCCAATGAACAGGTGAAAAAGTTATTGAAGCCTGACCAAGCAGAGATGATCATTGCCATTTGTTTGATGGGTATGCAAGTAAAAGACTACGTAACCCAAAAGGAACAAAAGCCAAACATTGTCACCAAAAGATTGATGCGAATTAAAAAATTTTTAAAAGAAATTTTATAAAAACGTCACATTACACGCTCTGCCGTGGCTAATTAGTAGAGGCTATTCTAGCTTACGATAAAAGCTTCCTCAGATTATTCACTAAGAAAATTTAAATAAAGCAGTAAAACATGGACGGTAAAAAGTAAACGTCTCGTACGGGAAAAGCACAAACTTTAAATACACGATTCATATTAACATGACAGCTAAGAACAACGAAGCGGTTTCTTAACTCTCATGTTAATATGAAAAGCCCCAGTGCTGCAACACCAAGGCTTTATAGTAACAAATATCAAAAGAAAGGAATGATCTGCATGAAATTCACAGGCAAATACGCATTGTTTTGACTTATTAATCCACAGGTAAGTAATCAATGCCCAAACTTTTAATGAGAGGGTAATAAAGATTGATTTTAAATTCTAGCATTGGGTGCTAGAATGGCTTTTAAGAGATTTGAATTTTATAAAGATTTATCAATCATTGGCTTACCATCTGCGTCAAGCAAAGGAGTCATTGCCATTGCTCCTTGGCCTAAACCCTTAGTAAGACAGTACAGGATTCCGGTTTGCTGATCTTTCAGTATTTCATATTTAATAGCAAATGAATCAGGAAAAGCTGAGGGCAATTCCTCTGCATGTAAAGATTTAAAACGATTCTTAAACATAACACATCACCTCAAATAAATTTATGCAACATACTTATTGTAACCTAAAAAGACAAAAAAGAAAAGGAGATGATTGAATGGAAACAATAAAAATAGACATTAACATAGATTCAAGAGATATACGTGAATTTGATCAAGTGATTTCGAATCTAAATGATACCTTTAGTCAATTAAATCGTATATTAAATGATAGTCAATCTGCAATACAATCTGTAACTTCAGAAATGAATTCGAACTTATTCTCAGGATTTGATCAAGGGCTCAGTACAACCATCGCTCTTTTAGCACTGTTTAGTGCGGACCTCACAGAAATACCAAATCACTTTAAGAGTGTTGAAACAGGATTAATAGCCAAAAAAGGTAAGCTAAAACTTCTAGGCCTATCCTTAAAAGCATTGCCTTGGATCGCAGTAGCTGGAGCAGTATGGGGATTCATAAGTGCGATAACATCCAGCGAGGAAGCAGTGGAGCAAACAGAAGATAGACTTGCAGATTTAAGAGGTGAGCTAGAAGCAAATCGAGCAGCTCACCAACGAAACATCGATGCTATCAGGCGAAGAAATGGTGTCATGCAAACAGCGATTAACATGACGCGAGATTTGTCAGAAGCAACTGAACGATCGGTTGGACAACTAGGAGCCCTGCAGCTTCTAATGAACTTTCTTAATTCAGGCACAGGAGATTTTTCCATTGCCCTTGATGCAGCCACTGGTTCATTGGATGAAAACAGTGAATCGGCTCTAGCTAATATGATAGCCTACAGCGAGATGAATGAAGCTATCGATACATCGTCAGTAAACATCGAGCGAATGATCGAGCGTCATCAAGATTTAGAACAAGCAAGTGATGCTGTTCGTGGATTGGAATTAGCACATCGCGAGGCAAATGACGTACTAGATGAAGCATGTGAAACAAAAGAAGAATTAGGTGTAGCAGTTAACGATTTATATATTACTATGCAACACCTCACTGATGAAGGGGTAGAAGTGATTAACATGCATTTCGATGCCATTGCTGTATACGAAGAAGCAAGTGCTGTCGTATCCGATTTAGAAGATCAGATGGTAGATTACAACGAAATCATAAAAGATGCAACAACAGAAATTGCAATATTAGAGGGACAGATTACAGATTCAATGGTGATTATGGCTGAGGCTGTATACGACGGCACATGGCGACAAATCGTCTCGTGGGATCAATTAACTGATGCACAACGCGATAGCATTACAGACCTAGTTGATTTATACGATTGGTTGCGAGACGGTTCAGTGAATGCACTAACTAAAATGGGTGAAGAAACAGCAGTACCATTGTATCAAATGATAAATAACCTTAATCACAACTACGATGAAACAAACGCATGGGGACGAAACCTAGCAAGAGTTTATGAATGGGCTGGTGAAAATGCAACAGATGGGTTTATGGCTTTTATAGAAGAAATGGCAAGAGACAATCCGGCACAGTTGGCAGAAATCGCAAGTTCATCAGATGAACAATTAGGACAGCTATATGCAGCATACTCAAGAAATGCTGGACAAATCGAAGGTGTTATGAGCACAGCAATAGGTACAGAGCTTGAAGAGGTTCAAGACTTATTTAACAGGTTTGGTCCAGAGTCAGAACAGTCGCTAAGAGCAAGTATTGCGGCGGCAGATTTTGCCAATCCTGGTGGTATGATGACGCGTGAGATGGCTCGAGGGATCTTAGAAGCTAGTGGTGAAGTGGAGAGTGCGATTACTACATTAGCAACGAGTATGCGAAGTTCAGTAGATAATGTCACGGCAGGTTTTATCGGTGGAATTCGAGCATCATTTCCAGAAGTTGAGCAATCCAGTGTTCAATTTGGTGATGTTTTCATCAAAGCATTTAGAAAAACCCTTCAAGAAAATTCACCATCTAGAGTATTTGAAAGATCGGGTCGAAATGTTGTAGCTGGTCTAGTGAACGGTGTTAGAGATGATCAGGATAGAGCAACGGACACACTTAGAAGGTTAGCCACTGCGATGGAGCGTATTTTCAGTCAAACTTCACGCTCGTATCAAGTTATTGGTCTAGATACGATGCGTGGTCTAAACCAAGGTTTACTCAACGGTGAGGCCCAAGTCATGAACACGGCTCGTCGGATGGCTAATCAAATCACGGTTGCAATGCGTCAGGCGTTGAATATTAACTCGCCGTCACGTGTGATGCAGGAGGAGATTGGGCGTCAGATTCCAGCTGGGGTGGCTGAGGGGATTGATAAGTACGGTAGCTACGCTACGGATAGTATGTACGACCTCGGCAACGAACTAGCTAAAGTGAAATTTCCGAATATCAACGATATCATCAACATGGGGCCAAGTTTAAATCTTGCATCAGTAAGCAATGGCGGGAACTCGTCACATGATAATCGTGTCATTAATAATAGCTACTCAGGTCTGTTCGACGGCGCAAATATTACTTGGAATGGAGAAGAAGATATCCGTCGTACGATGGAGAAAATGGCTCGTGCAGCCGAAGAGGATGCTTATCGGATGTGGTAACAGATATCCGAGCTGCGATCATTTTATCCTTGGTTTTGAAAGCAGATTTGGCGTTTATATCCCGCATCCAACAAGGGTTGGTAATTGGCCTATCCGCTTCAGGTATTTATGATGTCTATAAGTGTTTTAAAAGATAGTCTCGCGATCGTTAATTTGGCGAAATGTGAAACTAAATGCGAATAAATGACGCTTTAACGGGTACGCTATCTAGGGAGAATACAATTTTTATTAAAGGGGAGTTTTAAGAATGAATAGAAAAATAGTAAAAAGGATAGGGCTATTCGCCATTGCCTGTTTGTTATTCGGGCAAGCTGTCCTTCCCGTTATGGCACAACCTAATTTAAGTGGGGTTGATCCTGATATTCCAGGAAGAATTACGATTCATCGACGTGCTGGTTCCACAGCGAGTGACCTGACATCGGGAACGGCACTTTCGGGAATTCCATATACGATTCAATTGGTACGGTTAAGAGATGATATTGATCGAAATACGGCTGACTTAACGGATCCAAACAACTTTGTTGTGATTCCGTTGCCTGATGGTTATACGCGAACAGTTTCGACCAATACACTAGGTGTTGCAGATTTTCCTAACTTGCCACACGGTATCTTCTTGGTTGAAGAAGGAACGCATTCGATAACACCAGAAGAGGATCGCGTTGCTCCTTTTATTGTCGGGATTCCGAGAAGAGATGCAGCTGGAACGGGATGGATTTATGAAGTAGATGTCTTCCCAAAAATAGAAGAAGATGTCCCGATTAGCTTTACCAAAACCGGTGTCCTAGCTTGGGATAGTGATTTAGGTGATTTAGTGGCTACATGGGAGTTTGAGGTAGCCATTCCGCGACTTGTGGGTAATGCTTCTATTATAGAATTTTGGGATGAGCTTGATCCGCGCTTGACGTTTATTCCTGATAGTGTAGTAGGAACTTATTACCGACTAGAAGAGGTAGAAGGAACACCAACACCAGAGGCGCAGACATTGCCTTCAAGTGTCTTTTCTGCTGCGATGGTCGGTGGTGAGTTGAATATTCAAATTAGCGAAGGAATTGATTATTTAGCAGAACATGCATTAACCGCACCGCATCCAAATGGGATCTTAAGGTTTACGTTCCAAACGCGGGTTGCTATGCCTACAGTAGAAAATGCCGATCAGTTAGGTCCAATTACTAACGCAGCTCGTTTTTATTATCATACACACGAGGCATTAACTGCAGAGGCTACGGTTACCCAATTTGCCCTTGAGGTAGAAAAGGTCGACGTCAATAACGATCGTTTAGCTGGTGCAGAATTTGAATTATTCTTAGATGCAGCTGGAACGGAATATGCCTTTCCGAATAGCGCTGGTGTCAATCGTCGCATGACAACGGATGCAAACGGGCACATCTTCATGCCAGGTTTAACGGCTGGAACGTTTTATTTACGTGAAATGGTAGCACCTCCTGGATTTGCGCTCATTTCAACACCAATGCCAGTGACCATCAGTGTACAACCAGGTGCACGATCTCACGTTGTTGAAGTACAAGTGGTGAACGAGATTGATGATGGTTTCACGTTACCGGAGACCGGTGGTGCCGGAACATTGTTATTCACAGCCGGAGGTTTGATATTAGTAGGTGGCGCGATTACGCTGTTCCTCATTGCCAAACGCCGTCGTCGTGAGCAAGGTTATGACTAGTCAGGCACCAAAGCCATCAAAACGAAAAAAGCGAAAAAGCGATGCGTTTCTCATCGTCGCGATTGTCATTTTATTCTTAATCGGCGCTGGCTTGATGATTTATCCGGATGTGGCTAGCTGGCAAGCGAGTCGCAGCCATGCGGGTATTATTCAAGTTTATCACGAAGAAGTCGCTGACATCGCTGAGGATGCGATTGCGGAACATTTCGAAAGAGCACGTCATTACAACGCTTCGCTTGTGGGCAGCCACATTGAGGATCCGTTCGTCCAAGGGAGTGGTCAGGTATTACCATCTGATTATTATGAGATCTTGAACGTGAACGGTGCGATGGGAGCAATTGAAATTCCGGCGATTGATATTCAAATCCCGATTTTTCACGGCACTGGCGAGGCGGTTTTGATGAGAGGTGTGGGACACATTCCCAATACGCCTTTCCCGATCGGACAACTAGGAAAGCACGCCGTTTTAACGGGACACACTGGGATTCCTTCGTCTCGTTTATTCACCGATCTTGAATTATTGAATCTGGATGATATTTTCGTTGTGACGGTGTTGGATAAACGAATGATGTACCGTGTGGATCAGATTAAAGTCGTCTTACCGCATGAGATCAGTGAATTACGCAACGTCGCCGACGAAGACTTAATCACGTTAGTGACGTGTACGCCTTACGGTATTAATTCTCATCGCTTGCTTGTGCGAGGCAGACGAATTCCTTACGAAGAAGCGAATGTCATAGCTGAAAACGTTGAGGTGCTTGTTCAATCTTTCAACTGGCGAATCCTTTTGGTAGCAGGGATGTCACTAGTCTTTATCTTTATTTGGCTGCTGTATTCGATTAAAAGTCGCAGAAATCAAGATTAACTCTTGGATAAGGGTTAACTTGATTTTTGTTTTTCTTTTCAAAGAATGGTACAATAGAAAAAATTAACTTGAAGGTGATCAACGTGGATAAAAGCAAATTTGAGCAACAGTTAAAAAGTGAATTAGGAGCAGAACGTACGGCTACGACGCTCCATTTCTTTGAAGAAACAACGTCTACTAACGACTTAGCCAAACAACAAATACGAGTGAAGCCCGTACATGGATCGGCATTTATTGCCCGCCGACAATCGGCTGGGCGCGGTACTTACGGACGTTCTTTCATCTCCGAAACCGGCGGCATTTACTTCTCGCTGCTTATCAACGTCAACGACTGGCATTTCAAAGAGCCCGACTTAGCCACGATTTTTACCGCCGTGGCTGTGCGAGAAGCCGTTGCTGACGTTTTGGATGTGCAGCTTTCCCTTAAATGGGTGAACGACCTTTTCTTAGACGGGCGTAAAGTTGGCGGTATCCTAACCGAAAAACAAGTCGACTCAGATTGGCTAGTGATCGGCATCGGACTAAACGTATCCAACGAACTAGCAACCTTTCCAGAAGCTTTAAAAGACATTGTGACAACCCTCAAAATCGCCGATCCGCATGACCAAATCAAAGCCACACTCATTATTCGAATCATTCGCTACTTATTGAAAACGAGCCAGCTATCAAGCAAAGAAGAAGTCATGCAACGTTATCGCGAATATTTATTTCTGCTGAATCAACAAGTAGAAATTTCATATGGAAATGAGTTGTTTCAGGCACACGTATTGGACGTGGATGACGAAGGAAAGCTAGTCGTACAAAAGGCAGGCGGTGAGGTTTTGCATCTCCAAGCGGGGAGTGTGAAGTTAGTATTCTAATCAAATAGTTTGGTACTGCGAATAATTTGTCGTTTGAAACTATTTGACAATCAAACTAAATTGAGTTATAATACCTCTATCAACAATTTAGGAGTGATCATGTATGTTAGAACAAATTAAACCGTTAATCGCAGAGGCATTAAACTTAGATGAGACAGAAATCACATTAGAGGCGAACCTGAAAGACGACTTAGGCATCGACTCTTTGGATGCAGTTGAATTAATCATGGAACTTGAAGACGAGTTTGACGTGAAAATCGAAGACGAAGAAGCACAAGCTTTCGTAACCATTGGTGATATGGTTAAACTATTAGAAGCGAAACAACAAGGATAGACTGAGACGGCTAGGGCAACCTAGCTTTTTCTGAAAGGTTTGAGCACAAGAAAGGTGCCATTTTCGCGAAATAAACAGGGATTGGGATAAAAACCCCCATTTTTTAAAAATAGCCATGCTCATGGGACAAAAATCATCCCTTTTCGTGAAATAGCGTTCCAAAAGGATAAAACGACAGTACAATGGGAGTGAGGAAAATGGAAATCAAAGAAATTAAAGCGTTGATTGAGGCGCTTGATCAATCGTCGGTGGCGAAGTTGAAGTTTGTGAGCGGCGATGTGGAGCTGAAGTTAGAGAAAGAGAAGAAAGAGGTGCAGACGGTGGTCGCGGCTTCTGTGGCTAGCCCGGTTGCAGCTGTGGCGCCAGCAGCGCCGGTTGCGAGTGAGGGTGTGGCAACGTCAACTGAACAGCCGGTTGGGGAGGTTGTCACACAGGCAGTTGCTAAGTCTACAACGGATGTCACTGCACCTTTAGTTGGGGTGTTTTATCGTGCGGCGAGTCCAGATGCGCAGCCGTTTGTGAAGGTGGGGCAGCAGGTGAATGAGGGGGATACGGTGTGTATTTTAGAGGCGATGAAGGTGCTGAATGAGATCAAGGCATCGAAGTCGGGGACGGTTGTGGCGATTCATGTGGAGAATGGCGACGTGGTGGAGTTTGACCAAGTGTTGATGGAGATAGGTGATTAGGATGTTTAAGAAAATATTGATTGCCAATCGCGGGGAAATTGCGGTGCGTATCATTCGTGCGTGTAAGGAAATGGGCATCGCAACGGTGGCGATTTATTCGACGGGGGATAAAGAGGCGTTGCACGTTCAGTTGGCAGACGAGGCGATTTGTGTAGGTCCGGCTGCTGCGGTGAACAGTTATTTGAACATGGAAAATGTCATTTCAGCCGCGGTGCTAACAAAGGCAGAGGCGATTCACCCGGGATTTGGATTTTTATCTGAAAACCCGAAATTCGCGCGTCTTGTGACGGATTGCGGGCTCGTGTTTATCGGGCCGGATGCGGATGTGATCGAGGAAATGGGCAATAAATCCCGTGCGCGTCAGGTCACCATAGCGGCGGGCGTCCCGGTCGTTCCCGGTAGTGACGGAAATTTAGACAGTGTGGATGAAGCCCTCGAAGTGGCGGAAAAAATCGGCTACCCGGTTTTAATCAAAGCAACAAACGGCGGTGGCGGTAAAGGGATGCGCGTGGTGCACGAAGAGGCAGCATTCGCCAACCTCTTCAACATGGCCAAAAGCGAAGCAAAGGCTAACTTTGGCGATGACAGCGTGTATTTAGAAAAATACGTGGTGAATCCGAAGCACATCGAGTTCCAAGTGATAGGCGATTCGCACGGGAATGTCGTGCATTTATTCGAGCGCGATTGCTCGATTCAGCGTAATCATCAGAAGATGATCGAAGAAGCGCCGTGTCGTGGGTTAAGCGAGAAAACGAGAACCGCGATGGCGGCTGATGTGCTTAAGCTCGCACGCGCCACGAAGTATAACAACGCCGGCACGCTGGAATTTATCGTCGATAAAGACGAGAATTACTACTTTATCGAGATGAACACGCGCATTCAAGTTGAGCACCCGGTCACGGAAATGATCACTGGGATCGACTTGATTAAAGAGCAAATTAAAGTGGCAGCGGGCGCAAAGCTGTCGTTTACGCAAGACGATGTCAAAGTAAACGGTTATGCGATCGAGTGCCGCATTAACGCGGAGGACCCGCTGAACGGCTTTATGCCATCGGCAGGGAAAATTGAAAACCTGATTCTCCCGGGTGGCTTTGGTGTACGGATCGATACGATGATTTACCCGAATTACACGGTATCACCGTTTTACGATTCGATGATTTTAAAACTGATCGTGCACGGGAAAAACCGTTTAGAAGCGATCAAAAAAATGCGTCGTTGCCTCGAAGAACTATTTATCGACGGCATTACGACCAACAACGAATTCCATTATTACATGATGCACCACGTGGATTATGTGAAAGGCGATTTTGATACGAGTTTTGTCGGCACATTCTTAGAAGAACTCGCGGAAGCAGGTGAGCTAAATGACTGATTTTTTTAAAGAACGAAAAGAAGCGGTTAAAGGGTTTCAAGATTCTGTGCGAAGTCGGACAGCTTCGGAGCGCGAAATCGACGTGCCGGAAGGCCTATTCGAAGTGTGCCCGAAATGCGACAGCCACATCTTAAAAGAAGATTTATGCGAAGCGAACCTCGTTTGTACACATTGTGGGCACCATTTTCGTATGACCGCCCGCCAACGGTTAGCCTCGTTAGTTGATGAGAATAGCTTTGAAGAAATGGATAAGGATTTAAGTAGCTGCGACCCGCTCAACATGCCGGGCTATCAAGACCGGTTAGCGGAATTAGTAGCCGATGCGGAAACCTCTAAAGAAGCGGTGGTCTGTGGCGTCGGAAAGATTGCCGGTTTTGCCTATGCGATGGCCATCATGGACAGCTACTTCCTTATGGGGAGTATGGGCACGGTCGTCGGTGAAAAACTAGTTCGCTTAACCGAGCATGCCACAAAGGCAGGTCTACCGTTAATCATCGTTTCAACGTCTGGCGGTGCACGGATGCAGGAGGGAATTTTATCGCTGATGCAAATGGCGAAAACGACCGCTGCCATTAAGAAACACCATGACGCCGGATTGTTATACCTTTCGGTGTTAACGTCGCCGACTTATGGCGGAGTGAGTGCGTCATTTGCCACGGTGGCGGATGTGATGCTGGCTGAGCCAGAAGCGCTGATCGGCTTTGCCGGGCCGCGCGTGATTAAGCAGACGATTCAGCAAGTGTTGCCAGAGGGGTTCCAATCCGCGGAGTTTTTGCTAGAAAAGGGGCTGATCGATCAGATTGTGCCGCGCCAAGAATTGGTTAGCACGATAACGCGCATTTCAAAGATGCACGGCCTAGGAGGTGGACGCTGATGGATTTGAAAGGGATTGAACAACAAATTGAGCAGTTACGTGAACAGTTAGTCGGCTTAGACGCAAACGACGTGAGGATGAAAAAATTACGTGAAAACCTCACCCGTGCGATTGAAGAAATGACGTCTGCGGTGTACGAGGAATTGGACGCTTACGACAAAGTTTATTTAGCGCGTCATGCGAAACGTCCGAATACGAAGTTTTATATTAAGCAACTATTTGATGATTTTATTGAATTTCATGGGGATCGTTTGTACGGCGATGACGCGGCGATTGTGGGCGGCGTGGCGCTGCTGGGCGAGGTGCCAGTAACGGTGATCGGTCATGTAAAAGGGACCACCACGGAAGAAAACATCGCGACGAATTTCGGGATGCCGCACCCAGAGGGTTACCGCAAAGCGATGCGATTGGCGTTGCAAGCGGAGAAGTTCGGGCGTCCGATTATCACGTTTATTGATACGCCGGGGGCTTATCCGGGTGTTGGTGCCGAGGAGCGCGGTCAGTCTGAGGCGATTGCGCGTTGCTTGATGAGCTTTATGGGCTTGCGTGTGCCGGTGATTGCGGTCGTGATCGGTGAGGGCGGTTCCGGTGGGGCGCTGGCGATCAGTGCCGCGAATCACATCGTGATGTTAGAGCATAGCGTTTATTCGGTGCTGTCACCGGAAGGCTTTGCGAGTATTTTGTATAAAGACGCCGGTCGTGCGAAAGAAGCGGCCGCGATAATGAAACTGACCGCAGATGATTTGCTTGCGCTTGGCGTGATTGAACAGATTTTGAAAGAGCCGCTTGGCGGTGCGCACGAGAACCCTGAGTATCTCTTGCCGGAACTAAAAGAGTTATTGCAAACGAAGCTGACAGAACTCTCGCAGCTGAGTGCGGATGAAATTGCGGAACATCGCTATACGAAATTTCAAAAAATCGGGAGTCTGGGCTTATGAGAATAGTAGGAACCGGGAGTTATTTGCCTGAGACGAAGTTGTCAAACGACGATTTGTCGCAGCTTGTGGACACGAACGATGAGTGGATTGCCACACGCACGGGGATTCGTAGTCGGCACGTTGTCACCGATGAGAACACCTCGGACTTAGCGGTTGGCGCGGCTCGTGTGGCGATGGCGGATGCTGGTATCGCGGCGGCAACGATTGATTTGCTCGTTGTGGCAACCTCGACGCCGGATGTTTTTATCCCTGGGGTTGCGCATCAGGTTTTAAAAGGTTTGGGTATTTCCCAGGCTATGGTGTTTGATGTGAACGCGGCGTGCACGGGCTTTGTTTATGCGTTGGACGTGGCGGTGAGTTTGATGCAGGCGCACGGGTATCGTCATGCGCTTGTGATCGGGGCGGAAGTGATGTCGAAAATCGTTGATTGGAACGACCGTAACACCTGTGTCTTGTTCGGTGATGGCGCTGGCGCTGTTGTGCTTGAGCAGGCGGAGATGTCTGGGGTGTTATATCGGTCGTGCACGGCGATTCCGGATCGCGACGATGTGCTTTTGTCTGGCGGTGTGGCGGTGAATAACCCGGTGTATGCGGTGGCGCAAGGCGATTTCTTTTTGGATATGAAGGGGCAAGACGTATTTAAATTTGCGGTTCGTGTGGTGGGGGAGTCGGTGCATGCGGCTTTGAGTGAAACTGGGATGTCGGTCGAGGATGTCGATTATTACGTGCTTCATCAGGCGAACCGTCGGATTTTGGAGTACGTGGCGAAGAAACTTAAGGTGCCTGTTGAGAAATTTTACTCGACGATCGCAGATACCGGGAACACGTCGGCTGCGAGCATTCCGATTACGCTTGATCGGATGAAGCGCGAAGGACTGCTTGTGCGCGGGATGAAGGTTATGCTGGTCGGGTTCGGTGCGGGGCTGACTTATGGGGCAATGTTGATAGAATGGTAGGTGTGGAAGATGAAATTAAACGAATTATTAGGTATTAAGTATCCTCTGATTCAGGGCGCAATGGCAAACATTGCCACGGCTAAATTTGCGGCGACGATTTCGAACATCGGTGCGCTTGGGATTATCGGTGCGGGTGCGATGTTGCCGGCAGATTTAGAGCAGGCGTTGGCCGAGTGTACGCAATTAACGGACAAGCCGTTCGGTGTGAATTTGATGTTGATGAACCCGCATTGTGCGGACATGGTGGCTGTGATCGTTAAGTACAAGGATCACGTGAAGGTGGTAACAACGGGTGCGGGGAATCCGGGGCCGTTTATTCCGGCCTTTAAGGAAGCGGGCATCCTAGTGGCACCGGTTGTGCCGAGTGTGGCTTTAGCGAAGCGGGTGGCGAAAGCCGGGGCTGATTTTGTCATCGTGGAAGGAACGGAAGCGGGCGGGCACGTCGGGGAATTGACGACGATGGCATTGGTGCCACAGGTCGTCCGTGCGGTGAAGATTCCGGTTGTTGCGGCAGGTGGCGTTGCTTCGGGTGCACAGCTGCTCGCGGCTTATGCCCTTGGCGCTGTCGGTGTGCAAGTCGGAACGTGCTTACTAGCAGCCGAGGAATGCGAGATTCACGAGAATTATAAAAACACGGTGCTCAAAGCGAAAGATACCTCAACGATTGTGACCGGGCGTGCCGTGGGTGTGCCGGTTCGGATTTATAAAAACAAGATGGCGCGTGAGTACTCAACCCTTGAAAATTCAGGGAAGACGCGAGAAGAGCTCGAACATTTAACCCTGGGCGCATTGCGTAAGGCGGTGTTTGACGGGGACATGGATAACGGGTCAGTCATGATCGGGCAGGTCGCAGGAATGATTGATGAAATTAAGCCAGCGAAGGCCATTATTGAAGGGCTCTTTGCCGAGGCGGAAGCAGAATTTGAGCAGTTGAAAAAACGAATGGGATAGTTGTCAATCTTCGGATGGGCGACTATTTTTTAGTTGGAAGTAGTATGAGTTGTGGTATAAAAACATGATGCAATGTCGTGATTACTAGTGTAAAAACAGAAGGTTTCTGGTATAATGGAGAAGTGTATGTTTATGACACTTACGTCGATGATAAAAAATTCGCACCAGTGGCGCGAGAAAATAAATGCAGTAGATTGGAGCAAAAAAATGAGCAAGATATCAAATGACCAAATGATAATATTTAAAACGATAGACGAGCAAATTGCAGTTGATGTTCGTTTCGATGGAGAAACAACCTGGCTCAGTCTTGAACAAATGGCAGAGCTCTTTGAGCGTGATAAGTCAACCATTTCAAGGCATATTAAAAATGTTTTTGTGGAAGGAGAACTTGAGAAAGAAGTGGTTGTTGCAAAAATTGCAACAACCACTAAGCACGGTGCAATTGAAGCTAAAACTCAGACCAGAGATGTTACTTATTACAACCTTGACGTCATCATTTCAGTCGGCTACCGTGTCAAATCTATCCGCGGGACACAATTTCGGCAATGGGCAACGAAAAGAATTCATGAATATATCCAAAAAGGATTTACCATGGACGATGAACGTTTGAAAAATCTTGGGGGCGGTGGCTACTTTAAAGAGCTACTAGAGCGTATCCGTGATATTCGTTCTAGTGAAAAAGTATTCTATCGTCAAATTTTAGACTTATTTCAAACTAGTAGTGACTACAACAAAGATTCACTAGAAGCAAAGCAATTTTTTGCAACTGTGCAAAACAAAATGCACTTTGCTATTCATAAACAAACCGCTGCCGAGTTAATTTATAACAGAGTGGATAGTGAAAAAGAATTTATGGGATTGACCACATTCAAAGGAGAATTACCAACATTAACCGAAGCGAAAATCGGAAAAAACTATTTAACTGAAAAAGAACTTAAAAGTTTGAATCAGTTAGTATCTGGATATTTGGACTTTGCCGAACGTCAAGCATCACGAGAAATAATGATGACCATGCAAGACTGGATTGAACATGTAAACCGCATTTTAGTTGCAACAGGGGAAGATGTTCTATTAGGACATGGCAAACGAACAAAACAAGAAGCTGATGAAAAAGCGATCGATGAGTATAAAAAATATCAGGCAAAAGCATTAAGCCAAGTTGAACGCGACTATTTAGCTGAAATTAGAAAAATAGAAAGTTTAGCTTTGAAAAAACAAAACCTATAACTGAAAACCGATGACAAAGGAACACCCGAATATTAGCCATGTAAAGACATTTTGACATGCCATTTTGCCCGATGTCGAAGTGCTTTGATAGCAAAATAACTTAAGCTAATCTATCATAAATTCACAGGAGGACAAATGAATGAATATTAGTAAAATAATTAAAGAACAACGGTCACTCGTGAATTTATCACAGGAAGAATTAGCGGAAAAAGTATACGTGTCTAGGCAGACGATCTCAAGTTGGGAAAATGGCAAAACCTACCCTGATGTCCATAGCTTGGTGCTTTTGGCTAACGCTTTTGAAATCACAATTGACGAGTTGGTCAAAGGAGATGTGAAAGAAATGGCTGAAATTATTGAAAAAAGTGATATTTCAGAAATGAAAAGGTATAGTTGTTTAATGACAATCGGGGTTGTGTTGACGATAGTTGGTATACCGATATCGTTTTATTTAGCGTCAATCATCGGCTTGGTAGTCTGTGCGATGCTATTTGCTGTGTCGCTCTATTTTGGGTATAGGATTGAAAAGATTAAATGTCAATATGATGTGCAAACGTATCGTGAAATTGTTGCCTTTACTAAAGGTGAAACACTTGATGAAATTACAAAAATTAGAGAATCAGGAAAACGAACGTATCAAAAAATGCTGTTAATAGCAGCTTCAGCAGCATTTGGTTTTATCCTCTCACGCTTAATTGCATGGATTTTACCGGCTATAAGAGGTCCTTGGGGTGGGTAAGCTAACTAGGCAGTGTCTGAAAAAGAATAAGAACGGTGAGGGACGTTCTTTTTTATTCGAGTAAAATCATTTTGATTGGGCGAATAATTTGATTATAAGAATTATTTGACAATCAAACTAATATCGTTTATAATAGAGCGTAGTTAAAGTTAGGTCATTGCGATATCAAACATTATTGAGAATAATAATACCTAGATGGTAGGCTATAGCGAAGAAATAGGTAGAAAACTACCTAGATGACAGGTTATACCGAGAAAGTAGGTAGAAAACTACCTAGATGATAGGCTATATCGGGAAAGTAGGTAATCTCTGTTGTGTTAGCATTTCCTAATCGTTAAAGTTAGTCAGGAGGTAATCAGGAATGAGCTTACTTGCAATAAAGGATAAGATATTAGAAGTGCCGATTATTCAAGGGGGGATGGGCGTTGGGGTTTCGCTTGGCAACCTAGCTGGTGCTGTGATGGCGCAAGGTGGGATGGGCACGATTTCGGCGGCGAACCCGGGGTTTATGCGGGCGGAATTTCGTAAGAAGTCATTGACTGCTAACCTGGAGCAATTTGCGGCTGAGATTAAAAAAGCCCGGGAAATGGCGAAAGGGCGCGGGGTGTTGGCGGTGAACATTATGGTGGCAAGTTCGACGTATGTGGAATCAGTGAAGCAAGCGGTGAAAAGCAAGGTGGATGCGATTGTTTCTGGTGCGGGTTTGCCGTTGGAATTGCCGGCGCTCGTGAAAGGCAGTGGCGTGGCGATTGCTCCGATTGTTTCAAGTGGGCGTGCGGCGACGGTGATTTGTCGTTCTTGGCTTCGAAAGCACGAGGTATTACCTGACTTTGTTGTTGTAGAAGGCCCGGATGCGGGTGGCCATCTTGGATTTTCACAGGAAGAATTGGCTGAAGGTAGCCATAAATCACTGAAAGAAATTTTAGCGGATGTTAAAGAGGCCCTTCAACCTTTTGCCGAAAAAGCGGCCCGGGCGATTCCGATTTTTGTGGCCGGTGGGATTTATACCGGGCGCGATATCGCCGAATATGTGAAGGCGGGTGCAACGGGTGTGCAAATGGGGACGCGTTTTATTGGGACGCACGAATGCGATGCGAGCGATGAGTACAAGGCGCAGTTCCTCCAAGCGAGCGAGGCGGATATTATTTTGACGAAAAGCCCTGCGGGTTTGCCGGGCCGTGCGATTAATAACCCGTTTACAAAGCGGGTGGCCGAGGGCCGTGTGGCACCGAATTGGTGCATAAACTGCTTGCAGACGTGTCACCCGAAAGAAACGCCGTACTGCATTAGCGAGGCGCTGATTAATGCGGTGACTGGAAAGGCCGATGAAGGGCTGATTTTCACGGGAACAAACGGGTGGCGCATCACGGACATCCGCAGCGTGAAATCGCTGATGGACGAGTTGATGCACGAATACGCGCTCCATATGGGAGGCTTAATCAATGGGTAAAACAGCTTTTTTATTCCCAGGCCAAGGCGCGCAAATCGTGGGCATGGGCAAGGAAATTTACGAAACGTATGACAACGCGCGTGTGTTTTTCGACCAGATGTCTGAGTTGGTCGACTTTGATATGAAGACGTTGTGTTTTGACGGTCCGATCGAGCAATTATCGCAGACGGCGTATACACAGGCTTGCTTAGTGGCGGTGGAATTAATGATCTTAAACGTGCTTGAAAGTCACGGTATGAAAGCAGATCTCGTAGCTGGCCTGAGCCTCGGGGAATACGCGGCACTGGTAGCCGGTGGGGCGCTCTCTGCGAGCGAGGCGGTTCAGCTTGTGCGCAAGCGTGGGCAGATCATGGCTTCGGCGTTGCCGGCCGGTACTAGCACGATGGCCGCGGTGCTCGGATTGGAGGCGGCGGATTTAGAGGCCGTTTGCCAAGAGGCGAGTGATGCCGGGATCGTTGAAATTGCGAATGATAACTGCCCGGGTCAGCTGGTCATCGGCGGGGAGGTCGCTGCGGTGCAGAAGGCTTCTGAACTCGCGGTAGCACGTGGCGCAAGGAAGGTCGTAGCTTTGAATGTGAGCGGGGCGTTTCATACGTCGCTACTAAAAGAAGCCGGTCGTGAGTTGCGCGATGAATTAGAGAAAGTCGCGTTTAAAGCGTTAGAAATTCCCGTGATTTTCAACCAGACGGGCCGGTATCAAGACGCACGGATCGTCGATTTAATGGAAGCACAAGTCTCATCTTCGGTCAGGTTTAACGAGACGATTCAGCTCATGCTAAAAGAAGGCGTAACAGACTTCGTGGAAATCGGGCCGGGGAAGACGCTGAGCGGCTTTGTCAAAAAGGTTGACAGAAAAAAGAATTTGTATCAGGTGGAAGACGTGGCTGGGATTCAGTCCGTGGTAGAACAGTTAGGAGGAAGTTAGGATGGCAGAGAATAAAACAGCACTGGTAACGGGGGCATCGCGGGGGATTGGGCGTGCGATTGCGTTGCAGTTGGCGGCAGATGGGTTTGATGTGATGATTAATTACGCGGGGAACGAGGCGTTGGCGTTGGAAGTGAAGGCGGAGTGTGAGGCGCTAGGTGTTAAGGCAGCTGTCTTCCAAGCGAATATTGGGGATAAAGAAGACGTAGAGGCGTTGATCAAAGCGACTGTCACGACGTTTGGTGCGATTGATGTGCTGGTGAACAACGCCGGGATTACGCGCGATAATTTGATGTTGCGCATGTCGGACGCGGACTTTGATGATGTAATTGATGTGAATTTAAAGGGCGTGTTCTATTTAACGAAAGCGGCGGCGAAGTTGATGTTTAAAAAGCGCAGCGGGAAAATCGTGAACATCACGTCGGTGTCGGGTGTGACGGGGAATGCGGGTCAGGCGAATTACGCCGCGAGTAAAGCGGGTGTGATTGGTTTGACGAAGACGGTGGCGAAGGAATTGGCCGCGCGTGGCATTCAGGTGAACGCCGTGGCACCAGGGTTTATCGCGACGGACATGACGGATGTGTTAAGCGATGATTTGAAGGCGAAAATTCAGGAAACGGTGCCTTTAAAGCGCCTTGGAACGCCGGAAGACATCGCGAACATGGTCGGCTTTTTAGCGAGTGACCGTGCGGCTTATATCACAGGGCAAGTATTTCACATAGACGGAGGATTGGTAATGTGAAACGAGTAGTCATAACAGGGCTTGGCGCGGTAACGCCAGTCGGAAACAACGTAGCAACCATGTGGGACAATGCGAAAAAAGGGGTCTGCGGCATCGCAGAAATCACCGCGTTTGACACCACAGATTTTAAAGTCAAACTAGCAGCAGAAGCAAAAGATTTTGATGCGACAACCGTCTTAACGAAGCAAGAGGTGCGTAAATTGGACCGTTTCGTCCAGTTCGCCCTCGTCGCAGCAAGAGAAGCGTACGATGACTCAGCGCTCGAAGGGAACGTGGACAAGACGCGCATGGGCGTCTCGGTCAGTTCCGGGATTGGTGGCCTTTATACCATCGAAGAGACGGCCAATAAATTGGTCGCAGCCGGACCAAACCGTATTTCACCGCATTTCATTCCGAAAGTGCTGACGAACTTAGCAGCCGGGAACGTGGCGATCCACTTAGGCGCAAAAGGGCAATGCCATACGGTTGTAACGGCGTGTGCAGCGGGGACGGATGCGATTGGAACCGCGTTTCATCACATCCAAGCAGGTCGCGCAGACGTGATGATCACGGGCGGCGCTGAAGCCTCGATTACACCGCTCGGCATCGCCGGGTTTAGCATTATCCGCGCGGTGAGCGAAGCCACAGATAAAACACGCGCTTCGATGCCATTTGATGCCGAGCGTAACGGCTTTGTGATGGGAGAGGGCGCTGGGATTTTAGTCTTGGAATCGCTCGAACACGCACAGGCTCGCGGGGCAAAAATTTACGGCGAAGTCGTGGGCTACGGGGCAACGTGTGACGCGTTTCACGTCACAGCACCGGCAGAAGATGGTGAAGGGGCAGTGCGCGCGATGACAATGGCGTTGGCGGATGCCGAGATTTCGGCAGATGCGATCGACTACATCAACGCACACGGCACCTCAACACCGCTTAACGATAAAACAGAAACCTTAGCAGTAAAAGCTGCCTTCGGTGAGCACGCGCGTGAATTGGTCATGAGCTCAACCAAAGGCATGACCGGCCACATGCTAGGCGCAGCCGGAGCCGTCGAAGCGATTTTGACGGTAAAATCGTTAGAAGATGGTTTTGTTTTGCCAACCCTCAATCACCAAGTGGCGGACGAGGCATGTGACCTCGATATCGTGCCAAACGTTGGCCGCTCAGAGGAGCTGCGGTATGCGATGAGCAATTCATTAGGTTTCGGGGGACATAACGCCAGCGTGATCTTTAAGAAATGGGAGGCCAGTGATTTTTAGACCATCTGAATGGCAACTGCGAAAAGCAAAAACTATCACGTATTCACTTGTTTTCATGAAATACGTGATATTCTGAATAGTACTTCGCAATTGCATAGAATGGTAACAATAAAGTTAAAGGAGCTAATCCATCTATGATCTTAAATAGTAATCAAATCCAAGAAATCATCCCGCATCGCTACCCGATGTTACTCGTCGACCAAATCGAGGAATTAGCATCGGGACAACGTGCGGTTGGTGTAAAATGCGTGAGCGCCAACGAACCGTTTTTCTGCGGTCATTTCCCACAGGAACACGTGATGCCGGGTGTCCTCATCATCGAGGCACTCGCGCAAACCGGTGCTGTCGCCCTCTTATCGCAAGGGTCATTCAAAGGCAAGACGGCTTATTTCGCCGGCATCAACAAAGCCCGGTTCAAACGAAAAGTAATCCCGGGCGACGTGCTGAAATTAGAAGTCGAAATAACAAAGCTACGCGGACCAATCGGGATCGGACAGGCCAAGGCAACCGTAAACGGCGAATTAGCCTGCGAAGCCGAGCTGATGTTCGCGATCGGGTAGCGGAGACCGTCACAAAACCCTTGATATCGCAGGAAAAAGTGAAGGTTTATCAAGGAGTTCGGTCTCAAACCGTCACAAAAATCATGTTTTCGCAGGAAAAAGTGAAGGTTTATCAAGTAGCCCGCTCGCAAACCCTCATAAAATCCGTGATTTTCTCGGAAAGTATGAGGGTTTCGCAGTTATGCTCAAAAAGGAGGTGCTATGTAGCATGAGAAAAATATTAATTAGCCTATCATTACTGACACTCGTGGCATTAACGGCTTGTGTGTCAACCGATCAGCGTCAACCAGCAGACGCCGCATTGGTCATTGCCTTGCCGGCTGATGTGGCGACGCTGGATTTGCACCGGGTTAATACGGTCACGTCTCGCCAAGTGCTTTTGCACGTCCATGAAACGCTGATAACCCAAGACGAAGCGGGTTTGCAACCGGGATTGGCGCTCAGTTGGTATCAACTTGACGAACGCACGTGGGAATTCCATCTAAGAGAAGACGTTTACTTTCACAACGGTGCGCCTTTTACGGCAGCCGATGTGGCCTTTACTATGGGTCGCGCAAAAGCATCTCCCAATGTTTCGATGGTTCTGGGAATGATTGACCTTAGCACAGTCGAGGTGATTAACGACTATACAATTAGAATCGGAACCTACGAGCCGTTCGCCCCTTTCTTGTATCACCTCGCGCATACGTCAGCGGGGATTTTGAGCGCGTCGAACGAAACAGACGACCCAATTGGAACCGGGCCTTTCCGATTCGACTCGCAAATCGCTAGCGATCGGATCGTCTTAACCCGGTTCGATGAATATCACGGCACACCACCAGCCATCGAGCAACTCATTTTCCGCATCATCACCGAACCGGCTGTGCGTCAAATTGAACTCGAAACCGGTGGGATTCACGTTGATTTAGCCCCGCTACCCGACAATTTCGCGCGTATTAACGCCACCGAAACCCTTAGCTTACTCTCGACCACCGGCCTGCGTACCAATTACATCGGCATGAACACAACCCACCCTTACCTCAGTGACGTCAGAATCCGCCAAGCCATCAACTACGCGGTTGACAGGCAGCCGATCTTCACGGAAATACTGCTTAGCAACGGGCAATTAGCGCACACGCACATCGCCCCAAGTATTTGGGGTCATCATCCCGAAATTGCACCGCGCGAGCAAAACTTACAACGCGCCAGCGAGCTCATGCAAGCAACCGGTCACGAAAATCTAGCCCTTACCCTCACCCTCGGCACCGACGCACTCGAAGTAACCGGCCTCGCACTCACCCTGAGACAACAACTAGCTGAAATCAACATCGACCTCAGCATCGAAGTGCTCGAATGGCCCGTCTTTCTCGAAACGGTCATGAACGGAGATACCGATCTGTTCTTCATCGGTTGGACCGCCGACACGGCCGACGCGGATTACGGGTTATACTCGCTGTTTCACTCAAACATGTTCGGTGCATCAGGCAACTTATCTTTTTTTAACCACCCGCGCATCGACGAACTCCTAGACGCGGCTCGCCGTGAACCAACACCCGAAACGCGCCTAACCATGTACCGCGAAGTCGAAGAAATCCTGCAAAACGAACTGCCGTGGCTCTTAATCAACCACCCAGACGTACACCTCGCACTTTGCACATCGCTAGGTGGCATCATACCTGCTCAGACAGGCACGCACGATTTTAGGCAAGCATATTGGATCACAGAGTAAAAAAATCCCCCTCAACACGATAAACTGACAAAATCCCCATGTGAATGATGTTATACTGTCTGTCACATCGGGATTTTTATATGGGGGAATGACAATGGGATTCACGGAAAAAGTTAAAGCTTCGCTCACTACCAAACAAGACGGGCCAGGGGCGACATCCTCGCGCGGCCAACTAAATAAATACATGTTAAGTCATTTTTTTGTTCAACTGGTTAATTTGCAGCAACTCATTAAAGCGATGAATGAATTTATCGGCGACGGCAAGTTTGTTAAAACCGCGACGTTGTTTGAAAGTGTGACGCTTTGTCTAAACAAAATGATGCAGGAAATGGTAAACGATCGCTACGATCTGGAGCAGCAAGCCAAACTAATTCAGACGAGTTTAGCAAAACTGGGCATTTCAGCCAATGACATAAAAATTAAAAGCTTGTATCCACGACTATTGAAACTGAGTTTGATGGTAAATAAACCGAGTCCGTCTTTATTAAACGGTCAGTTGAAAGAGGAATTAGAGGCGATTTTTAACGAGGCATTAAAAATTAACATTGGGAAAGTGAGAAGCCGCAACATGAAAATCGACGTGCTATCCTCGCGCAACTTTAAACTCGAGCACGGGGTCTCTTATGTTGGCAAAGGCGGTAGTAAAGTTTCAGGCGATAGCTATTTATATGAAAATTTTCAAAACGGCAAGACCATGATTGCGATCAGTGATGGCATGGGAAACGGTGCCTTAGCGCGCGAAGAGAGCCGTTTAGCGTTGCAAGTGTTGAAATGTATGTTGAATTTTGATGTGCCGGTCACAGACGCCATCCGTGTGTTAGCCGAATTAAAGCAACAAGCCAACACGGACGAGCGATTTTTCAGTTTAGACCTGTGTTTGGTGGACAAAGAAAACAGGAAAGCGCATTTTTATAAGCAAGCCGCAACGACTACATTTTTGTTACGAAACGAAGTGGTGAGACGCATCGAAATGTCCGGATTGCCCATTGGCGCGACCGTGGCATCGGAAATCGATCAAATGAGTATTGATTTGCAAATTGGGGACATCATAATTATGTGTAGCGATGGGATTGTGGACACGTTTTCAGAAGGCAATCTGTTTGAGAAGCGCATTCTGAAAAACACAGGCTATCGCATGGATCGTATTTCGCAGGATTTACTGGATTACACGGTGAGGCGCAATCGCGGTGAAATTAACGATGACATGATGATTGTGGCGGCGGTTTATAAACCGGCACGATGATGATTAGTTCATACATAATTTATATAGGGATGATATATTATGTTTTATGAAAAATAAAGTGATGAGTACCATTCAAAAATACAACATGATGACTGACCATCATACCATCGTCCATACCATCGTCGTGGCTACCTCGGGTGGCGTGGATTCGATGGTTCTTTTGCATCTTCTAAATGAGTTAAAGGAGCAGTTGAACGTGACGCTAGTTGTGGCGCACATGGATCATGGAAAAAGAGAGGATTCAGTCAAGGATGCTCAGCTTGTGCGAGCCACAGCAGCGGCTTATGGTCTTCCTTATGAAGAAGCCGCGTTGCCTAAGCAAACAGAAGCTGGCAATTTTCAAGCTTACGCCCGTGAGCAACGTTATTTGTTTTTCGAGGACGTGGCTAATCGCTATGAGACGAAGGTGGTAGCAACGGCGCATCACGCGAACGATCATTTAGAAACGATCCTCAGTCGTCTAATGCGCGGAACAACGGCATCAGCGAGTTTAAGCGGTGTGCAACCTTACGGCTTTGTTGGCAATCTGCGAGTGATTCGTCCTTTGATTGAACGATCGAAAGAGGAGCTGTACGCTTATGCGTGCGAAGTGGGTGTTCGTTGGCGCGAGGACGTCACCAATCAGGAGGACGTGTACACGCGTAATCGCATTCGCCATCATGTGGTGCCAGCTATGCTGGACGAATCACCGGAGGTTCTTGATCATGTGCGCTATTTGAGTGATATGGCCATTGCGGATGAAGTTTATTTTTTGAAACAAATGGCTCCTCTGATCATCGATCATGTGGAAAGACCCGAAGGTGCGTTTAAGATGTCATTGTCCTGGCTTCGCAGTCTTGATTCAAGTTTAAGGTGGCGCTTGCTACAGCGATTGTGTCCGCGTATTAGCAGAGGCGCGCTGATGGATTTGCTGGCGTTTGTTGATCAGGATCATGCTTCGGCGAAACTGGACGTTGGTGCTGGTAGGGTTGCAAAAAAAAATTACGATGATTTTTATGTGTTACGTAAGCAGGTCGAACCAGTGGGTGATTACGAGTTTGAGCTTGCGATGGATGAACCCGTGATCTTACCTACTGGTGAAAAGGTGATCGTGTTTGATCGGGAATGCGAAAAAGTGAAAAAAAAAGAAGCACAAGTGACCTATTTATGTTATAATAAAAAAAGTCTGCCTTTAAAGGTGAGGAACCGGCGCGCTGGGGATCGCATTCAGCTTATGAATCAAGCCGGGCATGCCAAAGTTTCGCGGGTGATGATCGATGCGAAAGTTCCGATTGATCAGCGTGACGCTTGGCCGGTGATTGTGGATGCCGAAGACGTGGTGCTATGGGTGCCTGGCTTGAAGAAATCGCCTTTTTGTAAAGAGGAAGCGGATGCGAGCGAGGGTGTTTGGATCGTGTTTGAGAAATAACAGTAAGTTGTAAATTTAAGAAGCAAGTGTTGCGTGTAAGAGAGGATTTGATTTAGATGGATAATAGAAATCCGAGAAATAACCATAACAATCAGAATAGAGGTGGTGGCGGAGGACCTGTGATGGGCCCGCGCAACGTTGCGCCTTATGTGATGATGTTGATCATGTCGATTGGATTGTGGTTGTTTTTCCAGAATAACATGGGTGCGACTAGTCGTGTTGAGACCGTTGTTTTGACTATCAATGAGTTCATTTCACACATGGAAGACGGTGATATTGAGGAGTTTGCGATTCGCCCCATTAGCGGTGAAAACAACACGGAGATTTCGCGTCTTAGTGGTGTGATGAACGAAGGGACAGCCGATGAAATTGAATTTGTTTTGAACGTGTATAACGTGCCTCACGTCGATCTCATCACGAATTTAGCGATTGAGCATGACGTTGATTGGGGCGTCGTTGCGTTACCGACCGCGCCGTGGACGACGTTTTTATACATCGGTGCCATGGTGGTGATCTTTGCCATTATTTTGACGATGATGCGTTCAGCGCAGCGCGGGAATAACAAGGCGTTTAATTTCGGAAATAACCGGGCGCAGTTGTCGAAGCAAGAAGGTGTTTCGTTTAATGACGTAGCGGGGAACGATGAAGAAAAAGAAGAGCTTGTTGAAATTGTTGATTTCTTGAAACGTCCGAAGAAGTATCAGGACATGGGGGCACGTATTCCGAAAGGGATCTTGTTAACCGGACCTCCGGGTACGGGTAAGACGTTATTGGCGCGTGCCGTTGCGGGTGAAGCCGGTGTGCCGTTTTATTCGATTTCTGGTTCTGATTTTGTTGAGATGTTTGTCGGTGTTGGTGCTTCGCGTGTGCGTGATATGTTTGCCGTGGCGAAGAAGACCGCGCCGTGTATCGTGTTTATCGATGAGATTGATGCGGTTGGACGTCAGCGTGGTGCTGGTATGGGTGGTGGAAACGATGAGCGCGAGCAAACGTTAAACCAACTACTGATCGAAATGGACGGGTTTGGTCCGAATTCTGGGATTGTCATTATGGCAGCGACCAACCGTGCAGACGTGTTGGATCCGGCGCTCTTGCGTCCAGGCCGATTTGACCGTAAAGTCATCGTGGGATTGCCTGATGTAAAGGGTCGTGAAGAAATCTTAAAAATCCATGCGCGTAATAAGAAGTTGGCGCCAAGTGTCACTTTAGCCGATGTGGCGCGCAGAACGCCTGGCTTTAGTGGGGCGGACATTGAAAACTTGTTAAACGAGGCGGCATTATTAGCAGCACGTGATAACCGGAAGCAAATTGAGATGCCAGACATCGACGAAGCAAGCGATCGTGTGTTAATGGGGCCTGCTAAGAAGTCGAAGGTGTTCTCAGCGCAGGAGCGTAAGACGATTGCTTATCACGAAGCGGGGCATGCAGTGGTTGGTTTGAAACTTGAAAATTCTGAAGTTGTTCAGAAGGTAACGATTATTCCACGCGGTGAAGCTGGTGGGTATGCGTTGCTACTTCCGGAAGAAGAGAAGTTCTTGAAGACGAAACAAGATATGATTAACAGTATTATGGTTTATCTCGGCGGGCGTGTGGCGGAGGAGCTGACGTTTGGTGAGATTAGTACCGGTGCTGGGGCTGATTTCCAGTCGGTGGCACGGATTGCGCGTGACATGGTTGCGGTGTACGGGATGAGTAAGCTTGGTCCGATTCAGTTTGAACAGCGTAGTGCTAACGTGTTCTTAGGTCGTGATTATAGTCAACCGCCACGCAATTTCTCTGATAACCTAGCACTTAAGATTGACGAGGCTGTGGCGGAGATCATTAACGAGTGTTACGAGCAAACGCGTCGCATCTTAACGGAGAACACGGCGTTGATGACGTTGATTGCTGAAACGTTACTTGTAGAGGAAACGTTAACGAAAGAGCAAATTGATGAGCTTAGTGAAAAGGGTCGTTTAGAGGCTACTAACTATGGAAAAGCGAGCGATCTAAGCGTTGAAGAACGTGATGCGATTAAAGAAGAGTACCGTCGTGTGAAAGAAGAGATGATTTCAGATCGACAAGATAGCGAATAAATCGAAAGCAACTCCTTGCGGGGTTGTTTTTGAGTATTAGAGGAGTAGGGATGTTATGAACAACGATGTTTTAGCAAAATCACTGGCTTTCGGTGGTGAGCTTCGTATTTATGCGGCGCGAACGACTGGGTTGGTAAACGAAGCAAGTCAGCTAGTCGGTGCTTATCCGACGGCGGCAGCTGCATTGGGTCGTACGTTGACGGCAACGGCGATGATGGGGAGTATGCTCAAAGGGCGCGAGAAAGTAACGGTACGCATTAACGGGGGCGGTCCGATCGGCTGGATCATTGCCGATGCCGATGCGCACGGTTCGGTTCGTGGTTACGCAGCCAATCCGCGCGTTCATTTTCAGTACGACTCAGGAAAGTTAAACGTGGGCATGGCGGTTGGTGTCGCAGGTGAATTATTTGTAACCAAAGATCTCGGGTTAAAAGATTATTTCACGGGACAGGTTCCTTTGCAGACTGGCGAAATTGGCGATGATTTCACCTATTATTTCACGCAATCCGAACAAACTCCGTCAGCGGTGGGCCTAGGCGTGTTAGTGAATCCTGACAATGAGGTCGTCGCGGCTGGTGGTTTCATTGTTCAGGTTCTGCCAGGTGCGAGTGAAGAAGCGATTAGGCGGGTTGAGAAGTCTTTGGCTACGATAAGGCCGGTTTCGGATATGATTGCGGACGGGATGACGCCGGAGGATATGATTGCAGAGTTAGTGGGGGCTGGCAATTATAAGGTTTTGGAGACGGTGCCGCTGGCATTTAAATGTTCGTGCGATAAAGAGAAGTTCAAAGCGGGTCTGATTTCTTTAGGGAATGCGGAACTCGATGAGATGATCAAAGAAGACGGTGGTGCAGAGGCGGTTTGTCATTTCTGTACGCAGAAGTATCAGTTTTCTTCGGAAGAGCTTGAGGCATTGAAAGTGTGATGGCTGGTGTGGATGAGAAAGCGGTGAAGGCAGTGAGCGTGAGCGCGGGTGTGGCAGGTATGAGCACGGACGCGGACGTAAAAGTCAAAACAGCCGTGAAGCACTTTGTCTATATGTTGCAATGTAGTGACGGGACGTTTTATATGGGTTATTCGACCGAAGTAGGTCGTCGGGTTCGTGAGCATAACGAATCTCCGAAAGCGGCGAAGTATACGCGCGGTCGGCGGCCAGTGCGGCTGGTTTATTACGTTGAATGTGAATCACGATCTGATGCTTTGAAGTGCGAGCGGCTGTTGCGGAAGAAATCCCGGGTGGAAAAAGAGAAATTGATGAATGAGTTCGACGGTGATTTGGATGTGTGAAGTGGAGAAAAATCGGTAAACTACAAGAAATCGTGATTTACCGAAGGTTTAGGTATCGAATCGTATCGAAATGCTCGTTAAACTACAAGAAATCGTGGTTTACTGAAGGTTTAATGTCAAGGTAGCTGCGTCATTGGTGCATCGGCCATTTGCTGAAATTGAAAATCAGGATCGCGAGCGTTTTCGTCGGCTCTATCCTGATTTTTTTTGCATCAATTAAAGTTGCATCAATTGTTTGACTAAGTTTCGCAGGCGTTCAGGGCTCCCGATATCAAATTCGAAGGTGTAGAAGAGGGTTTCAAAAGGGACGTAGCCGTGCTTGAGATATAGGGTCATTTTTTCAGTCATTTTCCTTTCATATTCTGGCTTGTGGAGGGCACCGAAATGTTCCCAGATGATGATTTCGCCGGTAATCGGATGCATGATTATGAAGTCGGGATACCTCGTTTGGCCTCCCAGCGTTAAAGCCACTTCGTAAAGATAAGGAATGCCGTACTCTTCAAGCAGATTGGCGATGAACAAGTCCGATTTTGATCTGACGAGTACGCCATTGTTTGTCCGGTATGTCAGATCGCCCATCGGATACGGATTTTTCTTGTGAGGCAGCGCCAGCCATTTCGCTACATTGGGGTGGTAGAAATATGATATCGGCAGATTTTGATAAGTTTTGGAAAGAGAAGCGATGATTTCTTTGAACGAAGGGAAATTGCACTTTTTGGCTGCCTGTTCGAGGACTGGAATGTTATTTTTTAATTGCTTTTCTAGAGTGAAAAGAAGTTTTTGACGACACAGCTGCTGGAGACGTTCTGTGTTTTTTGTTATACCAACCTCTGTGCCATTCTTTCTATGCGTATAGAGGGTTCCGCGTTTCACTAATGCACCAGCTGGTAAGGAATTGAGCTCTTTAATCATTGATTCTAGGAGATTCTTGTCGTTATTTAATTTAGTTTTCAAATTATTCATCATTAACACACCTTTCATTCATTAATTTGTTGAACCGTCACAAAATCAAGTAAACCTCATGAAAAAGTGAAGGTTTGTCACCGCCTGCTAACTAAAACCGTCATAAAATCAAGTGAATCTCGCGAAAAAGTGAAGGTTTACCCCTGCTTGCTAGCCAAAACCGTCACAAAATTGAGTAAATCTCGTGAAAAGTGAAGGTCAGTCCGCCCATCCCCTAAATCCCCAACGCAATCATCGTCATAATCGCTCCCAGTGCGATAAAAGGGGCGAATTTAACAGGCTCACGTCGATCCTCTGCAACGAACAACACGTATCCCAGTGCCAACCCGCACGAAATCACCACCGACACCAACAACGCCCGCACATCCAACGCCAACCCGATCACAAAATAGCATTTCACATCACCCCCTCCCACAGTCTCCTGCCCAAACAACCACCGCCCCAGCAACGCAGCTACCAAAAACAACGCCAACCCCATAACAGCAGCAAAAATACTTGGATCAACCATAAATAATAGCGCACCAAACACAGCCAAGATTTTGTTGGGAATCAGCCCATAATAAAGATCGGTGAGTGTGACGGTGATTAATAGCGAAAAGAAGAGCCAAGTGTGAGCTAATTGCTGACCATCGATCTGATCTAAAAGAATCAGCGGGATGATGAACAGGAGTCCCCCTGCCAACTCGATCAAAGGATAAACCAGGGAAATGTTAACCGAGCACGATCGGCAGCGCCCTTTCTGGGCAAGGTAAGAAAAGATGGGGATCAGCTCGCGAGCTGTTAAATGAGCTTGGCAATGAACACACGCTGATCGCCGGATTGCCCAATTCGCACCAATCGGCACCGAATAAGCAACAACGTTGAGAAACGATGCCACAGAAGCACCGAGAAGAAAGCTGAAAAAATAAGTATAAATTGGCATATCATGCACCTCCACCCTTATATATACGCAAAATAAAAAAAAATACCTTCATAGGTAATTTTTTCACAAGCAGAGCAGGTGTTGCACAGCGGGCTTTGATGTTTTTTTTATTAAACATGAACGATAAAAACCCCGAACTCAAATGGGTCCGGGATTTAGTCGCTCAGTAGTCTGGCGGGGAACTTCAGGCTTTTTATTTCTAAATCGAATTTCACTGACGATCCAAATAAATAAAGGAAGGCCTAGCTCGAAAATCGGGAGGATTTTAAAGGGCATCGTGTTCATCAAAAAGTTAGTCTCAGGTGGCTGAACGACAGGTGCTAAAAAGAAAATCACCACCGTCAAAATACTAAGCGTCACTTTAAAGTTAAACTTGTGACTCAAGGCTTGGAAAGCAAGAACCGTCACAAAGAAATAAATGACTAACTTAAAATATTCACTCGCCACCATAATAACAACGGCCAGCGGATCGAGGCGTTCTAAGAAACCACTCATCCCTGCTAACTGCATTGCATTAAAGAACGAGTATTCAAAATTTGAAGTTAAGGTCGACCCAATCAAAGCCACCGTGGTCAAATCAATGGCAATGCTTAACATTACCGAAAACGCAATGGCAATGTAACTGCGCTTCAAAATGCGGTTGCTTTCCTTTGGCATGATATAAGGAAACAGCATCAAAAACACGACCAACTCTCCGTAAGGAAAGAAGGTGGTTCGGGCGATATCCGCTGCGATCCCTGGTAGCCCTTCGGCTAGAATAGGTGTGAGATTGTCTACTTTAAAGCTTGCCGTAAAGATTGCTAGTAAAAAGGGAATCAAGCAAAGTAACATAATAAATAAGAAAATTTCAGACGAACGCCCAATTACATTTAAGCCGTACAACGCACTCACAATGACCGTGATCATGAGCATGACGATCACAACACGATGATTCACACCGAACATCAACGTCTCTTGTGCCATGCTTGACATATAATTCCCAACAGAAATCGTGCGGAACAAGAAGAAGCAAGCATAAACGAGCAGCAAAGCCGTGCCGAAAAATTTCCCGAACGTTGCTTTCAAAATGTCAGGCAACCCTTTATATTGGTGAATCTTACTAATGCGATGATAGAGGGTAAAAAACATCCCGCCGAAGAAGCCAGCAAAAAGAAGCACAATCCAAGCATTTTGCCCCGAGTATCTAGCGGTCGAGGATAACGCAGACCCTCCGATCAGAAAAAACATAATGAGCGTTGTTAATTGATTTAAACTAAGTAACCGAGTGTTATGATTCATGATTTTTACTTCTCCTTTTTCTATGATGGCTCTTCTCGAAAAGAAACCGGGTTTCCCTATAACGTAACATTTCCAATTTCCCCCACACTATTAATATCTAATTCCACCTCAACGTGAATCGTCAATTCTGGAAACAGCTCTGACCAATAGCCGTCTTTTTCTTTCCATACTTTGTGCTCTTGCGTGTGAGCTTTCCCACCGATTCCAAAAATATCAGACTTTAGTTCGGTTTGAACTTTGTTTACAAACGCATTCATATCATCCTCAAACTCCTGTTTTAAATAGTCACTAATAGCATCTAAATTTTCCGTGTTCGTGAAATCAACCGGATAAGTGTTTTCTAAAATGATGCCACTTAATTCAAACTTGATGGTCGCTTCATTATGTTCTAAATCCGTGGTGATTTTCGATTTAATCTTTGTGACACCGAGCGACGTGTAGTAATCTTCATCAATTTGTGTCACAATGTCATACCGCTTATAATCGCCCAATACCATGTTGTACAATTGTGCCTCAGCATCGTCAATGAACCCCACCATCTTGTCCCCATTAAAGACGGCTAAATGTTCGATGCGTAGCTGCACGGGCGCGGTAATATCAAGAATGTTATCAACGGTTTGTCCAGTCTGAGTGGTCGTTCCTTCAGTGCCATTTTTTCTTTCAACCTTTTCACCAAGTCGATCTTCTTCCCGATGGATCGACACGGCATTTAAGACGACATTAATCGCGTCTGAGTTCACCATGTCAACGACTTCATATAGATTATAAGAGGTAAGTCGTGCCGTGTGAGTCGGGATCATACTCGAAACATTGATTTGGGTAGCGGGAATCATATCTAACGCTGTGACGACGTTCAAAATGTCATTCGCATGTGCGTCTTTCGCCACGACAATGTTAATATCGGGTCTAATATCATCACGACGCAGAGCAAAATTGAGAACCGGTGCAACCCCCGCTTTGGCGATGTCTTCATTAATCACAATAACGTTCAGATGCGACAACGACAAAGCGCTAGAAGAAAGGAAATCGATTTTTTTATAGGCTTCGTGAATGCTTTCGCCATCCGCTGTTAAATTATAAATGGGTAGCCCGTTATGCGCTTCACCCGAGATGGCAGAAGGGTTCAGAATTTGTGCGGTTAGCGTGTAACCCTCGTCTGTTGTATCAATGGCAAGACCCGCAACAATTCCGAGCTTGTTCAATTCGACCCGCTCTAGGCAACCGGTTAGCGCGATTAAGCTGACGATCACAAGCGGTAAGAGCAACCATTTCTTGTTAATTCGCATGCTGATCACCTCCGGTGTTTTCTAAATTTGATCGGACCGTATCAAGCGGCTGAAAAATTTTTGGCCGTTTCTTCATCCACCAAAGCGGCATTTTGATCAACTGATCTTTTTGGTCACTCAGATTAAACGGTGCCATTGGTGCTAAGTAGGCTTGGTTAAACGAAGTTAACGAAGCTAAATGGGTAATGAGGATAATGAAAGCAAGTGTAATGCCGTAGAACCCGAGCGTTGCGCCGATGGCCAAAAAGACGAATTTGTACAGCCTAGCAGCAACGTTGATTCTCGAGCTTGACAACAAGAAAGAAGAGATCGTTGTGATAGAGCCGATGATAATGGCCATGTAGGAAACCAAGCCAGACTCCACGATGGTCGTACCGATGATTAAAGACCCAACGATGGTCATTGAATCACCGATGGCATCAGGTTTCCGCAGCGACGCTTCACGGAGAATCTCAAACAGGATGGTTACAATCAAAATCTCTACTAAGGTTGAAAACGGGTTGGCTGAGCGTTGATTAATGATGGTGATCAACAGGGGAGTCGGGATCATTTCTTGGTGAAAGGTGGACACGGCGACGTAAAGCGCAGGAATGAGAATCACAGCAAAAAAAGCTAAATACCTCATGGCACGCTTCACGGATGCGAGTAGCGGTAAGTTGTAATAGTCGTCAATGGCTGAAAAAGCGGACGTGAAGAAAAACGGTCCGAGAATGGCATACGGGCTGCCGTCCACAAAAATGGCCACTTGCCCTTCCGACAAAGCTTTCATCACGCGATCCGGTCGCTCCGTTTCGATTAATCTCGGTAGCAAGGTGTGGTGCTTATCCTCGATCAGCTGGATTAATTCGTACGCATTGGCAATCGTATCAATGTCAATGGCTTTAATGCGTTCATTAGCAAGGCGAACAAATTCTGGGTTTGTTAACCCTTCAACGTGTGCGACAAAGACATCGGTCTTCGTCATGTGGCCCACTTGATGCGCATCAAAACGCAACCGTGGATCGCGCATCCGTCTTCTTAGCATTGCCGTATTAAAGCGAATGGTCTCGACAAAACTATCTTTCGGGCCCCACAGTGATTTTTCGGTGCTTGGCATCGTGATACTACGCGATTGCCACCCTTTACAGTCAAACATCATAAACCGAGCAGCGCCATCAATGAGAACAATGACGTGCCCGTTTAAAATATTATCGTATAAACTTTGCACACTTTCGCCTTGGTTCGCATCAAATAAACTGATCCACGATTCAAAAAGAAAGTCAAAAATAGCATCGCCATTACGTGGCAAGTCGCCGGCGAGGTCAGCTGTTAATAGTTTAATCACAAAATCTTGCGCGTTCGTGGCATCAATAAGTCCGTCGATGCCCACGATCGCTGCTTTCGTGCTGTGTGTATCTTGTAAGGTGACTTCTCGAATTAACAAATCGTTACTTTCGCCGAAATCGCTCTTCATTTTTTTTAGATTAAGCGTTAGCGATTCTGAAACCGCTGGCAGGTTGTTTTTTATCTTTGTGTTCATAGAAACAATCACTCACTTTTCTTTGTCGATAATAGTATTTTGTGTCGAAATATAAATTTTATGTATAAGGAACGAAAAGATTACGCGAGTTTTAGGCGAGTTTTATGGATAATAGTGGCAAACTGAAATAATATGTGTTACAATAATGTGAATTGATACTAATTTGTTTGTAGGTGAGAACAATGGGTGAAGAAAAAAAAGAATTTGAATTCGAAAGCACAGGGGGTGACAAAAAAGGTAAAAAAGCGATCCCTCCAAAATGGGCCATCGGTGTTGGCGCAGCGGGAGCTGTTTTACTGATTGGCTACATCGTTGGCGTAGTTTATTTTCAGAATCGCTTTCTTTTCAATACGACAATAAACGGCGAAGACTTTTCTCAGCAAGAAGCGGTGGTCGCGCGTGAATTTGTTGAAAATCAAGCGAACGATTTCTATATTACGATTAACGGGGAGAATGGTAGTGCTGAAAACATTTATGCGGCTGATATTGGGCTTGAGTTTATTGCTAGTGGTGCTATTGAAAACCTATTAGAAGAACAAAACCCATTTGCTTGGCCATTGAGTTTAATGCGCGAGCAGGAAATCGATGTATCCGTGGACATTGTGTTTGAACAAGCGTTACTGGATACACGCATCGCTAGTCTTGATGTCGTGACAGGTGGTCAAACGGATGCCGTACCGGCAACGGTTGTCATTGAAAACAACGAAGCGATTTTACATCCGCATGAATATGGAAACGTTGTGGATGTTGAACTTTTACAAGAGGTGCTTGAGGCGTATATCAGTATGCTGTCTAATGAATTTACAGCCACAGATGCCGATATCTTTTTCTTACCGGAATTTCTGTCCGATTCACCCGAGGTTGTCGAGGCGTTTGAGAATGCCAATCGCTACTTAGATGCTGAGATTACTTACTTGGTTGGACGTGAAGTGGTGGTTGACCGTGAATTAATTGCCCAATGGGTGACGATTGACGATGAGTTTAATGTTACTTTGGATGAGGAATTAGTGAATGCTTGGTTGGTTGAATTTATCGGAACCGTTAATACGGGTGCTTTCGAACGATATTCACCGATTAGTGCAGGTGCTACACGTACGTTTATATCACCTGTTGACGGACGTGAAATCACCGTGTCAGGTGGGTTCTTTGGTTGGATTGTAAACTCAGGAGAAGAATTTACTACCTTGCTTGGGAATATTCGTAACGGTGAAGTGATCAGTCGCGAGCCAATTTATTGGCAACGTGGCATTACACACGGTGCACACGATTGGGGCGATACGTTTATACAGATTGATTTAACGAACCAGCATATGTGGGCCATCTTTGACGGTGTTGTGAGGCTCGACTCACCGGTTGTAACGGGATATCCAGGTTGGAGAGAGCATATTCCACAAGGGACGCCGACTACACAAGGTGTTTTCTCTATCTTAGAAATGTTGCCTGGAACGAATTTGGTGGCACCATGGCTCGACGATGATGATGAGCCGATCTACGACATACCAGTTGACTATTGGATGCGCTACACGTGGTCAGGTTACGGGCTTCATGACATGGTGAGGCAACCAAGATTTGGTGGGACGCAATATCGCAGCACCGGTTCTCATGGCTGCACCAATCTGCCACTTGCAGCAGCAAGAGAGTTATACGGTATGATTTTCATTGGCATGCCGGTTGTTGTGCATCATTAAGACAAGTTAAGCCACCCTCGTGTGGCTTTTTTCATGCACATAATTCACCTGAATCCCGATATTTATCACCCAGCCGAGTAGGTATAGCCACATGAGTAAAATGATGATGACCGATAACGTCCCGTATATCAAGTGGAAGTTAGCGAGGCGATCGACGTAGTAAGTGAAGACGGTGGTGGTGAGGATGAAGCCCACAGAGGCGAGTACTGTGCCAGGCAGGATGGCTTTGACACGCTTGTTTTTGTTCGGGGCTAATTTGAAAAGTAGGAGAAAGAATATGAAACAGACCAACGCGAAAATCCCAATTTCGATGACCGTCTTGGTGACTGTTGGTAAATCGGCGAGCAGGATGTGGGACGTCGTAATAAAGGCGGTTGCAAATGCACCAAAACCAAGTAGTAAAAAGAAAGCCAAAATAGCTGCGAGCCTGTTTTTATAGTCTGAGGTGCCGGCACAATCGTATGTGATGAGGAAGGCTTTGAAAATGCCGTTAACGCCTTTGGAAATGGTTAAGGTCAGTGTGACGAGCGTTACCGCTACGAGGAGCGGATGCGCGCTGAAATTGATCGACGCGGTTTCTAGGAATTCCATGATGAATTGATAGAGCTCAGCTGGTAAATACTGCGCAATGGTCTCGTCAAACAGGGTCGTTTCGATGGATAAGAAGGCGAGAATTTGGAAAAAAATGATGAGCATGGGAATGAGTGCCATCATGATATTAAACGCCACGAGTTCCGGAATGGCCTGGATTTCTTTTTTTTTGAGTTGATTGATCAGGTCTTGTTTGAACGTTGACATGTTTTTGCGCTCCTTATAAATTACTAGGTATATTGTGTGTCACATTTAGTCAAAATATCCACTATAACGGGAGTTGATTGAATTGAATAAGACAAAATGGAAAGTTTTGAATGTGCTGTTAGGCATTGGGTTGCTGGTGAGTCCGCAGCTTGTCGCGAAAGCGAAGGACGTGAGCTGGGGCATTCCGCGAAAAGGTGAGGGCGAAGTGCAGCCGCATCCCGGTGCGGAATACGATGCGATCATCAGGGAAAACGATGCGTTTTATATTGGGGATCCGGATGATAATGCGATTTATTTGACCTTTGATTGTGGGTATGAGAACGGGAATTTACCGATGATTTTGGATGCGTTACGCGATGCGGACGTGCCGGCGCTGTTTTTCTTGACCGGGCATTTAATGGAAGAAGAGCCGGAGCTCGTGTTGCGCATGGTGGAAGAGGGTCATTTAGTGGGAAACCACACTTACGACCATCCGAATTTGACGACGGTGTCGCAAGAGCGATTTTTCGATGAGCTTACCCGTGCGGAAGCGAAATTTTATGACATCACGGGGGTCGCGATGGATAAGTATTTGCGACCACCGGAAGGCAGGTTTAATCAAGAAGTGCTAGATTGGGCAAGCGATGCGGGGTATTACACGGTGTTGTGGTCGCTAGCTTATGTGGATTGGCATGTGGGTGATCAAAAAGGCGGGGCACATGCGCACGAGCAAGTGATGCGGAAGATGCACCCGGGCGCGATCATTTTGCTTCATTCGACGTCTAGCGATAACGCGGAAGCAATGGCAGATTTAGTTGTGACGCTACGCGAGGAAGGCTATGAATTTCGATCAGTGACGGATTTGGTCGTGGATGAAGTGATGGACGATGAGCTACGGGTGGTATTTGACTAACTGTCCTAATGTGCTAGGGAAATTTCCCTATAAGCGTCTCATATCATTGAATCTAGGGAAAAATTTCCCTACGAGCGCCCCATATCGTTGAATCTAGGGAAAAATTTCCCTATAAGCACCTTATACCATTGAACATAGGGAAAATGAACGTAACATCCTAGGCAAATGACTCAGGGTGTTTTATTTTCTTCTTGCATTCAGCGCGAAAATCGGTTATAATAGCCATACCACCCCCACCGAGGGGTAGGGAGAGGTTGGTGCGAGATGGAAAAATACGTAATCGGCATTGGTGGCATGGGCTGTGCGTCTTGCTCGGGGAAAATTGAAAAAGCAGTCAGCGGCTTAGAAGGCGTCCGTACAGCCAGTGTCAATCTAGCAATGGAAAAGATGAGCGTGGCCTTCGACGCAACGCTTATCTCGCTCACGAAGATTAAAAAGACCGTCGAAGAGCTGGGCTTCACGGTGATCGAAGAAAAAAAGAATAGCCGCGCGACCATTCCGATTGCAGGGATGAATTGTGCTAGCTGTACGGGCAAGGTAGAAGTTGCCCTTGCTAAACTGGATGGCGTGGCAGAAGTCGCCGTGAATCTTGCGATGGAGAAGGCAACGGTGGTCTATCACCCGGAAACAATCCGTTTGGCTGACTTGCAACGGGTTGTAACGGACTTAGGTTTTGAAGTTTTAACAGCCGAAACGAGTAGCGCCGTGGATGATTTGGCTGCTCGTAAAGCACGTGAGCTTAAAATTTTCTGGTACCGCACGTGGGTGTCGATCCTGTTCTGCTTGCCGCTCTTTTATGTGTCGATGGTGCCGATGCTGCCGATGATGGGGCTCGGTTTTATCCCGCTCTCGGTGCCACAAGCGATTGACCCGCATCACAACCCGTACGCTCATCTGTGGGTGCAAGTCGCGCTAACCACGCCAATTGTGATCGCAGGCTACTCGTTTTACACCAATGGGTTTAAAGCGCTTTTGAAACGACGCCCTAATATGGATTCACTAGTGGCGATTGGGACCACTTCCGCGATACTTTACAGTCTCTATAACATCGTGCTCATTTACCGGGGCGATCACCACCTCGTGATGAATTTATATCTTGAGACCGCCGGTGTGATCGTGACCCTCATTCTGTTAGGCAACGCGCTTGAGGCAGTCAGCAAATCAAAGACGTCCGAAGCGATCAAAAAGCTGATGGGACTGGCACCTAAAACGGCGACGATCATCCAAAATGGCGCAGAAGTCGAAGTGCCGATTAGCGAAGTCGAAATCGGTGATATCATCGTCGTGAAACCGGGCGAGAAAATCCCCGTCGACGGGGTGATCATCAGCGGTCACACCGCCATCGACGAAGCGATGCTAACGGGTGAAAGCTTGCCCGTGGATAAGCAAGCCGGCGATGATGTGTACGCCGCATCGATCAATAAAAACGGGCTCATCGGGTTCAAAGCGACCAAAGTAGGTGATGACACCGCCTTAGCGCAGATCATCAAACTCGTCGAGAACGCGTCAGCCTCGAAAGCCCCGATCGCCCAAATCGCCGATATCGTCACGGGCTATTTCGTTCCTGTGGCCTGCGCGATTGCGATTTTCGCCGGGGTGGCGTGGTACGTGGCAACCGGTGATTTTGAGCTCGCGATGATCGTCTTTATCTCGGTGCTCATCATCGCCTGCCCGTGTGCGCTAGGCCTGGCGACCCCGACCGCCTTAATGGTGGGGACTGGCAAGGGCGCTGAAAACGGCATCTTGATCAAATCGGGCGTGGCGCTCGAGGGGGCGTACAAGCTAAATACGATTATCTTTGACAAAACGGGCACGATTACCGAGGGGAAGCCGGTCGTCACGGATATTTTGCCGATCGCTACGTCGATCACTGAGGACACATTGTTACAGCTAGCCGCTTCGGCTGAGGCGGGGTCTGAGCACCCACTGGGCGAGGCCATTGTGAAAAAAGCCCAAGAAAAAAACGTCGCATTTTTTGATGTAACCGACTTCCAGGCGATTACCGGATGCGGCATAGAGGCGGTTGTAAAAGGAAAAAATGTTTTGGTTGGAAACAAGCGGTTGATGCGCGACTCTGCCATTGATCTTGGGGCAATGGCCATCGAGTCAGACGTGCTTGCAAGTATCGGTAAAACGCCGATGTATGTCGCAGCTGACGGCGAATTGATCGGGATCATTGCCGTGGCAGACGTGGTGAAAGCTAGCAGTCAAGCGGCGATTAGTAAGTTACAAGCAATGGGGATTGAAGTGGCGATGATTACCGGCGATCATCAGAAAACAGCAGATGCCATCGCTAAGCAAGTCGGCCTGACACGTGTGCTCGCGGAAGTATTGCCGGGCAATAAGGCAGACGAAGTAAAACGCCTGCAAACAGAAGGCAAGTTCGTGGCAATGGTGGGAGACGGCATCAACGACGCGCCAGCTTTGGTGCAAGCAGACGTGGGAATTGCGATTGGCTCGGGCACAGATGTCGCGATTGAGTCGGCGGATATCGTGCTGATGCGCGGTGATTTAATGGACGTCACGACCGCGGTGCAACTTTCTAAAAAGACGATGGCAAATATTAAGCAGAATCTATTCTGGGCCTTTTTCTATAACGCGATCTGTATTCCGATTGCTGCGGGGGTGTTGCGCATCTTTGGCGGGCCGTTGCTGAATCCGATGTTTGCAGCGGGCGCGATGGCGTTTAGCTCGGTGTCGGTGTTGCTGAATGCGTTGCGGTTGAAGCGGTTTAGGGTTTAGGGAGTGCTCTTTAGTTTGGTTGCACTGTGTGATGAAGCAATCGATGTGCACCTCAAAGCTTCAAATACTGTCAAAAGGGTGCAACTGTGCACCTTAATGTGCCCTTGTGCAAGAAAAGGGTGCAACGCTGCACCTTAATGGCTGTTATACCAGCAAAAGGGTGCAGTTATAAGTGTTTTGCAAATGTCTGTGCCGTTTATTAAGAAGTGTAGGAGGTTAACACGATGAACGAAGAAAAGAAAAAAGCCACGCAGTCGTTAAAAACGGCACGTGGGCAAATTGATGGGATTATTAAGATGATTGAAGAGGGTCGTTATTGCATGGATGTTTCGAACCAAATCGCGGCTGTTTCTGCGTTGGTACGGAAATCGCAGGTGTTGATTTTAAAGCAGCACATTGAGCATTGTGTGACAGAAGCGGTTATGGGGGATAATCGTGAAGAGAAAATGGATGAGGTCATGAAGGTTCTTGAGAAAGTGCTGAAATGATTTCATTTTTCTTATTCATCGGTTTTGTCCATTTCAATGCTGAGTAGCTGTGTAAACTTTGCATCGGATTTCGAGGTGCTCACATAGGCATGGTCGTTTTTGAGGACAATGTCCTCGACAATGCGAAGGCCACTGCCTCGCTTTTCACCTTTCGTAGAGAAGCCTTGCTTTTGCAAGTCCGTGAGCTCAAACCCTAAATCTTTTCGACAGCTGTTACTAACGCGAACTTCGAGTGTTTCAAAGCCATCTAAATCAGTGTCCAAAATGAAGCTGACATGCACCCACTTATCTTCAACGTGGGTGAGTTCTTCCAGTGCATTATCGATCCAAATACCTAAGATGCGAACGAAATCGCCTAAGTCTATTCCTAACTTTTTAATCGGTTGTGAGGTTTCGACGGTAAATTTTGCCGATTGATTCAAAGCAATTTGTGACTTGGTTAAAATCAAGTGACGCACCGCCACCATGGTTGACCCAATTAATTCACTAACATCGGGCGAATCGAGTCTGAATTCAATGGTTTCTTGAAAGAAAATCGCGTGACTTTTGAATGCTTCTATGATGGCTTCAGGATCACCGGATTGAATACAACCGTTTAGCGCAATCATGATGTTGAGTTGATCGTGTTCGAAGTCGCTTAATTTTTTATAAACACCGTTTAGGCTTGCTACTTTTTGCTCTAATAAATCCGCAAATTGCTGCTTGTCTCTGAGTTCTAAACCTAACTTTTCAAGTTCATATTTGGCATTAGATAAGGCAGTAGCACTTTCGGCGACCCCTGCTTGCGCTTTAAGCAGTTGTTCACTGACTAACTTGAGCTGTTGATGTTTCATTTTCAAGCTATGATCTTTGCCAACGATACTTTTAAATAAGAGAACTAACGCCACGGAGAGGATGGTCAAAAACGTTACGAAAATCATTTGAACAAAAATCACTTGAAAGCACTCTATTCCTAAAAATGGGGGTAAGAACGATATCATGTAATAGAAAAATACCAACGTGCATAAGCCGTAGACTAAAATGGAACTGTGATCTTCATCCAAATGGGTTAGAAAGTCGTGGGCACTCGTATAACGATAAAGCCATCGCCAAACATAGAAAAGCACAATGGAAATGATAATTTGTGAGATCAGGGAAAAAGAGAAGAAGTAATTGGCCCCGTCAAGCGAAAATAACCACGTAACGATCACGGCAAAAAACTGTCCCCAGTAATCACTCAAAATAACGAGTGTAATGATGTTTGATAAAACGAAAAAGCTATGCTTCCATGTGTGACGTGAATAACGAGAAAAAGAAAGGGTAACGACAATCAAGACAAGTATCCCTATTTGGTATGACATTCTAAAGCCTAAAAAAGTGGCTAGAATTGTCACTAAAAAACTACTTTTAACAACAAACCAATTATACTTTATATTTGATAAGAGAAGAATCCCCGTCCAAACGATCAAAGATTTAGTTACGGCGAGTAATAAGTAGCTAGACATTCAAAACCACCTCTTTTGATTTTAGCAACTAGGGGCAACGACTTCAAGTAAATGTCATTTTTATCCGACATATGGGATATTCAGTATAACATAGCCTAACGCGTTTTACAACGATAAAATGAAAATTTTTTAAACATTCATTAACATTCACTGAAATAAGACAAACAATTGTTTTTAATACTAATTCGCGTTTAAAAAGCGTATATAAAGCGCTGAGATTTCTAGTACTTAGCGTGGCGTACTTAAAGGGGACGTGAGCTGAGTGTTAACGAAGTATAGGCTAGAAAGATTAAGTTTTATACGTTTTTTAAATGCGAATTAGTATCATTTTCTTTGCTGTTAATTGAGAACAAATACTGTTAATTTAGCTTGAAATTTGATACAATAAAACACTGTGTCAAAGGAGCTGAATCTAAATATGAATTTATTCGATCAACCAACCACTCCCCAAGAAAATACATTACTAGTGGGAATGAACGAACAACAAAAACTAGCGATCAAGCAAACCGAGGGACCACTTTTAATCCTAGCCGGAGCTGGATCTGGAAAGACCCGCGTGGTGACCCATCGCATCGCCTACCTCATCGAAGAACTAGGCATTGCACCGTGGAACATCTTAGCGATCACCTTTACGAACAAAGCGGCGCGTGAAATGAAAAACCGAACCAATGATCTCACGCCATACGGGCAAGACGTGTGGGTGTCAACGTTTCATTCGATGTGCGTGTCGATGTTAAGAAAACACATCGATCTGTTAGGCTACGACAAAAACTTCGCGATCTTAGACGACGCCGATCAAATCTCAGCGTTAAAGCAAGTGTTAAAATCCCTTAATATCGACCCTAAAATCAGGCCACCAAAATATTACTTGGCTCGCATTTCCGAGGCGAAAAATCAACTCCAACTGCCCGGCGATATCACACCGGATCGTTTTATCGCCGACCAGTTCAAAGAAGTATACGAACGCTACCAAAGCATGCTCCACAGCAACAACCGCCTCGACTTTGATGACCTGTTAATGCTCACGGTCCATTTATTAGAACAGCATCCGCATGTGTTAGCGTATTATCAACAGAAATTCAAGTATATTCACGTGGACGAGTACCAAGATACGAACCACGCGCAGTATAGAATCGTGAAGCTTTTGGCCGACTTGCACCGGAATATTTGCGTGGTCGGTGATTCAGACCAATCGATTTATAGTTGGCGAGGGGCGGATATCACCAACATTCTGTCTTTCGAGAAAGACTATGAAGAGGCGGTTGTCATAAAACTTGAACAGAATTACCGTTCGACGCAGACGATACTGGACGCGGCTAATGATGTCATATCGAACAACCCGGCGCAGTATGAGAAGCACCTGTTTTCAGAGTTGGGTGAGGGGGTGAAGATCGTGGCGAAGCAGGCGTTTAGTGGCGATGCGGAAGTGGCGTATGTGGCGGCCGAGATTAAGTCGTTGCTGGGCGTGGGGATCTCATTTGAGGACATAGTCGTGCTGTACCGGACGAATTCGCAATCGCGCCTGTTTGAGCAGCATTTTATGAAAGAGAACATCCCGTATCGCTTGGTCGGCGGACTGTCGTATTTTAAGCGCAAGGAAATCAAGGATTTAGTCGCCTTTTTACGGCTGGTGTTGGATACGCGTGACGATTTCTCTTTTGAAAGAATTGTAAATGTGCCAACCCGTGGTATTGGTGCCACGACCATTGGCAAAGTGGCCGTGGCAGCTGCACAGTCGGGTGTGCCCATGCTTGAGGCGATCCCATCCTTGGCGCAGTCCATATCCGGTGCCGCAGCAAACAAGCTGTTGACGTTTTACCATCTCATCGCGACGTTGCAAGCACAGTTGGACCAGCTGGCTGTTGTGGACTTCATCGATTTCGTCTTAGCCGAGACGGGTTACTTGGCGGCGCTCGAAGCGGAAGAAACGATTGAATCCGCGAGTCGCATTGAAAACTTGGAAGAATTTAAGACGATGGCGATCTCGTTTGAAAAAGATCAATTGGCTGGGATCATTGCGCAGGAAGAGCTCGGGATCACGCTTGATGCGATGACGACGCGGCAGAAACTGGAAATTTTACTCACTGATATCGGTCTGCAAACAGACGTGACAGAAAGAGACGTCGATGCGGAAAAAGTAACGCTCATGACGATTCACGCGGCAAAAGGGCTGGAGTTTAATACCGTGTTTCTAGTCGGATTTGAAGACGGGATTTTTCCGCTTTATTCGTCCATTGAAGCTGGTGTTGCTGAGATTGAAGAAGAGCGCCGCTTAGCGTATGTGGCGATCACACGAGCCGAGCGCCGGTTATATCTCACGAACGCGCGAAGCCGGATGCATCAAGGTCAAACGAAATACAATAAAATTTCCCGTTTCCAAAATGAAATCGACGGGTCGCGCTTGGACATTCAAGGGGGCGGCTCAGGCGAATTTGCCCGAGCAAACAAGCCACCGTTCTTTGGGGCGAGTCAGCCAAA
>Ga0131853_10000665_pt1 | contig 61834 bp, 39 predicted proteins | sample TergutLab28metaG_FD_92764 | JGI IMG/M metagenome (GOLD analysis project Ga0131853, IMG submission 92764) | Labiotermes labralis P1 segment gut microbial communities from Petit-Saut dam, French Guiana - Lab288 P1 (version 2) (version 2) | ecosystem: Host-associated > Arthropoda: Insects >...
CCTGCGACCAAGCCTATCAATACTGCTTTTAGTATCCCCTCCGTTCTCAGTCGGGAATAATACTTTTTGAACATTTCTTTTTCACTCATAAATGTTCTCCTCCTTTTTATTTCCTTTTTATATTAGTAGAAATTATTTAAAACTTAATATCTCATTGTATCATCATTTCACAAATTTGTCAACACATTTTGTCAAAATTTTCGCATTCCATTATATGGATTTTTTCAATTTAATGCTTAAATTAAGTTGGAAAAAATTGCGAGAATGGCGGAGTCTCTCGAAAAAAATCAAAAAACAATTCCCACTTATCTAACAACTCAAGAGCGTGATCTTGAAATCTTGAGACAAATACTTCAGCCAAATCATTATTATTGGTTTCAGTAATTCTAGTGATTGTATAAAACATCACATTCATATGTGCTTCAAAAATCATTCGCGACAAAATAATTATTAAAATTGCATCATCATGATGAATACCTAAAAGGTGAGAAATCTCTCCCCAAACAAACCATACAAGAGTTAAGGTCTCTGTCTCCGTGGATATTGCTATACTCCTAAAAGCATTGCCAATCATATCTCCTTGTGCAACTCCAAACAAGGCACGATATTTATTGCGTAAAGCAATCTCAAAACCTCTCATCATTTGTGAAAACAAATTAAAATTTAACGCAGTTGTTGCATTTACTCCTGTTGCGGGAGTAATCAATAGCGGCTGAACAAGGCTCGGCACCCCTCCCGGAAGATTCCATCTTGCATTATTAAACTCAAAAAACTCACCTCCAATCAAATACATAAATTCTATGCGATTGAAATGTGACAATGTAATGAAAGAATCCCAAACCTCTTGCCCAAATTCTACAGCCTCATCTCGAGTTACATGTGCTGTCATAAAATTTGGATTCAACCAAAATTCAAACGCTTTATCTAAATATAAATTCCAAAACTCTATCAATGCTTCATTCCCTTGGATTGTGACATCCAATGCGGGTGATATTCTTTCATTAACTCCCGCCAAAGCATAATCGACAGCATCTTGAAGTGAGTTAGTATAAATATAATGATATAATATATAGAAAATATCACTTCTTTCAAGGTCTGCATTAATGGGAGATGGAAACAAATTTGGATTTGTAAAAGTCTCAACAAAGTTTTTTAACCACCTATGGTATACTGCTATAAAAGTTGCATCAACATATCTAGGATTCCAAACCCCTATTGGCAAACCAATTGGACTGCCTGCTCTTGCCGGAGTCATACTTTGCACAACAGAAAGAGGATTTCTATCCAAAATTACTACATGATGCTGTGTGTATACCACACTTCCTTCTGCAACAAGACTGTTATTAATATATAGTCTCAATTCCGAGACGGGAGTATCTTCAGCATTAACAAATCTCCAGTTGTTGCCAAAAAACACAGTTCCAATCAAGTTATTTTGCGCACCTAGTATGGGCGTTTCAATATATGTTCCATCTTCAAACCTAATTCTAACTTCTCCTCCCTGTAGCAATTGGAAAACTTGATTGTTATTTATTGCAGAAGAAGGAGTATGCACCATTATGACATTATAAGGAAGTCTTGTAAACTCCACAGACTCAATTAAGACTCTTTCTAAATAAACAGTAAACGATTCTCTAATCGTTTGCACTGATATAGGAAGTGATGGACGCCATGTTATATCTATAGTTTGCGATCCCGTCGCTCCCAATGAATTAAATGCACTTATTTGAAACTCTTGCAAAAAATTAGGATCGTCCATATAATAAGTGCGAGTGCTTGGTGATAATGTTGGGTGAGTAAAAGTTAAAACAACTAAACCACCTTCCAAATTTAACATCTGTCCAGTGCGATAGTTAAAAACAGTAGGTCTTATTACTTCCATATCAGTAAGTTTTCTTACATCAACAACTATTTCTATTTCAACATCTTCCGCAATATGTGTTATGCTAATATTTTGAGTTGTTTGGCTGTAATCAGCAGGAAAGCGATTAAATCCTGTCGCACTAAATGCAACACTGTTCATTGGCATCCTAATAACAATGGGATTATTGGCAGGATAACTATATATTAACTCAATCTTACCACCACTCAAATCTAATGCATCTCCCATATTAAAAATCATGTTTGTTGGATTTTCATAGATGTTAATAGACACAAGCGGATTTGGTAGAACTTGAATTGCAAATTGAGTTGAAATATGCAATGAATAACGAAAAATTAATGACACTGATGAAATATCACTAATCGGCGAAACATAACCAAGAGCCCTCCCCCTGCCTGTTATTGTTAAGAAATTATCTAAACTTGTATCTGTCATAGAAACCTCTTGCAAAAGACCGCTACGACGCTGAATCCCAATAAACCCTCCACTCAAATCTATATCCTCATGTTGATAAAAAGTTGTTCTTGTTGGTGACCGATTAAGAACCATGCCAATAATAGAGTTTTCTCGTAAAGTTAATTCAAATTCTGTATGTATATTAGATTCATTATTAAATAAAACACTCACCGACTGCAAAGTCATAAGATTTCTGTTAAAATTTTGAATTGTGAACCATTCTTCATTATCCATATCTGCCTCAACATACACAGTCTCCGACTGACTTGATACATTAAATCCAACAGAAATTCTTCCGCCACTTAAATCCAAATCATATCCAACAATAGCATTGTTAATGTTTGAAGGTCTTCTCGTAATAGCCATAGACACTGCTTCAGCATCATTCACCGTTACATTAAAATATACAAATACACTTGAATCTTGAATCGCCGAAACTCGAACCACATGAGTTCCAGGAAAACCAATAAAGCCGCTGACAATAAATAATGAATCAAATTTTGAATCCGTCATTGACATCACTCTATTTTGTGTTTCATCGTTAAAAACAACAGCAAATAACCCGTCTGTAAAATCAAGTTCTTCTCCAACATCATAGTTGACCCTCGTTGGAACAACTAGACCACTAAGAGACAATACTTGCAACGGAGATATAGTAATATTAAAAGTAGTAAAAATTAAAGGATTAGCTCTAAGCCTAATTGTTATGACTGCATTACCTGCGACTAACGACCCATACGAAATTTCAAGTCTGCTGTCAGTCATATTCAAAGTTTCTGTTTGATTTCCTTGATTGTTTAAAGTTACCTGTCCGCCAGCAACATTAAGGAACTCCCCTTCAATAAAAGTTGTTCTTTCGGGCAAAGACACCACTATCATTGATAAAGCAACAGGACGCACCATAACAACAAACGAAGTGCTTAAGTCTTGATAAGAAACCGTAATAGTCTGTTCGCCCTGAATAGTTAATATCCTTGGCTCAATTATAACTCCTTCGGAATTCATTGAAATAGCATCTTGATTGCCTATACGAATATATCCTCCACTCACATCAATAGTACTACCAACAATAAACTCAAGTCGCGTAGGCTCGGAATAAATAGCCAAATATCTTTCATTCTCTCTTGGTCCGTTGCATGCAAAAAACACTAACAATGTCAAAGACATTATAGCGAATAGCAAAGTAATAAAAATTATCTTTTTAGATTTTTTCAACATTTTTCTCCCTAAGTTTAATTAAAGTTAAGAACAAAGTGGGGTTTGCCCATCTCCTTATATGACATATGGCCTAATAACAGTTATATTTCCATGCGATCCGATTGTTATTACAATATAAATAGGATCAGAATCGAGGAAATTTATAAGTGTGTTTGTTGAAGAGTCAACAATTTGTCCGCCGCCTTTTGTTTTGATTCTGACAACATGCTCCCCTTGCGGCAAACCTAGGTTATAAACAGAAAAAGCCCCTTCAAATACTGCACTCTCGTCAAGAGTAGTTACATCAACAAATTCATCAGTTCCACATATTTTTATATAAACAATAGAATCAGAATTATTGCGATAAAAACTCCATAATACTATTTGATCGCTGAGACGAAAGATATTTGTTGGAATAGGAATCTGCCTGTAGTCCGTATCCGCAATATAAATAGGAAATACTGCCTCAGCATCAGAATATGTCGTGAGAATGCCATCTCTAAATGATTGATTTCCGCCATGAGTTATAACCTTTAAAAAATTATAACCTTCTTCCAGTCCCAGATCATCAATGGGCACTTCACCACTAAATTGTGATGCTGTTTTTACAAAAGTTTTACTTTCTGCACTTTGAATATATACTCTCGGAAATCCAAGAGCAAATCTATCTTCGCTCCAAAGCACTTCGTAGCCTGCGAGATTAAAGCGAAAATCATGAGGAGCAATTAAAGGCATCGTGCGTTTTTCGATGACATTAATATAAAATTCCGCTTCGGAGTCGGTAAAATAAACTATGATGCCGTCATACAAGCCAAGTCCTCCGTGAGAAATCACCTTAAGCGTATTTTGTCCCTCAATTAATTCCAAATCTCTCACATTAACACTCCAAGCAGTTCCTCGTTGCACGAGTTCAAAATCGCCGCTTCGACGGATGTAAACGCTTTGCTCTCTTGAGTTGAAATTCACTCTAAAGTCTACTTGCCTATACTCATATATTTCAAAATCATACGGCTCATCTAAAGAATACTCATCGACCGTTATCAAAAAAGGAGATGGCATTGAATCAATAAGCAAAGTTTCAATTCCATCAATATATATTGTTCTTCCTCCTAAACTCACAACAGAAATACTATTAAGCCCAATTGCAAGAGGCAAAGTCAATAAGTCAATCTCGTCATAATCACCAGTTTTCGCAAGAACCGACACAGTTTGGTCAGCAGGATGAACGGATATGCGAACATTTATGCAATCATCATCTCTCCGCCAAGACAATATCCCTTCTTCTAAATAGAAATCTTGTGGGGCTGATAAAACTCGCATCGAATCCTCAGGCACACATGTGCATGGATATTCTTCGCAATCAACACAAACAACTACACAAACACACGGATATTCTTCACAATCAACACAAACCTCTGGACATACGCATGGATATTCTTCACAATCAACACAAACGACCACACAAACACACGGATATTCTTCGCAAATACCGCAGTAATCATATTCGTTTTCACATGAAAAAGCCACAAGCACAAAACTAAAAACTAATGCTATGGTCAACAGCAAACAAATCGTTTTTTTAAGTTTTATGCTCATGGTTCTCATTATTTTAGATGTTTTTATTTAGGTGTTAAACCATTATTTCTCTACATTGTTATTGCAAGAGGCGGCAACTGACCGCCTCTTCACAATAAAATCCGTTAATCGTTATCGTTACTCAGCAAGTTCAAAGATTATATTAGCATTGCTTCCAGTTGCCCAAGTCGCAACCCAATTACCACCTGCCGATTCACGACCTTGGAAAATGATAGTTTGCTGATTTGTCCAACCGCTGAATGCATTTGCATTTATCGTTGTAACAGTTGCTGGAACATACAGTCTAGTAACATTTGTGGCGTTGGCGAAAGCATTGGTATCAATAGTTGTTACTGTGCCGGGAACAACGAACACACCCTCATTTGTTTCCCCTTCATTAGGAACAAGTCCTCTGGGAAATACGAGAAGCGTTGACATATCCAAGTTATACAACACTCCGTCTTGAGAAGTGAACCTATTTGCAACAGTTGCTGCCGTGGAAGAATTTATTGAGATATATGCTAGATTCGGAAGAGCATTTATATGATTTCTCAAATCAGCAATAGCCACATTAAATCCTGTGTTAGGCACTATCAGTTCAGTAATGCCCGGAACAGTAGTTATTATGCCGGCAGTAGCACTTACACGGAAAGCATTGTTATTCATACCTGTTACTGTTGCAGGAAGAACAAATCTACCTTCAACTCCATCAGAGTTTGGAACAAGCATTCTTGGGAACAGAACAAGCACTGTAGGTGTTTGATTTGTTGCCGTTCCTGTCCAAGTGTAGACCGCACCGTCAATAGACTTCAATCTGTTAGCAGCAACAGCAATGCCGGTATTATTTATGCAAACATACTCTAAGTTAGTTAAAGTCGATAAAGTATTTATGAAGTTATCAGCAGTCATAGTAAACGCTGCATTCGGAACCTCCAACTCAGTAACAGTTTCTACAAAAACCATTCTTGCCACACCCGTTTCAATACGGAAAGCATTAAGACCGATACTTGTTACTGTTGATGGAAGAATAAGTCTTCCTTGATTAGCCTGACCTTGATTCGGAATAAGTCTTCTTGGGAAGAATTCAAGCACAGTAAGTGTTTGGTTTGTCGCTGTTCCCGTCCAAGTATAGACCGCACCTTCATGAGACTTCATTCTATTGGCCGCAGCAGTAATAGCTGTATTATTTATGCAAACATATGCCAAATTAACTGCAAACTCTAACGCCGTTCGAAAAGCAGCAGGAGCCATACTAAACGATGTATTTGGGATTTCCAGTTCAGTAACACCCTGAACAGCAACCATACTGGCAGCAGTAGCAGACATTCGGAAAGCGTCGGCATGAATAAGCGTTACTGTCGATGGAAGAATAAGCCTTCCTTGGTTCACTTCTCCATAGTTTGGAATATTTCTTCTTGGAACTAACTCAAGTGTTGCTATTGGATTGCCGGCCGCTGTTGACCTAGCATATACCACGCCATCAAAAGAAATCATTCTATTAGTAGCAGTAGCAGTAGTATTGGCATCTATACAAACATATGCCAAATTAATTAAAGGCAATAAGGCAGTTCGGAAATTAGCAGGAGTCATGGTGAATCCAGAACTAGGAATTTCCAACTCAGTTATTCCATGAACATTGGCAAACGCTCCGGCAGCAATGCTCGTCACTGTGTTAGGAAGAGTCAACCTTCCTGCATTTGGTGTGCCATAGTTTGGGATATGTTCTCTAGGAACTCGACGAAGAACTGTTGCAGTTCCGTCATAGACAACACCGTTAACAGAAGTCATTCTATTAGCAGCAAGAACAGCAGCACCGGTAGCGTTTACTGTGATGCTCTCTAAATTAGTGAACCATCCCGTAACAGTATTGAAGTTAGCCTCAGTCATATTGAAATCAACACTAGGAATTACCAATTCAGTTATAAGATGTGGTGCCCCAAAAATCTCGGCAACAGGAACAATCATCGCAGCATGTTGAATCCTTCTCACCTGTGCAGGAAGAACAAATCTACCCTCAACTCCGCCATGATTTGGAACAAATCCTCGAGGAGCAAACACAAGCATATCTAGTGGGAATCCAACAATTTGTTCTCTGGTATATAACACTCCATCAACGGTTGCAAAGTGTCGATTGTCCTCATGCACTGTGATGGTTTCCAAATAAGCCATACCTGCAAGTGCATTATTCGGCATTGATGTAACAGTAGATGGCAACACTAAGTCAACAATTCTGCTGTTTCTAAACGCATTAGCCGCAATAGTAGTGACACCATACGGCACTTCTAATCTAGTGATTCTGCTACCGTTGAAAGCATCAACCGGGATAGTTGTAGCGCCTCTTGGCAAGATAAAATCAACAAGACCGCTTCCATTGAAAGCATTCACTCCGATATGGGTAATTCCAGGAACAACAACCACATCGTATTGATCAACAGTTCTTTCCGGCAACACCAATTCAGTGACACCGCCTGCTCCGGCAAAAGCATAGTTTCCAATCCATGTGACAGTATCAGGAACAACAAATCTGCCTTCAACTCCGTCATGATTCGGAATTTTTGCCGCCGGGAACGCAATTAGCCTTGTCATATCATGATTATACAAAACGCCGTCAACAGACACAAAATAGGTGTTATCTTGGTCAACAATAATTTCTTCCAAATTCAATGCAAATGCAAAGGGAGAGATTGGATTTAAAAGATTTGCAACAGTAGGAGTAGCCGCCCAAGCATGACCCATCAATCGGACATTCGGTCCTACAATAAAGGATTCCAAGCCGGTTCCTCTGAATGCATTTGCTGCAATTTGTTCCACAGTTACCGGAATATCAAGATTTCTCAAAGCAGTTGTGCCTTGGAAAGCACTAGTGTTTATTCCGCGAACATTACCAACAATTGCCACTTCATAAAGACTTGCGGAATCTTGGAACATATTGCCACCAAGAACCCCATCATGTGCTGCTCCGTCTCCTGCTGTTCCTTGAAGATTACGAATTACAACTGATTCAAGGTTCGGCATATCTCTGAACACACCGGTTCCAATTCTATTTACTCTTGCCGGCAAATCCATATGTGTTATATTCGGCATGTGTTGGAAAGCAGTGTTTCCAATAGTTATATTGTTTGCTCCGCTGGGGTCAATATTAATATCAGTGAATATACTTCTGACAAAAGCAGATGTTCCGATATCAACTGTTGCCGCTCCCGGACTTCCCAGTGACGCCGGAATATTAAGCACATTATAGATATTGCTGTCTTGGAAAGCATTGCCTCCAATGTTTGTTAATGTGTTTGGAAGAGTTAATCCGACAAGCGTTGCATTATTGAATGAGTTAGATCCTAAATGAGTAGTGTTCGGAGAAAGAATGACAGATGGTGCAGTCACATTTCTGAATGTATCTGTTGGAACAATTATCATTCCTTGCGGAGCAAATATCGGCATCTCTGACACAGTGTTCATGAAAAGTCCATTGGGGAATTCTTCAAAATTAGGCAGTTCAAGGAAATCATCAATACTTATATTAGTATTTTGGAACGCATCCGCTCTTATTCCTCTTATGCTGTCAGGCCAATTAACACTTTGAACCAAAGTGTTACCCGTCATGAAATTCTGTGGAATCATTTCCAGCCTTGAATCCTCTTCAAAGGTAATGGTTGCTAATCTCGGAGTGGCTTGGAACATCCTTCTTGCGTTAGTATTAGCCGCAGTAAGCGCTCCATAGACTTCAAATCGATTTGGAATTTCTATATGTGTTATTCCGCTGTCTCTGAATACTCCTGATGCACCGGCACCAGAAACATCGGCTGTGGCCGTAGAAACAAAACTCCTGAAAATTCCTGCTAAGTGTCCTTGATCAGTTCCAACGCCTCGTCCGCTAAAGTGGAGGGTGTCAGTGCCAGACTCAAAGATAACTGTTTCCAAGTTAGTAATACCGGCAAATGCTCTGCCGCCGATATGAGTAACAGTATTAGGAATAGTGATGGTTCTTAGCGTTGTGTTTCTAAGAGTGGAAGTATTACCCGTTCCTGTGGCATCTCTCGCAAAATTAGGGTCAAACGCTCTGTCATGAATTCGCGTTGTTCCCGGTGCTACCACAAAATTTACTGCTGTGTGTGCAGCCGGAACCATAACAAGAGAATTGTCAATAGTAGCATATAACACTCCGTCTATTGAAGTAAAGTTAATCGGATTTGCTCCGACAATATTGACTTCCCTTAGATTGTCGGCATTTCTGAAAGATCTTGCGGTGAGAAATCCAATGCTGGATGGCAGATTAATAACTTGGACCGCACTTTCATGAAACATTTGTGCGTCATTATGCGGTATCCAACCGCCAAATTCACCCGTCTGGAATGTCACACCCAAACTATGCAATGAACCGTTCGGTTCAAAAGTGACCGTGTTAAGTCGTGGAGTTCCTTGGAAAGCCCCTCCGTTGGCATTAGCGGCTTCACTAACATGGATAAAGCGGCTAACCGAATTAGGAATAAACACATTGGTTATGCCTGAATTTCTAAAAGCACCGGCGCCAACCTCAACAAGACCACTAGGCAATGTCACATCCCCTAAATTGGTAGTGCCAAAGAATGCAGTGTTTCCTATGCTGTAAAGCGCACTTCCGGCTTCAAAATTAATTGTTTGCAGGTTTGTTGCAAATTGCGCAAAGTTATTTCCCATATATCTTAAGGTTCTGGGAATAGTTATCGATGTGATAGCAGCGTTACCGTTTCCAACAGTTGCAGCCCCTATGAAACTGGTCCCAATCCTGAAAATCTCAGAACCTGTTTCAAAATCGATTGTTCCGAGAGTGGTAACATTTTGGAAAAACAGATCCCCTATTCTTTGAACACTTCTCGGAATTGTTATGGCTGTTAGCCTTGTTGAATTAAACATACCGCCCGGCAAATCCGTCATCCCGAAACCGGTCTCAAAATACACTGATGTTAAACTCGACACACTATGGAATAAGTTTCCTGTTCCGGTAGGATTAGTAGCAGAAATACCTGAAACTCTGAAACCGCTTGTGCGGGCAGGGAAAGTGAAAGTAGTCAAACGAGACGCTCGGAACGCTTCTCTGCCGATTTCTAACGGAAGCGGAGCAAGCAATGTATTTTCTGAGCAATCGTAAGGCTGGAAAGTGACTTCTGTCAAGCGTGAATTCATAAAGACAGTGTCTGCCAGCAGCGTCACAGTGTTCGGAATCCTGAAAGTTCCTTCTCTTGCACTAGGGAACATCAACAATCGGGAACCGTCAAGAGAAAATAAAACACCATTGACAGTTTTATAATGAGTCCCTTCTCTTACTCCGTCATTATCTGTAGCATCAATGTAGATTCCCGTCATACCATTAATAGCATCAGACCCTGTGCCGGAAATGAGCGGATTATTATCACGGAATATTCCGTTTCCGAAGAATGCAAGTCTGGCAGGCAATGTCATATGTGCTATATTATTGTTTCTAAAGACATCATCGGCAATATCTCCGATAATCCCGCTGCCTATATGAAGCGGAGCAGTTCCTCCCGATTCAAACGACAGTGAATCACTGGTCATGTTCATTCCTCTGAATGCCTGCTGTCCGATAAACTCAACACTGTTCGGAATGGTAATATTAAGCACTGCTGTCGCAGGTCTGATATTAGGCGTTACGGTCGCATTATCAAACGCCTCTCTCGCAATTGTGTGAAGCATAGATTGACCCGGTTCAAAATTCACATTTACTAAAGCAGGATTACGCCTAAACACACCTCTTTCTATGATTTCCAATCTGTTTGGTAAGTTGACGGTCTGCAAAGACATAGCACTGCTAAAAGCACCATGATCCATAAGAGTGCCTGCCAACGATGCACAATTTCTAAAATTTAAGTTATCAAAGGCTTCTTGTGAATTGACACCGCCGGCACGCCCATAAAGCCTTAAAGGAGCCGTTCCTCCCGGAGCAAATGTCACGGTGTTAACAGCAGAACCATTAATTATGGAACCTGAGTGTGCATTAGTGCCAAATTCAGCCCAATCTACAAGTCCGTGCCCTATTCTTGTTACAGTATTAGGGATAGTAAGAACAGGTAAGCCCGAGTTTGTGAATGCATGCCTGTGAATTTCCTCAAGACCTTGCGGCAAGTTGATTTCTCTGACACTAAGAGTGTTCCTAAAAGCATTCTGCCCCAAAACTCTTAATTGACTTCCCGAAGCAAAATTGATATAGTGAGCCCCGTGTGTGCCTGTGCTTAAGAAAGCGTCTGTTCCTATCGTTGTGACACTTGCAGGAATCAAGACATTTCTCATTAAGTTAGTGTTTGCAAATGTATTGTCTCCTATTCTTGTTATGCCTGTTAGTTGCGGCACTGCAGTAATACTTGTTCCATTAAACAAACTATTAGCAAATTCCGTCAAAACAGTATTGTTGCCAAACTCTATGCTAGACAAAGGTGTGCCCATGAAAGTCCATGCGCCGATTGACACAACACTTTCCGGCAATATTATTGAACTCAAAGTCGAAGGCACATCAAGGTTACCTGTTAATCCTCCGCCAGATCCAAATACTTGTGTTCCGATTGTTGTTAAATTAGTTGCATATGAAAAGTCAAGAGTATAACGCCCTGCCGCTAAACCTTCCCTCGCTTCTCCGCTAAGTCTCCTTGTGGCTCTGAATGCATCGTTGCCTATTGAAGTAAGTTGTGAGCCTTGTTGAACAATAAGATTTTCAATACTTGAGCCTCTGAAAACATTGGCAGGCAGTGTTGTTATCGCATTCGGAAGAATAACTGTTCCCAAACCGCCGGCACTTTGGAACGCAGCAGTTCCAAAAGAAACAGTTCTTGACGGAATTTCAAGCGGTGCTCTCACCATTTCAAACGCATTATTGCCTATTGTGAGAGGTGCTGTTCCGGGCAGGAAAGTGATGACATCCAATTGAGTGCTCGAAGGATTAGCCCCAGTGACAGGATTTTGCCTGAATGCATTATTTCCAATGAAAGTCACACTTCCGGGAATTACTATTTCTGTTACAAAGTGATGCTGATTGAAAGCATTGGCAGGAATTATCCTGACTGTGTCAGGCATCGTGTTGAAAACACCTTCTCTGGCAAATGGGAAAATGCGAAGTTCAGTTGCATCTCCGACCGCATATGCGCGTCCGGCATCAACATCTTCTTGAGTTGCTCTGTTGTAAACAACACCGTCAACCGATTGCAGCACCGGATTATCCGCCGCTACACTGAAATAAGCAATTCTGGCAGCCGCAGCACCTGTGCCGAAAGATGCGGGATTAACCCCTGCAAGTTGATTTGGTATTTCAAATCTTGTCATTGCAAGATTGCCAGAGAATGCATTGTTCCCAATAGAAAGAGGACCGCCGCCTATTCTTGAACGAATGGCTACGCTTGCAAGCCTTGTGTTGTTTTGGAACGCACCAACTCCCACCCCAATTCGACGAAGCACAGAAACATAATAATAAATTCGATACATATGATACTGACCATCTTCGTCTTCATAGTAGTATCCTTCCTCATCAGGTCCATCTCTTCTTTCAAGCCTTGACCTTTGCTCATCTTCAAAAACATCTTCAAGAGTTTCAGGCAAGATAACAGAAGTCAACGCAATACTGGAATGGAATGCCTCTTGACCTATTGTTCTGACAAAACTATTTTCTTCAAAAATAACACTTGCCAAGAATGAGTTGTTCCTAAAAGCATTTTGACCAATATGCAACTCTGCCGCAGGGGTCACCCCACTAGGTGCTGCAGCAAATGTGACATTTCGCAAGAAAGTGTTATTAAAAGCATTTAAGCGAACTTCTCTCACACCATAAGAAATTGTTATATGCGTGAGGTTTCTGTTGCCTTGGAAAGAACCGGCACCGATATAGCGAACTGTGCCTGGAATTGTAAACGCTCCCGTTCTTGCACTAGGGAAAAGCAACAGTTCAGTTCCGTCCGCATTAAAAAGAACACCTTCTATACTGCTGAAGTTTTCACTGCCGTCTTCAATGACAATATTAACCAAATTGTTCATTCCGGTGAAAGTATTAGTAGCACCAATCGCTAAAGTTCCTGTGCGCTGAGGAAGCTTGATTTCAGACATCAAAGAGCCTGAAAAAACAGATGTTCCAAAGTTTATTGTGCTTGTTCCGCCGACAGCAAAAGTTACTGAATTTAAATTAGGATTTGAAGCAAAGGCACTGTTTCCGATGACAGTTGCACGATTAGGAATCTCAACCGCTGAAAATCTTGCTCCGCTAAATGCATTTAGACCAATTTCTAAAGGTCTGGTTCCTGCTTCAAATGTGAGGTTAGTAAGGGTTGGATTAGCACCAAAAGCCGCATTATCAATCCTCGTTGCTCTGGCAGGTATTCTTATGCTGGCAAGTCCGGTACTATTGAAAGAGTTAGGTCCAATAATCAAGTCTGCTGTTCCGCCTGTTTCAAAATTTACAGCAGTTAATTGATTCTGCGACCTAAATGCATTTGGTCCTATCTCTATTGTTCTTGCAGGAATTGTGATGCTAGTGAAAGGATGCCCTCTGAAAACACTAATATTTTCATTGTTGACATCTGTTCCGATTGTCAAAGGTATCGGTCTTTCCTCAGTTTCCCCGGGAAACTGGAACATCGTCACACCAGGTTCAAAAGTAATTTCAGTTAATGTTCCTCCTCCCCTCGCAGCATCTAGACTTCCTGGTCGTGCACTAAACGCTTGTGTTCCGATACTTATGACACGGTTGGGGAAATGAATACTCGTCAGATTAGTCCCCATAAACACAGCCGGCTGTTGACTTCCGAATGTTGGGCTGTTTGTCGGAATACTTAAAGGATGCGTTCCGCCAAGTTCAAACTCAATTGAATTCATGCCTGTATTCATAAACGCAGCGAATCCGATTCCCGGCATTCCATCGCTGTCACGAACCGTGTTTGGAATAAAGAAACTTTCCAATTGTGTATTTCTAAATGCATTTGGTCCAATACGCCTGAGAACTGACCCTGCCTCAATCTCGACTTCTCTGAGTGCTCTGGCATTCATAAAAGCGTTAGTTCCAATCAACTCCAATGCCGCAGGAATGAAAACACTTGTAATTCCTGCTGCACCATCAAACGCAAAAGAACGGATTCCCGTTATGAAATTAGGCAGTTGAAGATGACCTTCTAGTCCGCTTGGCACCACCGCCATGAGATACTCTCCTGTCGCCTGACCTTCAATAATCACTCTTTCAATCAACATTCCTTCATGGTCAACAAAATAACGGTCGTGATGCCCAGGAACATATACTATCCTAAATTCTCTCAAACCGGGAGTGTTTACAAAAGAATTTGTCGCCATAACTCTTACAGTATCCGAAACATTCACATACCTTAAAGAAACAATGTTCACAAATGAGTTAGGCAGCAAATAATCAACTCTACGCCCATTAACAAAAGAAGGAATACTCAAAGTAGTTAAATCATTAATAAAATTGTTAGCCCCATTTCTCGCAACTCTCATTCTATGCTCCATTATAATCCAATCATATAGATACTCAGTAAAACTTAACACCGGAGCAAAGAAAGCAAAAAGCACAGTATCCATAGGGATATTCCAAGGAACAATAGAATTTCCGCTTTCGTCAATAATACGCACACCAAGACCATTCGGCTGAGTGTAGAAGCCCATAAATAAATGACCATTAACAAGATCATATGGAACTACATCAATATTCAATGAAAAATGATCTCCAAATCTAGGTGCTATCGTATCCCTTATAGTACTATCACCGGTATATTGACCACCAAATAAAACAGCATTATAAACTATTCCAATCCAGTGAGCATACAATGTCCTTGGTCCACTGACAAACGCAGGATTCTCAGCATTAACAGGCAACCCTCCTCCAGCAGGACCAGTGCGCCAACTCATAAAGTCATAACCAGTCCAATCAATTGCAGGAAGACGAACACGATCACCCTGTGCATAGAATTGAGAAGGCGTATCCCCAGGAGCCCCTTGTCTGTTAAAAGTCACTGTGTAGGCAAGCACCTGATAAGAATACCATTCAAGACGAATACCATTTTCTACAACACGAATTTCAATCAAATTAGTGCCCGCTTGCGTTAGCACAATATCTGCAGAGACTGCACCGGGTGCTGTTGCAAAAATATTGCCGCCGTTTATGCGTATTTCAAAGAAATCCGCACCTAAAACAGGCAGCCAATTTAAAGTATTCTCACTGTAAGACAGAACCATGTCAATACTTGGAGTAAGAATGTCACTCCAAAGTGAATCTCCTAACACATTGCCAATAGCACGCACACGCAGTCGCAATTCACCTACAGTAGTTATTACAAAATAAGTTTGACCTGCTGGGATATTAGTAATGTTTCCATTTAAATATACCTGATAGCCATTAGAACCGTCAACAGGAAGCCATCTTAATTCATTACCTACTACTTCCACACCAAGAGGAGTTATAACTGTAGTTCTATTCCATGTGTGCTGTGCCGCCGTGGGAGAATTAAATCCGTGAGCAAATGGCACAATTCTAATAACAATTCCGCCATTTCTTGGCGAACGATGCCTCAAATCAATTTGAGAAACATTGACAATATCAACTGTTTCTGTATTAGAGTTGCCGCAAAGAATATAAACACGATATCCTGTCGCATCAGGAACCTGATTCCATGATAAAACTTGAGTTGTTTCATTCATGGCAATGTTTTGCGCTCCGCTCAAGTTACGAACAACCTCTTGTCTTTCAGAAACACTTGTCACAAAACCGTCAGCATACGCTCTTACCACAAAATGAATTCCCTCAGGACGCATTTGACGAGCACCAAATTCATAATAAGGCTCAGTAAGCACTATTCGTTGATTTGTATAGAAGCCGCAAGTAACAGTTATTGAATAACTTGTTGCATTAGGAACCGGTGCCCATATCAAAGTAGCAGCCGCAATAGAAGGCTCATAAATTTCAAAATGTGAAACTCTCATGAGTGCGTGGTTTCTCCATTCTCTGAAAGCAGGCACTGAATTATTACCGGAATACATAGCGTTCGCACGAACAGTAATGTTAAAATTCCCCGCCGGTGCATCAGCAAAATTTATCGGCAATGAAAGTCCCGAGTGAGCAGGAATATTAATAGCAGTAAAACCTGTAGACCCCTCAAAAGTTACAGTAATAGCATAACTTTGAGCACCTGTCACAGCAGGCCAACTAATATCTGTTGCGGAAACACTGACTTGAGGAGCAGATAATTGTGGGTATATACCAATAGGCACCCAAAGAGCAAACAAAATGTCATGTTGTCCAAAAATAGTGTCTTCTGTCAAACGATAACTCAAATAAGCACCGTCTTGCCTCATGCTCACCCACCATCCGCCGAAAGAAAAACCGTCTCTGACAGGAACAGGAGGCAAATCAAAAACTCCCCCTCCTTGAGTAGTCACAGCAGCAGGATTCGGACGCGTTTGTCCTTCATAATTTAAGTCAAATTCAATAGTAAATTCGCCCGGATCAACTAATGGCGGAATAAATAATGCGTGCAGAGTGATATTTCCAAAAATCTGAGTTTCACCGAATGCAAACCTATCAGCAAATCCGGCTCCGACTCTCCAACCCCTGAAAATGTGATTCCCTCTTTCAGCATCACTTCTTGTAGGAACAGTCGTCGGCTCGGCAAGCGTTCTTCCGTTTCTAACTTGCACCGAAGACACTGCGCTTCCGCCGTGCGTGTTAAAAGTGATGGTATAGTTATGGTTACGGTAAAAACGCATTTCTTGAGCGCCATAAGTCACGACTATCGCTCTGTCAACAATTGCTGCACTTCCAGTTGAATCCGGATTTGCAAAATTCAAAGCAATAACACTTCCATCTCTCACGACAGTACCCGCTCTTGTAACACTGCCTCTTTCAAGTTGAACAGTACCATCAGCGTTAAGGCGCAATATGTATTCACTGCCCGCAGCAGAGTCATGATACCACTCACCGGCCGCATCTCCTATGTTATGCGGAGGGAGTTCAGGATCTTCATCATCAGGCGGACACGCAATCAGTATAACTGACGCCATTGCCACCATTAAAGCAACAAAAACCGCAAGGATAATTCTTTTGAGGGTTTTTCCGCCTATTTTTAATTCTTTTTTGTTCATTTTTTTCTCCTTTTTATTTGTTTTCGGCAACACTTCAAACTAATTTGAAGTCGAATAAAGGCAGAGAAATGCCACCGTCTTAATAACACAAATATATCAAAAAGCACAACAAAAGCGTGCTTTTATTGAGCAATTTTATCTTGTTTTATTTAAATTTCTGCTTGTTTTTGGTATTATTTTTCATCACAAATACCTATCCCGAGTTTAATTTTAGCACAAAACTCTTTGTTTGTCAATATCTTTTGTTAAATTCTTTTGCACTTTTTTATTAATGATTTGTTCACAAAATGTTAACTTTTGTATGCCTCTCCATTTTTCATTATTAAAATCACAATAAATCAATAATAGTATCTAATAAACATTATATGCCATAGTATCAAAACTTTTGCATACAAAACTCTATTCAATCCGTTGTTTAACTTTTTCTCTCCAAAAAATAACCTGTAGATTTAAATGACAAAGTATCTTTTTAATATCCTTAACTAATGGTTATGAAAGTAACCTAGACTTTCATAAAACAAGACGGTCTTATGTCAAAAATAATAAAAAGAACCCAAATACTTCAGAGAATGTATTCAAGTTCATTCAATGCGGTGGACCGCAGTCATTTGACCCAATAGAACCAATACAAAAAAACATCATTAGTGCTAGTTTGCTAAATGATAAATCATTTATTACTTCTACTTTCCCTCCACTTTTTTACTCCCTTAATCATTTCTTAAACACAAAAATATATTCATGTGCCAACAGCAGAAAGTTATATTTCTCGCTGTTGGTTTTCCAATATCCAGTTGCCTTGCAGTTGTGTTGTTGTTTTATTATTATTTCTTTTTGTTTAAAGCCTGCTTGAATGAATTTTTGCATCACTTCAAATCCGAGTGGTTGCACCATTCCTTTTTGGCGAGTGTCACCCATAACTATTGCACAAAATTTATCTTTCTTCAAAACCCGATAACATTCTTTCGCAACCAATTCCATTTGTTCCAAAAATGGCTTCATTTTCAAAAGGGAAAGATCTCCCTCTATGTTTTCGCTGTAATTGATTATATTTGCGTATGGCGGGTGGGTGCAAATAAGGTCAATGCTTTCCGACCCCATTATTAATTCCGTCGCATTCCCATTTGCGACTTGTATTTTTACATCATAACATGAGTCAAACTTTAATTTCTCTTTTGTCAGTTCAACTGCTTTTGGATTAATATCAATTCCTATTGCATTTCGATTGTTTAATTTACATTCAACAAGAGTTGTTCCACCGCCAACAAATTGGTCTAAGACCAAATCATTTTCTTTTGAATAACGCAAGATGATATTTTTTGCGACGAAAGGCGAAAAATTGCCTCGATATTTTGAGTCATGCGTTGCCCATTTTCCTCTATTTGGAAAACTCCAAACAGTGTTACATTCAAGTTCAAATTTTTCTTCTTCCATTATTTTATGACTTTCGTTAAAATTCCACTTTCAAGTTCATTAAGATTATAAATGTCATCTAAAACATCAAATGTTTCTTCAAGATTATTTTTTGCTGTTTTCCATGCTGTTCCATCAGTTATCCAAACAAACTTAAATCCGTCAATTTTTTTGCTTTCTTGGGCGATTAACTTATAACTTCTTGCAGTTTCGTTGAGTTTTGAGCCGCCTTTTGGCTTGCTTCCTCCAGCATAGAAATTTGTTTCAACTGCATAAACCATGTTGTCAGTCTTGATAACAAAGTCAAATTTTTTCTTTGATTTGCCTTTGTTTGACAAAGAAGATAAGTCAAGCCCCCAATTTTTCTCAATATCACTCAAATACATTTCTTTTTGATAATTGAGTTCGGCGGTTTTGATATGAGCCTCAACAACATTTTCCATTAGCGTGCCACCACGATTTTTTCTGCCATTTGAGTCCAACCCAACCTCAACACCTGTCGCATAGTCAACTAAATTATTTATGATATGTTTTGAAATCAAGTCAAACAATCCCGACTCACGCATGAACAAAACACAATCGTCAACATTGTCGCACTTTTTGAAATTAAATATATAGTCTTTTTTCTCGTGAATTATAAAAACTTCATGCCCTCGAATTGCTAACAACAAGGGAATACACTTAATAATTTCAGGATATTTTTCTACTAACTCTTTAAAGTCTTTTTCAATGTTTTTTGAATTGATAAGGGAGTTCATTATATTGAGTTCTACTTTGAAACTCCCAATATTTCTATAAACCTTTTTAAAATCAATATAATATCCAAAATCGGAAATGCTTGTTTTGAATTGGCTAAGCCATGTTTTGAAATCTCTCATTTTTTCCTTCCTTTGTTTTTGTGATTTAACAAACCGAGTTTGTCACTATTATTTCAGTGACATTTCCTCTTTTATCTGCTTGGCAGTTTATCATTCGTCTTGCGTTAATGCGTTTGATTGAAAAATCTTTATATAATTCATCAAAGAAATTGTCGTCGGGTTTTGAGTTTTTTGGATCGGAATTACTAAGCATTACTTTTGCTCCTCTCTCGCTCAATTCTCTCACTAAATATGATAATTCTTTTTGATTATCATCGTTAAAACCATTTTTTGAATAGCCAACAAATGATTGTGTTTGTGTTATTGGGCGATATGGTGGGTCAAAGTAAACGAAAGTTTTATCGTGGATATGCTTTTTACATTCTGAATAATCACCATAAAAAATATCAACTTTTTGTAATAAATTATGTATTTCAGTTAGATTTGCCCTGTCGCAAATAAGAGGTTTTTTATATCTGCCGAATGGAACATTAAATTCACCTTTGCTATTAACCCTATAAAGTCCGTTGAAACAAGTCTTGTTTAGGAAAATAAAATCGGCTGCTTTTTCAAAATCGTAATTACCGTTTAGTTTTATTGTGTTGTATTTTTTTCTAATTTCTAAGAAAATTTTTGCTTGCTCGTCAATGTTTAACGAATGGAGTTTTTCTTGGAGTGTTTCAAGTTGATTTATCAACTCATGGACATCTTCTTTAATGCAACGATAGCAATTTATGAGTTCCTTGTTTAGGTCTATGATGACCGCCTTTTTAACCTTGAATTTTTGCAGCACATCAAAAAGCACCGCACCACCCCCGACAAATGGCTCAATGTAAATATCAATTTCGCCATTTATCAATTCTTGGGGATATAGTGCGTTCAGTTTTTCAAGTAATTGACCTTTTCCGCCAGCCCATTTTAGAAATGGTTTACACATTCAACTGCTCCTTATGTTTGTATTTTAGCACTATATATAAACATTGTCAAGCAACAAATGACTTATGATAATAATTTATAGAAAAAGTGTTATTTTTTACTTAAATGTTGTTCCTATGAACATAAGTCTTAAATTTGACTTAGACATCACACCCTTCGACATTATCTCAAATCTCCCCAATTTTTCAGCCTTAGACAGCGAAAACCCCGAAAACACCCTTGAAACAGGCGAAAATGACGAATTTGACATGGAAAAAGGCGAGCAAATCTCGCCTTCTCAACAGTCCTTTCTATCGGGCAAAAATGCTTTGGTGGGGCGTTCGGTTCAAAAAACGAACCTAACTCTTGTCAAATGTGGGTTGCGTTGCTTTGTAGAACGCGAATTTTATATACCCAAACATTATTCTAAGCGTTTTCAAAAATAATGTCAAGCAATTTTTCGCACTCTTCATGCTCGGCGGTTAAATATTTTTTCATGTCCTCATATAACCGCCGAGCAAATTGTTTTATTTGTTTTTTGTCAATTTTGGCTTTTATGCAGTCCTTTTCGGGGGAATGCATAAGAGCCATTTTTTCTATTGGGTTTAAATTTTCTTTTGGCTGTTTTGTCATATAAATTTTATCTCATCTAAATTATTAATTTTGGTTTCCCACCCTCCCACCCGAAGTGGTTCTTCTGTAATTGCTGACTGCGATTAAAAAATATCATCAACTGCACCGAAAGCGGTTATTTGTTCAGCAGTCAATTTTCCGTTAACTTTCGCAGTTGAAACAGGCTTGTCCGTTTTTCCCATTTCCCAAATGTAATCAATACGATTGAGAAATGCCTCATAAGTTTTTGGCTTTTCGTTTTGAATGTTTGGATATTGTTTTGAGAGTGGCTCGTTACTTGTTATGTAGACCTTATCAAAGCACGCTATTTTGTCCTTGTATCTGGCAGGTAGTCGAACAGGGTTTCCGTCTAACCATCTCAACATATCATTTATTTTTATGTCCGAGTGAAACTCCTCAAAGAGAACAACCTTTTCGCCGTTATACATATCCCACATACCCCTGTCGTAGTTGCCGATTGAGTAGACCTCATAATCGTATTTTAGATTGACATATTTTGATTTACCTACACGACTATCACCCCAAATGTAGGTAACTGTCATGTCACGATATTTTTTCAAAAATGCTCTTTGTTCTTGTTCAATCATTGAATTTTTGAACCTTTCAATTCCGTTTCCATATCGAACATATTGCTTTGGAAATGCGTTTCTATTTCATCGGTGCTTGCACCTAACTCAAGCATCATTGCTATTCCGTCAAGGTCATTCCGCTTGCCTTGCTCCTCAAGAGTATTTATTTCACCATTACCTATAATCTCACCGACCCTTGTTGTTTCCTTCGTCACATAATCATAAGCTTGCCTGCGAGTTCCTCTTCGCTCTTGAATATGTGCATTTGGCAGTTTGTTTTTGAGTGTTGAAAAGCGGATAGTTCGGACATTTTCGATATAAACTTGATAATGCAAATATCCTTGCTCACCGCCTTTTTCGCCTTTTTCTAATTGTCCTATCCAAGTGTATTTGGATAGTGCTTGTATTAAATCTTCTTCCGTTATCTTTTCCGCTGATTGGGTTAATATCCACGAGCGAGAAAAAGTGTCCATTTTCTTGAACGGTTTTTGTTCTGTTTCTTGATTTTGGTCAAGTTGCTGTTCTAATTGTTGTGTTTGTTGTAGTTGTTTCACTGGCTAAAATCCTCCTTATTCTTGTGTCAGTGTCAGATGTGTCTAAAAGGTACCACTAGGACTTTTAGACACCGCCGCCGCAAGCGGCGGCGAACACACACAAGCGAGGGGCAAGCCCTGATCTCGCATTTTGTGTGTGTTCGCCCCCCTGCTTGCTTGCGTGTGCGTTATTCTCTTTCTTTTCGTAACGCAAAAAATATGACTATGATTTTTGTCATGTCACTTTTTTGCGTTTAATTCAGTTTTTTAACTTGCTTTTCTTGTAGGCAAGGCTTGTTGGGATAATGGATTTTTCTTGCCCATTGTTTCCCAGTCGATTAAGTTTTGTGCTTCGCTTGAGCCAAAATAGCGAATGAACTTGCGTGATGTGTCAATATCAACGCATTGTCCAAGCAGTAACATTTCAATATCTAAAATGCTAATGCCTATTTCGTGAGCCAAGCAATCGACATCCTTGCCGCTCATTTTCATGAATTGCAAAAGACTTTCCCTCTTAATTCTCATAGACTACTCCTCCGTTTTGAAAAAGTAGGACTAGACTTATCCCAAAATGAAATGTGGTCAGATAAGAGAAAGATTTTTTGCTCCTTATCTGAGTCATAGTTCACTTTGGGACAAGTCTTATGAGCGGGGTCGCTTAGCAAGTCTGTTTTGCCCGACCTCGAGGGGTTTCACCTAATACTTAAAAATTCACAATTACAATTTCCGCACAGAGAGAAAACAATTTTCTTTGACAGTCTTTTCTCTCCCTATTTCAAAAATGCTCTAATATATGTCCTCTATATAATAACCGAAATTTCTCAAAAAAATCGCACCCCCTAGTTTTAGGAATGCGATTTGATGCTTTTTCATCTTAAAAATAATCACTTGCAACATCGACATAATCAAACTTTCTGTCGTCAATAAATATTTTTTTCCACATCAAAATTTCATGTGATGGTTTAATTTCATAAATGCCTAGTTTTGCTAAATTTGTTTCCGCTTTAATTATTAATTTTCTAATCGCACTTTCCGTCACTCCAAACATTTTTGCAATATGAGTATACTTCATGCCTGAATGTCTTGCGTAAAAATATGCCATTGCTTGTCTTTCTGTCAAGAGTTTCAAAAGTTGGTCAATTATATCATCAAAAGTCCTTTCAAGAAGTTCTTCAATTAGTTTTTCAACCTCTTCTTCCTCTCTCTTTTTCAACACATCAAAAGTGTCACCGTCATAATGTGGTGCAATATCTTCAATAGTCACACCTTCTTCCAACGCAACTGTCCTGTTTTTCTCGTTATTATATCTAATCCTTCTATCCATCTGCCGAAGTATTTGATAAATTTCAAAACTAACCTCAACTTCAATCTCAGTTTCGTCTAAATATGTGTATTTGTATGTTTTAGTATTTTTCATGAAATTATTATATCAAATCAAATAAATCTTTGCAAAGATTTTTAATTCACTTTTCGATTTTATTTGCAGTTCAAATAGTTGCTATTTCTTTTAAATATTGTTACAATAAAATAGATTTTTCACAAAAGATGAAGAATTATGGAGGATGAGCATGAGCCTTACTCAAGAAAAGACAAGAGAAATAATTGATGATTTTGTTGCAGTTATCAATGAAAAGAAACAAACTGGTCCGACCCCAACTAGAGGGGTTATAAATTTTAGAAATGAGCGATCTAATGGCATAGAAAGACCGATATATTATATTCCGTTGGAATTGCTGAGATATAGAAAAGACAATAGTCGAATTGTCAGTGATGTTTTAAGTTATGAAAGAAGTAGTTTAAAAAAACTAGATGAAAAGGAAAAGGAAACTCAAGATGTCCTTTTTAATTTTTTATATAACAAGGACCCTGATAATACAGATGTGTTAAAAAAAGGCATCAAAAAAGAGGGGCAAATTGAACCTGCGATTATAACATGTGATGGTTTTTTAATAGACGGCAACAGAAGAAAAATGGCTTTAGAATTGCTTAATAAAACTGAACCAGGTCAGCATAAATTCATGAAAGTAATTATATTGCCTGGAAAAAACGATCCAACAGGACCTCCCCCAACTATAAAAGAAATTGAATTGATTGAAAATCGTTATCAATTGCGTAAAGATGGAAGATCAGAATATTTTGGTTTAGATAGGGCTTTGGGAATAAAAAAGAAAATTGAAAGAGGGATACCTCTTGACGAACAAATAATGGACGATCCAGAGTGTGCTATTCCAAATATAAATGATAAAGATTTTAAAAAGAAAAAGCGAACTTGGGAAAGAGAATACCTTCAACCACTGGAACAAGTAGATGCTTATCTTGAAAGTTTAGGTCGCCCCGAACATTACGAGTCAATTAAAGGGCGATGGCAAAGTTTCATAGACCTAAGTAATTTCTATAATGGTGATCTTCAAAAACAAAGTTGGAGAATTGAAGTAAATTTAGATGAAGATGATATTGGTGTTGTGCAGGATATCGCATTTCAAATTATTAGAAAACAACATGTAAAAAATCGCCACGAAAAATTACATAATATTATAAGACGGATACCAAAATTTTTATCAATTCCTGATGCTAAGTCAAGCATATATTTGATTTCAGATAAAACAGTAGATTTAGAAAGCAATGAAAAATATGATAGCGAAGGTAAGGAATATTCTCTATCTGAACAAGACAAAATTTGGAGTTGCAAAAAAGAAAACGAAACTATTTTTGCACAGGCAATAAATAAAGCATACTCTTATTTTGAAACACAAGAAGAAACCGAAAACTCAATGGCTCTGATAAAAGCCGCTCATCAAAAAATTAATCACGACAATATGAATGTGAAAAATATTCCTTTTGATGACCTTAAAGAGTTTATGAAAATATCTGAATTAATTATTAATAGAGTTTCCGATTTAAAAGATGAGTCATGGGAACGAGTTAGGGCGAAAAAATAAATGCAAATTTTACTTAAAAATAATATAATAAAAATTGTTGTTGAAGAGCATGACAAGTTAACTCAGCCACAAATAAATCAAATTAAGTATTTTGGTTTTTCTAAAGGACTTGATAAGGATTTTTATAGTGTTTCTGGAGATGATGGAATTTCAATAACAATGAGATTAATATCTTATTTTGATAGAAAAAATATTCCTTATACACTATCAAAAAATTTGAGCGAAATAAAAAAGAAAGTGTCAGAAAATCAAGATTCATTTTCAAAAATTAAAAAGGAAGCAGCTGATTTTAAAGAAGGAATTTTTGATGAAAGTAAGTTTAATGATTTTTGTTCTTTCATAAATAATCATATAAAACGCAAGTTAAAAGATCATCAAATTAAAGCGGCATATCATCATTATTTGTTGAAAAATGCTGCTAATTTCTCTGTGCCTGGGAGTGGAAAAACTACAACGATTATTACTGTGTATGAAAAACTGAAGAGTGAGGGAGTTGTTGATACATTATTTGTAGTGGGACCGCCTTCTTCTTTTAAAGCATGGAAAACTGAATTTAAAGAAACATTGGGAAAGGTTGCTAAAGTGTCTACTCTTTCTGGGCGTTCTAAACAAGATAGAATTATTGAATACTACGGAGCAGATAAGGACATTGATTTATTTTTGATTACTTTTCAAACTTTTGCAAACGACTTCAAAAACATAAAAAAATTCTTTTTTCAAAATAAAATTTTTTTAGTAATTGACGAAGCACACTATATAAAACAAATTGATGGGAAATGGGCGTCATCTATAATAGATGCCAGTGAACACGCAAAAATAAAATATATTTTGACTGGGACACCATGCCCTAAAAATTATGCCGATTTATTTAATTTATTTGATTTTTTATGGGGAAAAAATAATGCAATAAGTGAAAAAGAAAAATCCTATATTAATATTTGTGAAAAAAACAACGACTATCAAAATGCTCAAACATTTATAAAAGATAGTTTGGATCCCTTGTTCTATCGTGTCAGAAAAGATGAACTTGGTCTTAAAAAGCCCATTTTCCATGATCCTATTTTTGTTGAAATGAACGACATCGAGCGTAAAGTTTACGATCGTATTTTTGAACGCATAACCAAACTTTCTTATTATGACAGGCAAAAGAATTTCATGACTTTGCTTAACTTAAAGCGTGGTAGAATTATGCGTTTGCGTCAAATGACCTCTTATTCAAAATTACTAAAAACAGCGATTGATGATTATGATGAAAACTTGCTTGATGATATGGATGATATTAGCAATGTAATTGTTAATTACGATAAATACGAACATCCAGCAAAATTGACAAAATTAATTGAATTGATTAATTTGATTCAAAAAAAAGATAAGAAAATAGTAATTTGGACTAATTTTATAAAAACTATAAATCTTCTTGAAAAATATCTTAGAAAAAATAATTTTCAATGTAATCATATTTGTGGTGATACTCCCATAGTTGAAAAAAATGATGATATATTTACAAGAGAAAAAATAATTGATGAGTTTTTGACTATGAACAGTTCCATAGATATACTTATTGCTAATCCTAAAGCGTGTGCAGAATCAATATCTTTACATAAGACATGTCATCATGCAATTTATTATGATTTAGACTATAATTGTGCTCAATACTTGCAATCATTGGATCGAATTCATCGTGTTGGTGGTTCTGAGAATAAAGAAGCTAATTATTATTTTTTACAATACAAAGATACTATTGATAGCGATATATTAAATAATCTTATTTTAAAAAGAGATAAAATGTATAATGTTATTGAGCATAATTCAGATATATACAACTTAGACATAAGCACCTTTACGGACATAAAAGAAGAAGAAACTGCTTATGATAGGATATTCAAAAAATGAAATTTAAAAATGTAGACCTAGCGTCTTTAGAAAATTTATACTATATATGTGAAAAATCAAGTCAAAAGGAACTTGAATTTATTCGTTATTTGTATAATAATGATTTTTCTAATTTTGACGAAAATCTTGATGTTTGTAAAAAATTAGAATTACTGACTGAAAAAGAAGGGAAATTAATTCATACTCCTGCCAATAAAGATTTCAAAACATTAGTTATTAGTAAATTAATTGAAAAAAAATATTCCCTTGGTTCACTTAATAGTTTGCTAGATAAATTTAAGTTTGATAGAATTGAATATGTTTTTTATCCTTCTCATCAAGAAAAAATAATTCATAAATGGGAAAGGTTTTTTTTGAATGATATTGGTTTAATATCTATAAATGAAAATAAATTAATATTTAACGACAATTTTTTAAATTTACTTCCTAACAAAAAAATATCCTTGAAAGACTTAAAAGAGAAAAACAAGCGAAAAGAAGAATTAGGGGAAAAAGCCGAACAATTTGTTTTAGAATATGAACTAAAGCAATCAAAATTTTTTCCCTTTCTGCCCAAAAATGTAATCCAACAAGTTTCTATTGATTTCGCAAATGCTGGTTATGATATAGAAAGTTTTGATAAAGAAGTTGCAAAATGCAATATTTATGAAAAAATTTTTATTGAAGTAAAATGCGTGAATAAGGAATATCAATTTTTTTGGTCTAAAAATGCAATAAATAAAGCAGAGGAATTAAGAAAGAAATATTTTTTATATTTAGTTCCGAGTAATTTTTGCGAAAAGAAATTAAAAATTATTCAGGACCCTTCCACCAATATTTTGCAAAACAAGGCTTGGACATATGAAACTGAGCTACTAAGCATTAAGGAGGCTCATAATGTATAATTATAAAGGCATATCAAGTCAAGTGCTACATGGTCTTTGTGAAGAAAAACTTAAAGATTTAGAATTTTTTCCAACTGAATCAATAAATTTAGTTGTGACTTCACCGCCATATTCAAATCAACGAAATAAATCATATGGGGGAACACCTGCTAATTCTTATGTAGAGTGGTTTAAGCCGATTTCTGAACAGTTATTTAGAGTATTAAAGTCAGATGGTTCTTTAATCATCAACATAAAGGAACATGTAGAAAACGGAGAAAGATCAACCTATGTAATAGAAATGATTCTTGAAATGAGAAAACAGGGTTGGTTATGGATCGAAGAATATTGTTGGTATAAAAAGACTGCGTTTCCAGGGAAATGGCCCAATCGCTTTAGAGATTCATTTGAAAGATGCCTACATTTCACTAAGCAAAAAAAGTTTTACATGAATCAAGAAGCAGTAAAAGTACCTATTGGTAGTTGGGCTGAAAAGCGTTTTAAGAGCATGTCTGAAAATGATTATATAAAACATGCTTCTCAAAATAATAAGCATTTGGCACGACAGGTTTCAAATTGGTTAGATAGAAAAACTGTATTTCCTCATAATGTTTTGGTATTCGAAGAAGAACATTTTTGCTCGCCAACGAATGTTTTAGAAATATCTCCTGTTACAAGCAATAAAAATCATAGTGCGTGTTTTCCGCTTGAATTGCCTACATGGTTTATATTACTTTTATCAAAAGAGAAAGATGTAGTTTTGGACCCATTTTCTGGAATTGGCACCACAGCACTAGCAAGCGTGATACTGAAACGCAATTTTATAGGTATTGAAAAAGAGGAAAACTATATAAAGACAGCGAAAGAAAATATTGAAGATTTAATAAAATTACTTTTAGAAAAAAAGACTATGAAATAGGATTGGAGATGTGGATGACACTTAACGAAACAGAAAACAGGAGTGAAATTATGCTTAACAAAAAAAAGCCTGCAAATAATAAAGATGTGTCGCAGCAAACACAAACACCTACTGATAATCTAATAACTGATTTGGTTGAGATTATTGAGAGTCGCAAGCAGTCTATGTATCGCCAAATCAATAGCGGTATAGTTTTGACTTTTTGGGAAGTCGGAAAACGAGTTAACGAAGAAATTCTTAAAAATGAACGAGCTGAGTATGGAAAACAAATTAGTGCTACAGTGTCGCACCAATTGCAAACACTTTATGGCAGGTCATTTGGACACTCTAATTTGAAGCGTATGATAAAGTTTGCTAGAGAATTTTCTGATGTTAAGATTGTTACTACGCTGTCGCAGCAATTATCATGGAGCCATATAAAAGATATTCTGCCACTTCAAAGCATGGAGGCTAGGCTTTATTATGCTAGAGAAGCAGCACAACACAAACTAGGTATCAGAGACCTAAGACACCTTATATCTCGCAAAGCATATGAGAGAAGGGATATTGCAAACCTTGCTTTGTCAAGCCAGTCTCAGGTTCCTTTTAATATTTTCAAGGATCCGTATTTGTTGGATATGTTTGACCTCAAGGAAAATTTTTTAGAAGCGGATTTAGAAAAAGCAATCGTAATAGAGTTGGAAAAATTCATCTTGGAGTTTGGTGGCGGTTTTTCTCTAATCGGACGGCAAAAAAGAATTGTATATGACGGGCGTGACTATTATGTAGATCTTTTATTTTTTCACCGTGAATTGCGTCGTCTTGTTGCCGTTGAATTAAAACTCGGTGAATTTAAGATGGAATACAAAGGTCAAATGGAAGGCTATCTGCGAATCCTCAATGAAGTGGAAAGAAAAGAAGGAGAAGAGCAACCCATTGGCATTATTCTTTGCACTGGTGCTAGGCGTGGGCTGGTTGAACTTTTAGAGATGGACAAGGTAGGTATTGCCGTTTCAGAATATTGGACAAAACTTCCTCCAAAGGAACAATTTGAGTATAAGTTGCAAGAAATTATGTTGGAAGCAAAAGAGAGATTGGAGAGACGAAAAATTTTAGAAAAAGACACAAATGTAACATCAAAGCAACGGCAATATTTTATTGAACCTAAGCCTGACGACTATCCCGATGAGGATTAGTTAGTTGACATAGAAAAAAATATCTGGAAGCCGATTAGAAGAAATTGTTGATTTTTCCCTCTTGTGTGTGGGGCTTGAGAAAGTGTAGCAAATACAAAAACGGTTGTCAAGGGGCAAGCGGTTGTATTTTCCAAAAATTTTTTTGCAGTAAGATTATTATAGGCAAAAATATTTTTGGAAAATCTCCACCGTCAGCATGACCCCTTGACAACCGTTTTTGTATTTGCTGTCGTTATAATCAAGCCCAACACACAGAGGGATAATGCTTTTTTAAGGCGAGGTTCGCTCTAAAAAGGTTTGACTTAATAAAAGTTTTAAGGCATAATGCCTAGAGGAGTAACGCATATGAAAAAAGCAGTAATTTACGCAAGATTTAGTTCTCATTCTCAAAATGAACAGTCTATTGAGGGGCAACTCAAAGAGTGCCTTGCTTTTGCGGAACGCAACGGAATGAGGATAATCGGTGACTACATAGACAGAGCTTTGACTGGAACGACTGACAAGCGACCAGAGTTTTTGCGTATGGTTGAAGAGAGCAAAAAACAAAGGTTTGAGTTTGTCATAGTTTATCAGTTGGATAGGTTCGCACGAAATCGCTATGATAGTGCTACATATAAAGCCAAACTCAAAAAGAATGGGGTGCGTGTTTTGTCTGCGAAAGAGAACATTACCGATGACCCAAGCGGAATATTGATTGAAGGAGTGCTAGAGAGCATGGCAGAATATTATTCGGCAGAACTCTCACAAAAGGTCAAACGAGGAGTTGCAATTTCAGCATCAAAATTGCGTTTTACTGGCGGTGCAATACCTCTTGGCTATCGTATTGATGAAAACAAACACTATCAAATTAATGAGAGTGAAGCACCATATGTAGTGAAAATTTATGAAATGTATGCAAGCGGAAAGACTGGGGTTGAGATTTTCAAATTTCTTAATGACCAACAACTAAAAACTACTAGGGGCGGAACATGGAACAAAAGCAGTCTAAATAGAATTTTGGTAAACCGCCGATATTTAGGTTACTACATTTGCGGTGAGCAGGAAACAAAAGGCGGTATTCCTCAAATAGTAAATGAAGAGTTATTTGAGCAAGTCCAACAGCAAATGACACGCAACAAAAAAGCACCCTCAGCAAGAAAAGCCGAAGATGCCTATATTTTGACAACGAAATTATATTGTGGTTTGTGTGGTTCTCTTATCACTGGAGTGAGTGGGACAAGTCGGACTGGTGAAAAACATTACTATTACAAGTGTTTCGGCTACAAGCAAGGTTGCAAGAAAAAGAATATTCAAAAGATTTTGATTGAGGATGCAGTTATTGAGGACACTCTTAAACTTTTAGATGATGAGGTCATTGACAATATTTCAAAAGCACTGCATGACCTGTTGCAAGAGGAGTTGAAAAGCGGAAACATTTCAAGACTTGAAAAACTGCTTTCGGATAACAAAAGAGCAATTGAAAATCTCATGAAAGTTTTGATGGATGGCAAGGCTACCGACTTAATTCTTGCAAAACTCGACCAACTCCAAAAAGAGCAAAAGGATATTGAACAACAACTTGAAACCGAAAGAACGGCATATTTGGACTTCACGCTCCCACAAATCCGCCGATATGTCAAAAGGTTCAAGCACCTTGATTACTCCGTCACAGCCAACCGCCAAGCCCTCATAGACACCTTCGTTAACAAGGTTTATCTCTCCGATGATGGCAAATCAAAAATCCGCTACAATGTAACGGACTTCCATAGTGGTTCGTTTTTGGAACGAATGGTGGGTCATATTGGACTTGAACCAACGACACCTGCCATGTCAAGGCAGTACTCTCCCAACTGAGTTAATGACCCATGTTTATTTCAAAAAAGAAGATTGCTTCTCTTTATCGTTTAGTATTGTAGCACGAAAAAAATCTTATGTCAAACATTTTTCAGTGAATAGTGAATAATTACTTTTAATTTGTTTTTCATCATTAAAAATTGTAGAAAGCAACAGACAAAAAATAAGAAGTTAAAAAAGCGACTTATCACTCTAGCAGAACTTATAATTTCAATCCCCATTCACTATTCCTTTTTCTCTGTCATACTATATTATTATGTTCTCGCTCGAATTTTTTGCGGCATTACTTATTGTCATTGCAAGCGTAATTGATAGTTTTGTTTTTGGTTTTTCATACGGCACTGCACGAGTGAAAGTGTCAAGAAAGATTATTATCTCCATCGCATTCATTGCCTCGGTTGTGATGGTTTTTTCATTTATTTTAGGCGGTTTTTTGGGGGAGATTATTCCGCCATTTGTTACTCTCATAATTGCTGTCACAATAATCGGCGGAATGGGATTTTTTAAGTTTGTTTTTGGAATTGCTACGATTTTCAGAGAGAGGAAGATTGTTGTTGAAGCAGTTGACTTAAAAAATATAATTCAAAATTCAGAATTCAAAATTCAGAATTGCAGTGAAGAAAATAAAAAAATACTTAGCACCCTGTTTTCCGCAAAACGAAATCCCCTTCTTCTTGACCGAGACAAAAACAAAATTATTTCACTCAAAGAATCTATTCTTGTCGCAATCGTTTTAACAATTGACGGAGCAGGGGCAGCACTTAGCCTCTCGTCTCTTTTAGCATGGTATCTCTATATTATCATCTTTGCATTTGCCTTTTTTATCAAAATATTTTTTATGAAAAGCGGTCATTTTTTCGGTACACGAGTTGCAAAAAAATCAAAAATCAACCTCTCATGGCTGAGCGGATTGATTTTGATAGGACTAGCGATTAGTATGATATTTATTTTTTAAGTGAAAAGATAAAAATCAAAAATGATAATAAATTATTTTTCCGTTTTAAAAATCAACAAAACACTCTAACAACACTTTTTACTTTTCACCTCTCACTCTTCACTTATATTATTATTCAGTTCGCAGTGCAACCACAGGGTCTTTTTTTGCTGCGATTAAACTCGGAATAAAACCTGCGATAATAGTAACGCCTATGCTTACTCCGATTAACAAGAGCGCATGCCAAGGATTAACAATTGCAAGCCGCCCTAAGTCTCCCGCTCCTTGCGAAACTGTCACCACTCTTATGATAGGATTGACGACAAATGTCAGCAAGAATGCGACAAAAACGCCCATTGTTCCTGCGATTGCACCAATAATTCCGGCCTCTGCGATAAAAACTCGCCTTATGTCTTTCTTCCTTGCGCCGACTGAACGCAAAACGCCGATTTCCTTAGTTCTCTCAATAACACTGACATACATTATTATCGCAATCATCACACTGGAAACAACAAGCGAAACAGCAGCGAGCGCAACCAACACTATTGAAATAATATTGACCATTGTTGCAACGCTGTCTCCGACTATTGCCAATAAATCTTGATAAACTATTCGATACAATTCTCCATACTCTCCAAAGACTTCAAAAACAACTCTGTCATTCCAGTCATCCAAATGAGCGGTTAAATACTCTTTACCTTCAAAGTCAAGAGGGAATATTGAAATCCCGTTCGGAACTCTGGACGCTGCAATATTATTTAATGATACCAATCTTTGAGCATGAAAAACGCTGACCATCAAATTGCGAACATCAGGAAGAAGCGAGAGCAGCATTTCAATCGGCAAGTCATCGCCAATCTCTTCTATAATTTCTGTTAAAATCGGACTTAAAATCTCCAATTCAGGCGGAAGATTTTGATATATGAAAGCATTTTGGGCGAGTTCAAAGAACATGTCAAATTCTTCGCTTGTCATGTTTATGAACGCTCCGACAAAATCAATTCCGTCTTCCACATCATGAAGAACTTCCGGAATTCCAAACCCTATGAGCATTTGAGTAACTAACGCCGGAGGCAAAACACCGCCTCCCCCTGCTGTTGTTGCGCTCACTATTCCATATATCATTCCGCCCATAATATCGGCAAAACCTCGGACTTCAGCATTCAAATTCCCATGAACTCGTCTTGTCATTGTTTGAACAACTCTTTGATTTTCTACTCCTCCGTGTATCGGAAAGGGTGAGCGAACATCAAAAATACCTTCAGTTCCTCTTGCCAATTGCTCTCTTTGAGCAAGAGACACATCAGAATTATAATTTATTTCTATAATTCGCTCTGTTAATTCTTGAGAAAATGCAATCCCCGGACGAAGCAAAGTTGACGGAGCGTTTGGATTTACCCTTATGACCCCAACGATTGACAGTCTTATGTCCTCGGGAGCATTTAGCGAAAATTGTTCAGTTAGCGCCGAGTCAGAACGATGAACAAACCTGTTTCCAATAGGAACCTGTTCAACTAAAACATCTCTATAGACATAGTCATTTTCATCCTCATCAAAGACATATCGCCTTTCATAGACTCTTTGAAATGCCGGTTGAGGAATATAGAAGTTGTCGTTTGCGATTATTGTGAAAAAGTCATCTAATAAAAAATCTTCCAGTCTTGGAGTTGTTGTTGGGAAATTTAATCCCAGGTCATTAATAATATTTCTGTCAATTCGATTGTATCTGTCGACCACCAAAACAACTTCGTTATAATTTGTCGGAAAATTTCCCGCCAGCAGCGTGTATTGACCACCTTGCATATTTGCCCCCCACATAAATTCAGAATGGTCTAAAAACGGCTGAAATCTTCTTGATGCGAGAGGCTCTCTTTGAACAGAGTTATCTGATTGTCTTGTCACAATATTATGTTGAATATTGTGATTAAAAACCATATCCAAAATACGACTTTGGTTAAACGCTCTAAGGTGGTCAATATATTCTTGGGTTATTCGGTTTTGCCTCATAAACTGGTCAAAACCTTGAAGCGGCGGTCTCATCCAAATAGTCACTGTGTCATCATCCGGAAACTCTATCCACCCTTCTCCGGCAACATCTTGGTCATCATCTCCTCCCTCTAAAAGCGCCGCAAGGTCAAGGCTTGAGGCAGTTATTTGAATAGGGACATATGAGAGCATTTCAGCCTGAAATCGTTGAATAAAGCCGGTAAAACCATTTGACAACGCAAGTATCAAAGCAATTCCGATAATTCCGATAGAGCCGGCAAATGAGGTTAAAAAAGTTCTGCCCTTTTTAGTAAGAAGATTTTTTCCGCTAAGTTTTAAAGCGGTGAAAAAAGACATTGAGGTTTTTGGTTTTTTTGGTTTTGCGGTTGGCGGTTGGTGCTTGATTGTTGGTGGTTGGAAATTTTCTTCCTCATCACCTGCAAGGGACATCTCGTTATAAATACTTTCTGCTTGCGGGACACCGAGGGCAGCGTCTCCTACAATATGAACATCCTCATTTGCAACATCCCCTTCAAAAGGCGAACTATCCCCAATAAGCACCCCGTCTTTCATCTCAACAATCCTTGTCGCATATTCGTCTGCAATTTCACGATTATGAGTAACCATGATAACAAGTCTTGTTTTTGCAATTTCTTTAAGCAAATCCATAACAGCAACACTGGTTGTTGAATCCAATGCTCCGGTGGGTTCATCTGCCATTATTATTTCGGGATTGTTGACAATTGCTCTTGCGATTGCAACTCTTTGCATTTGTCCGCCCGATAATTGGTTTGGCCGTTTGTTTAATTTGTCACTGAGTCCGACTTCTTCAAGTGCCGCTTTTGCACGGCGCTTTCTCTCAGATGGCGAAATTCCGCTAAGCGTCAGCGATATTTCAACATTACCCAAAACCGTCAAATGCGGAATAAGGTTATAACTTTGAAAAACAAAACCTATGTAGTGATTGCGATAAGCATCCCAATCTTTGTCTTTAAAATATTTTGTGCTTCTTTCGCTTATGATAAGGTCGCCTGAGGTATATTTGTCTAAACCTCCAATGATATTAAGCATCGTGGTTTTTCCGCAACCTGACGCTCCCAAAATGGCAACAAACTCATTTTGACGAAAATTGAGCGATACGCCTTTGAGCGCCTCAACCGCATTTTCACCCTCTCCATAAACTTTAACGATGTTTTCTAATTTTAACATATATTTGTGTGAGAATCTGCAGAGCAAAAAAACTCACTACTCCTTGTGTAATATGACACTATCTCGTAGTATATGCATTTTTAAAAATTATGTCAACTATTGACGAATACCAATTTGTTAAAAATAGATTAGAAAAAATTACAATGAAAGTAAAATTATTTAGCACCCCCCTTTGCTATACTTACTTTTAGGTATTTTTTAGTTAAAAATTTTGTAGTCGAGATTATGAGGAACAATTGCAATTCTGAAAGTTTGTATATCGCCATTTTTGACAGGCAACGCAATATCTGCAGCCGCAATCAAAATTCCGTTAGTTTCAATCACCGTCATGTTGTCAAATTCTTTGAATTGTTTCAAGCCTTTGATTATTGCTTCTCTTAGTTCGATTGTTTAATTTTTTATATCTACCTCCTTTCAAGTTTTTTTTTACAGCACTCGCGATTGCTGTATTAATTATATTATAGCGTGAGATATATCGCAATTGCAAGCGATTTTAAATGATATTTGTGATACATCTCACTAAGTTTGTCGCTTTATGTCGAAGTGAGATGTGCGGAAAATGATAGATTTATTGTGATACATCTCACATAATATTATGAGAGGTGTTTATGCGCATAACATTCGGCGAAAGATTGGAAGATTTGCTTCAGGATGACTCTATGTCTGCTGATGCTTTTGCAAAGGAAATAGGTGTTTCCAATTCTACAGTTTCAAGATGGATACGAGAAAACACTCCTGCAAAATTAACTCAACTTCTAAAAATAGCATCCTTTTTTCAATACAGCGTTGACTATATTTGTGGGCGCACAGATATTGAAAGCAAATTCAATCCTGTCACCCCAAATTTTCCGACACGACTCATTGACTTAATAGAAAAATCGAATGAAACTAAAGCCTTTATTTTTCAAAAACTTGGTCTTAACCGCCACGCTCTTTATGACTGGCGCAAGGGAACAATTCCTTTATCCACTCAACTCATAAACATTGCCGATTATTTTGATGTGACAATCGATTATCTTATCGGTCTCTAAAAACCTTAATTTTATAAAAGGAAGTTTATGTCGATAAAATCTCCCTTGATTATCTTGTCGGTCGTGAAACTTAAAATTATACATACATAAACCAACGGATTATCACACATCAAATACTGAATAAAATCAATGGATTAATGTAGGGGCGGATGTCCTCAGCCGCCCGCACAATATTTTATTGGTTCGTTTTGTTAGAGTTAAATCGTGGTTGTCGTTTTCACATTGTGCGGGACGCCGAGAGCGGCGTCCCCTACAATAAATAAATTTCTTCTCAATGCCCGCACCTATAAAAAATAATTATGCTTTGAAAAACTCGTCAATATAATTTGTAGGGACGATTATTAATCGCCCGCACTTTATAAAAAACATTCATTATTAATCAATACCAATTCGGGCGGTAGATTTGCCACCTCTGTGATTTTTCTCTACGATAAATGATATATATTTAGCACTCTTAAAAATTTTTCATAATCTGTAAAATGTTCTTTGTAATTTGCATTCGCTTGCCAAACCTTTTTTTTTGTGCTATGCTACTTAATAAATGACTGAGGCAACAACAACTTCATCAAAAGATGCAGAACTTCCAAAAATTATCAAAAAAAAGCATTCTGACAGAATTTGGGAAATAGACTTTTTAAGAGGTCTGTGTATTTTGCTTGTTATCATGGATCATTTGTTTTTCAATTTCACAGTATTCGATAATTTCGCAAGAGGTCTTGCAACCAATTTCAATGAAGTCCATAGTCCTTTTTTTGATGCTATGATAGACTTTGCTTTTATCTATCGAAGACATACCATACAAACGGCAGTTCGATTCGCAGTTGTGTTTGTCTTTATTCTTGTCTCAGGAGTTTCTTGTGCTTTTTCAAAAAACAACGGAAAAAGAATACTAAAACTTCTTATGGGTTCTCTTGTCATAACTTTGATGACTATTGCTGTTTTCTTATTCAATAATATAACTCCAAGCACACCTCAGCAACCGGGCGTACCGCTTTCAGAATATACTAACTTTATTATAATTTCCGTTGTGTCAATTATCCTTCTCATCGGTATAACATATATGCTGATAAAAAGAATCTGCAATAACAACTTATTTTTTCTCGCATCAACTCTTGTTGTGGTTGGTCTTTTGATTCTTGTTGTTTTTTTCGGGACTCGTCATCCAATTGCTCCTCTTCACAATGAAGGGGCAATTCTACCCGGAAATAACGACATTATTCTTTTCAGCATTTTGATGATTGTAGCGCTTTCTGTTTTAGTCTATCTGCTTGCAAAAAGACTTTGGGACAACAAATGGTTTTTCCTAGGGCTTGGAATAGTTATAATGGTCTTGTCCTTCACATTTGGTGGATTTTCTTATATTGATAGAGTGCCTGCACTACGCGAATGGTCTTTTCTTAATGTTTTAGAAAGTTTAGCCGGAACAAGAATGTTTGGAGGGGACTGGTATGGAATTCTTCCTTGGACAGGCATGTTTTTGATTGGTGCGTTTTTTGGAAGAGTTTTGTATGCCGATAGAAAAACTTGTTTGCCTGTTCTAGTCGGCAAATGGCATGTGCCAATATCATTCTGCGGAAGAAAAACACTTTTAGTTTATGTGATCCACCAGCCTGCTATTATTTTAGTAATGGCAATAATAGCGTTAATCGCAGGATACAGGTTTTGGTAGTTTTGCAAAGAACAAAGGACAAATAATGTTTCACGGGAAACATTTATATATTTCGACATTCATTGACAATGTTTCATGTGAAACATTGTCAATTTTTATTTTAACATGTCGAAAATGTTTCACGGGAAACATTCTTCAAGATGCAAACAGCATAATGCCCTTGCTTATAAATATTAGTAAATTTATATAAAAACAATTGACAGGACTTGTCCGCATGTATATAATACCAATATACGGAGGTATTAAAAATGCAAAGAAAATCAGTAGGCAAAGGTTTATCCGCTCTTATGGGCGAAGCCGAAATAGAATATGGGATTAAATTCGAACCAAAAGGGGTCGAGGTTGTTGATTTGAAAGGGGGTGCGGCATTAGAAATAGAATTAGACAATATATTTGCTAACCCGAATCAACCGAGGAAAACCTTTGATGAAAATGCTCTAATGGAATTGACAAATTCAATAAGGGTGCATGGCGTTATATCGCCTGTTGTTGTGGTCAAATCGGATAACCGCTTTATGCTTATTGCGGGCGAAAGAAGGTATCGTGCCGCAAAAAAAGCGGGGCTTAGAAGAATCCCGGCAATAGTCAGAGACTACACCGAAAAGCAAATCAAAGAACTGTCGCTGATTGACAATCTTCAGCGAGAGGACTTGAATATAATCGAAACCGCTAGTTACATAAAGGAATTAATGGCTGCCTATGACTACACACAAGAAGAAATTGCCGAACGCATAGGAAAATCGAGACCGTATGTGACAAATATTTTAAGGCTTTTGACACTAACGCCGGAGGTAAAAGTGCTTATCGCAGAAGACCGCCTGAGCGTCGGACATGCAAGATGCCTCGTTGTGGTCACAGACAAAGTTGACCAAATCCGCCTTGCACTAATAGGCTGCGATGATAAAAAAAGTGTCCGTGAATTTGAGCAACTGGTAAAACTGCATGTCCATGGTAAAAAAGAAAAAATACAAACCCCTCAAAGTTTAGAACTAAGAGATTTGTGCGAAACAATGAAAAAGACCCTCAAAACAAAGGTCACAATCTTAGGCAACGACAATAAAGGAAGAATTTTCATTGATTATTTTTCAAGAGATGACCTTGAACGCATTCGTGAGATTCTACTAAACAACTAAAACTAAATTACAAAGGACAGTGGACAAATGACAAATGTTGATATATTTAGTTCAACCTTATTTGTCCTTTGTCCACTGTCCTTTGTAATTTAGTTTTCCTCAAATTTTCTCTTAAATATTTTCCCAAACGGCACTAACATCACTCCAAAAAAACCTGCTATTGTTCCTGCCAGCATAAAGATATGAAACTCTCCTCCGGCAGCAAAGAACGAAATCAAATAGAATCCTCCAAAACTAATTAGACACCAAAAAACATCGAGTGCTATTTTTAATGCTCGATTTTTTCCATATTTTGCCAATTTAGTTTGTCCGATAAATAAAATTCGCAAAACAACACCAAAGGCGATTGATATTAGGAATAAATATATTTGATGCATAATATCAGAAATTACAAATTACAGTTTACAAATGTTGATAAATTAAACTTTTCTTTATTTGTAATTTGTAAACTGTAATTTGTAATTTATTTAAATATTTTCTTCAAAACGCTTCCGCTTTTCTCGGCGCTTGCTCCGCTATATTTGAAACTGTTAACCCATCCTTCAATGCTTAAATATCCGCTCTCAGCATCAAACTTGACAATCTTAAAATCTGCTCCATTCAAAATCAATCCGCCTTCACTTGTTAAAAGCGAAATCAAATTCTCGTTTGATGAAATTACTTTTTCAACCCCTTGAAGGCTTACTCTTTGCCGCCTGTCAATATTTATTGAGTGAGAACGCTTGTTGACTGACGAAGATGGGTTTGTTGTTTTAGTTTGGTTTGTTTCCATAAAATTCTCTTTTAAATTACAAAGAACAGTGGACAAATTAAAAATGTTGATAAATTTATTTTGACCTTATTTGTCCTTTGCAAACTGTAATTTGTAATTTACTAATTTATATGCTAAACAGTTGCAACAATATGTCTGTTGTGGTAAACTAACCCCATGGACATTAAAAAGAAATTATCGGAAGAATTTAATCTCAAGTTAGAGTATTCGTCTAACTTAGTCGACCTCTTGAGCGACCCTGAAAATACCGTGCCGTTTATTGCACGCTATCGGAAAGAAATGCACGGCGAATGCGATGACCAAGTTATTCGTGAATTTGCCGACAGATTAACATATTTGAACAATCTCATCAAAAGAAAAGAAGAGGTTAAAAAATCCATTGAAGAACAAGAAAAATGGACTGACGAATTGGCAGCGGCACTTGAATCTGCTCAAACTTTGACTGAGGTTGAAGATATCTACCGCCCCTACAAGCAGAAAAAGAAAACAAGAGCGTCTGTTGCAATTGCAAAAGGACTTGAGCCGCTTGCAGATATTATCCAAGCACAAGAGTTAAAAACTGTTGACTTTGATGAACTTTGCGCTCCATATATCGTAACAAGCGAAGATATTGATGCAAAACTTCATGTTGCAACAACCGAAGATGCTTTAAACGGAGCATGCGACATCATTGCTGAACGCATTTCAGACGATGCAGCACTTCGCAAAATCCTTCGTGAACTTCTTCATGCTGACGGCTTAATCAACGCAAAACTTGAGCCTAAAGACGAAAAGAACGAAAAAGTCAAAATTTTCGAAATGTATAAAGAGCATTCGGAAAAAATCGCAACAATCGTTCCTCATAGAATTTTGGCGATTAATCGCGGAGAAAACGAAGAATGTTTGAAAGTTCATTTATCGGTTGACGAAGAAACGGCACTTAACAAAATTAGAGGCTTGTTCAAAAAAGAAAGTGTATTTAACGAATTGATGGAGCGAACTATTGCGGATAGTTACAAACGATTAATTTTCCCGTCAGTTGAAAATGAAGTTCGAGGAGAATTGTTTGAAGTTGCATCTGAACAAGCAATTAAAATGTTTGAAGTGAATTTAAAACCGCTTCTAATGTCTCCGCCGCTAAAAGGAAAGGTTATTCTGGGTCTTGACCCCGGTTTTAGAACAGGCTGCAAAATTGCAGTAATTGACGAAGAAGGAAATGTTTTAGACACAACCGTTATTTATCCCACTCCTCCTCAGCAAAGAATAAAAGAAAGCACAGAAGTCTTAACAAAACTTATCAAAAAACATAACATTGATGTTATTGCTATCGGAAACGGAACTGCGTCAAAAGAGAGTGAAATTTTTGTCGCAGGTCTAATCAAAGAACTTGACCGCCCCGTTAACTATATTGTTGTCAATGAAGCGGGTGCATCAGTTTATAGTGCCTCAAAACTCGCCGCTGAAGAATTCCCGGATTTGGATTTAACAGCAAGAAGTGCAGTATCTATTGCAAGAAGACTTCTTGACCCATTGGCAGAGTTAATCAAAATCGACACAAAAAGCATAGGAGTCGGCCAATACCAGCACGACATGCCAAAAGCAAGACTAACCCAAGTCTTAGACGGTGTTGTTGAAGATTGCGTTAACAGTGTCGGCGTTGATTTAAATTCCGCTTCTTATTCACTAATGGCATATATTTCGGGACTTAACACCTCAATTGCAAAAAATATTGTTGAATATCGCAAAGAAAAACCCTTCAAATCAAGGGATGAGTTGTTAAAAGTCAAAAAACTAGGACCGAAAGCCTATGAGCAATGTGCAGGATTTTTGAGAATTTTGAAAGGTGAAAATATTTTAGACAACACTTCAGTCCACCCCGAGTCCTATGAAGCAACTGAAAAACTTCTCAAAAAATACGAGTATTCCGACGCTGATGTTAAAGAAGGTAAATTAACCGATCTTGCCAATAAAGTTGCAAGAGAAGGCTCAAGTAAAGTTGCAGATGAAATTGGGATTGGTGAACCAACTCTTAATGACATAGTCAAAGAATTAATGCGTCCGGGAAGAGATATCCGTGAAGATTTGCCTCCGCCGATTTTAAGAGACGACCTTTTAGACATAAAAGACTTAAAAGAAGGCATGGAAATCATCGGAACTGTCAGAAATGTTATCGACTTCGGTGCTTTTATTGACATCGGAGTTCACCATGACGGACTTTGCCACATCAGCGAAATCAGTGATGACTTCATTAAACATCCATCTCAGGCTTTAACTGTCGGCGACATAGTAAAAGCCAGAGTTATCGGAGTTGATGTTGCTAAAAACAGAATAAATCTTTCCCTTAAAACTCCGGGCTCAAAACCAATAAGACAGCCAAAAGAAGGCGGTAGTTCACAAAAAGACAGAGACCGTTTAAGAACAGACAGAAATGACAGACCACACTTCAATCGTGACAGCCGTCCTCCAAAACAAGAAGAAAGCCTTGAAGACAAACTAAAAGCACTGCAAGGAAAGTTTGGTCACAATAAAAGAAAATAAAAATTTATAAAGTAAAATATATTTATATTTTTTATTCTAATTTTATTTAATTTTAATTATTTACTTTTCATATAATTAATAATCCTTCATTTAGCAATAAAGTTATCCACAATTGTGTATAAAATTGTGGATAACTTTTTATTTTTTAATTTAATAAAAATAAATTCTATAATAATTTCAAATTTTTATACTTTATTTTTCACCTTTAACTTTTAATATTTCATCTAAATTTATTTAACCACATCAATGTCTTTAAAATGTTTATAATATTTTTCATCTTTAAATTTTTCTCCACAATTTTTAAGATTTCAAATACTGTTTTTTACCTCATTTTTTACCTATTTTATATACTTATCCACCATATCCACATTTTCACCTTGCCTACTACAAAAAATTAAAACTAAATATAATTAATAAATAATAATATACAAATAAATATGAAAAATAAATGTCTAAAAAATGAATAAATTAAATATACATTTTTATTAAATAAGTATTGACATGTTATATATAATATAGTATAATAAATGTTAATAAAATAGAAAATAAGTAGTGTCCATGTGAGAACTGGGCACTCAATTTTCGTGACTAATTTAAAACAATTAGAAAGGACTAAAAAAATGAAAAAATCAATGTTTAAAAAATTAGGTTTAATGTTTGCTGTAATACTTGTTCTTATAACTGCAAGTATGACTCTTTTTGCATGCAGAAGAGAAAGTGAAATTAGTTTCTTGCCACCCGGACAAGGCATAAATAATTTTACAGCAACTCATGACGGAACTGCTCTTAGTCAAGCAGAAAATCATTCTTTACTAAATGATAGTGTTATTGTTTTAACATGGAATGCCGGGCATGGTGTTGTTTCTTATTTATATGTAAATGGACAAAGAACAATAGTTGTTACTTCTCCGCATAATTTTATTGTTCAAGGTGATGTTGAAATTCAAATAGTAGGAGTGGGAGGTGCTACTCCAAGTCAACTGGCAGCCTATGAATTTATGAGTTTTGTTGAAGAAAGTATTCCTAGTATTGGAAATATAAACAGTTCTCATGAAAGATATATTAATGCTGTTTTATTTCGTTTGAATAATTTGTCAGATGAAGTATTGTATTATGTTTCTTCAGAAACTTTGAATACTATTAATTTGGCAGAAGTAAGAATTAATAATATTAGAAGAGTATATAGAACAGTAGAATTAATAGATATACTTCCAACTATTAACTTAACAATTTTAAATGAATATAACATAAATAATGCAAGAAATGCTTTTAATGAATTAGGTGCCGAACTTCAAAATGAAATTCCCCAATATTATAGAACAAAATTAAATAATATTTTATATAATTTTGCTCAGGTTAGAGTTATTCATTTGATTAGCAGTATTCCGTCTTTAGAAAATTTAACTCATGATTATATTGAAGATATTGAATATGTCAGAGACTTATTTTCATCTAATTTTTTAAGCAATCAACAAAGACAACACATAATAAACAACACTCCCTACAATTCAATACTACAAGCGGCAATTTTAGAACTTCCTTTCTTAGGTGAATTTAGAAGAGTTAATGAAATTATGCAAGGCATTGACGCTCTTCCTGTTGTCGGTAACTTAACAAGAGAAAATACTCAAACTGTTGAAAATCTTGTGAATGCTTTTGAAAATGAATTAAGTCAAGATATGCAGGCACTGGTTATTAATATTGACATTTTAAGATTAGCAGAGACAGAAATAAACAGACTTAATCAGCCGATTGCAGTAACAATAACAAACACAGGTTTCAGCAGAACTGTTTTTGATGAAAATGGTAATATTATAATGCCCACTGCTCTAGCACAAGGTGTTTATATTTATAGCACAATATTTATTGAGCCTAATTTTGGAAACAACTATTGGTTTAATAATATTAATGTTCCTCATCAAATAGTTATTGATGAAGACGGAAGGTTTTTAATCGCTGTTGAAATAACTCCTGCAACAAGCAACATAATAATAACAAGAAGAACAACTCAAGGATTAAACTATAATGTAGTTCTTGCACAACATCAAGGAAACGGACATAGCAATGTTGTTGTGAGAGAAGGTGTTAATAATCTTCAACTTGGAAACAATAACCTTCCTTTTTCAAATGTTGTGACAATTGAATTTGATGTTGAAAACGGCTTTAGAGGTTATGTTGTTATTAACGGAATTGAAGTTGCCTCATCACTTACAAGAGTTGAATTTGAACACACTATTTTAATTAATGCGATAATAGAAATTATTTCAAGACCTATTTATCAAATCAACATTAATATTGGTGAAAATATTCAATCAGCACAAGTTATAGCAACAAATAAAAATGGAAATTCATTCATTGTTCAAGATGGGGATTTTGTAACAGAAGGCACAATTTTATTATTTAATGTCCAAAATAACAACCAAAACAGAACAATTTTTATTGCTGCAGGAGATGAGTCATTTGAATTAACGCAAGGAGTTTTGATTGAAGAAGCAAAAACTGTCAGTATTGTTTCAGTTTCAAACTCAACAATATTGGGCGCTGAAAGATTAAGAGAAAGAGTTTTGAGAGAATCACCGACTCTTAATGCCCATGGCGAAATTCAAGTCAATGAAAACGGAGCGGTATTCTTTTCAATAATCGGCAATATGTTCCACATCAGTGCCGGAGATGTTAATTTGCCTTTAAGACTTTTTTATTTTGAATCAGAAGCAAAAGCACTGGCACATGCAAGTAATATTACAGGCAATAATGACTATTATGTCTATGAAAATATCCTTGTCACAGGAAACTCTCACGGTGTTTGGTATATCAGAGAATATTTCAGAATCGGACTAAGCAGCGGAGCGTTGCATCAAGAAACAGGATATTATGTTGATTTAGTAGATGATGCGTTATTCTATTTGATTGGTATTAATGCGTCTATGATGGTTTTCCCGGCAGGCGGCGGCAACGAAAATATGTTCTTGACAATAATGAGGCAAACAAACTCGACTGTCCATTTTGGCGGAGTTTATTACTTCACTTTGTCTGTTCGCTTTTTTGATAGTCAAGAATGGGCAATGTCAGCGTTTAATCAACCTCAATTCACAAGCACCGCTATTCACAGAACAGCAGGCGGAACATTCCCTGCTTTTAGTTCTGCAACCGGAACCTATGAATCTGCGGCATCACATTCCGCTCAAATCCAAAATGCAATAATAACATCAAATTCACCGGCACTTGTGTCATTTGTCAGAGATATTATTGCAGGAGCAGTTTTTAGCATTCCCCCGGAAATAACCGATGAGCAAATAAATGACAATAACGATTTAAGAAACAGTATTATTAACAGCGGTTTTGAAATGGACGCTCTTATTACTGAAGACAGACAAACCGCTCAAGGTTTTGAGGTTTTCAATAACATAACGCTAGTTGGCGGAGTTCAAAATCAATCGGCAACAGCAGTATTCTTCACTTGTCCAAATCATGCGACAGATTTTATGAGAGCAAGAGTTAACACTTTTGGTGTTACTCAACCGGAAACCATTGCTTTCATCAGAGTCGGAAACTATATTATATTCGGTGATGCGTTGGTTGCGTCACGACTGGCTGTCTTTATGAGAAATGAGGGCATGGGTCTGCCGTCTAATATGCCTCAAGTCAATATTGCCGTAAACGATGAACATTTCAACAATCTTGACATAAGAAATTCAGCAGGTGCAATGGTTCACAACCGCTCAACAGTAAATCTAGGTGACTTTTTAACAATATCTTGGACAAACGACCCGCTTTATAGATTTAGTCCAACAGCAGAAGATGCTTCCGTTTCAGGAGAAATAACAAATCTTATCCACACAACAAGCGGCGGTTCATTCCAAATAAGAGTAATAGATTCAATAGACATTAACTTCACAAGAGTTGAAGTTGCCGTGACCGAGTTGCAAGAAAGAGCAGAGGCGCTTGCTGTGTATTTTGCAAATTTGGATTTTGAAACAAGCATAGTGATTAACTCAAACTTTGCAAGGCTTGAAGCACAAGGTGTGTTGTTTGGTGAAGATGTTATGGTTCACATCACTGTCACTGCAAATGATAACTATGCCGTAAGTTTTGCTTCAAACACCTCTATCGAAAGAGTTGCAAACAGACTTATTTCGTCAGACACTAACTACACAATCGCACGAGTTGAGCTGGCGGAAGCAAGAGGTCATATTATAGATGATTTAATAACAGAATTCTCAAGACATGGCTTCACTTGGGGACCTGTCAGAGTTGGCTATGAATGGCTCTATGGATTGAGACTTAGCGAGTTTGATGATGTTTTGATTTTGTCAACAGCACAAGGACTTGCACTGGAAGGAGCGCCTATTTATCAACATATCAGAGTTTATGCAAATGAAACAATGGCAGAGATTTCTTCACTGGGACTTGGTTTTAATCACATAAGAGTCGGAAGAATTATTGTCAGCGGAAATAATTCTGATGCGGTTGCCGGAACGGTAATTTTCTATAACACAAGAAATGAAAACCCTGTTCTTCGTCCAAATCTCAGCGACGAGAACAGAATAATAATGAGAAATGTCAGAACGGCTCTATTTAATCAAGGCATTCATGTTGTTAGCAGTTCTTATGAAGTAGAACATCGTTGTTTTGCTTTAATTACTATCACCAATCATCTTGGGACTGCAACTGCGATGATGTTCACAGGCACTCCTCCGTCAATTGCAACAACAGGGTTTGTTCAAACTCGCGGAAATGTTGTGATATTCGGAGACTATGCGCTTGTTGGTGCGTTTATTGGAGCGTTTGCAGATGCTAACCATCCTCAATTTGCCGGAACCTACAACTTAAATATTAATGTCTCTGACTTAAACAGATTTGAAATATTCAGAGTTGAAATTGTGGGCGAAGGTGAAGTTGCAAGTGGTAATGTTAGAGCAGGCGCACACATTAGAGTGACTTGGCAAACAAGACTTGGCTACACAGTTGGAAATCTTGCTATTAATTCAACGACTGTTGCGGGAGTTCCTGTTCTCTCTCATGCAAGGCAAAGAACTCACTCATTTGTGTTGACATCGGACGCAACGATAACTTTTGCTGCTGCAACCGAAACTCACACTGTCGGCGTTTTTGCAACACCTAGCGGAGTTGATTTGTTCAGAATATCTTTGCCTGAGTCAGGAAGACTCTTTAATATTGACGGCGGAATAAACATAACAGACATTAGAACCGGTGAAGCCATGGAAATTTCATGGCAGGCGCAACCGGGATATTTTGTTGAATTGTTCATTGGCGGAGCAAGAGTTAATGTCAACGGAAACATAAGAACGGTTGCAGGAACTTATTCAATTGCGTCACTGAGCCCTACTCAAATACATCTTAATGCTGTTGCAATATCTCTTCCGGACGGATACTGGAGAGCGGATGTTTTCCATGTCAGTGACAGGCTTAATATTATTGGTAACGGCAGCGGAATTTGGACAAACACAAACTCTGACGGTTTTGCAAGATGGTTAAGAGGAAATTTTGATTTTAGAAACGAAGAAGATGGACTAGGTTATAGTGAAGCAGAAATAACGAGACAAGTGAGCGGTCTGGTGAATGCTTATTTAAGCACTGCCTTTGTCTATAGAAACGAGAGATTGTCGCTCATTCAAGGAGACAGGGCAGTTCAAAGTGTTCCTGTGAGTATCGGAAACAGTAATCAGGAGTGGAGGAATTCAAACACGACAAGACCAAATCTTCACAACATGGATGCAAGTTTATATTTCAATTCAGGCGAGTTTACTTTCGGCGGATTGGGTTCAAGAAGACTTAATCTTAATTATGACACTCAAACAAGACAAATAATGGTCAGAGGCTCAGCGTTCGGCTGGCGTTATAAAATTGAGTTCTCGTTTGTTTCAACTGCTTTTAACGGAAACTATGAGTTCAGAGCGGCAGAAACAGGCGGAGCGGAATTTGCAACCATTTCAGGATTGAGAAACGCCTATGAACAAGGCTTGACAAGAGCATTTGTCAGCGGAAACAGACAAGTTGTTAATGCCGTGATTGCAGCCAAAGAGGCGGGAAATTATGATAACGCTCAAGAGGCGGTTGAAAGTTTGTCTCAAACTATGGCGTCAACTCTTGCTGCACTAAGAGCAAACATAGTCGGAAGAAATATCACTGTTTTTGAAGGAGCGACACAATTCTTTAACGGAACATTTGACCTTGTTCACTATCATGGTTCAGTGTTCAGGATTGATGCAAATATTCCTCAAAGAATTAACTTTGTTCAAACGGAGTTCTTTGTTGATTTGACCTATATGGAAGTGTTTGTGACAAACAATCTCCTAGATGGCAGAGTTTGGCTGGGTGCCGGCATGGTCGGAGTTGAAAGATGGACTGCTCATGCAACAACTCCTTTCCGATTTATCAATTTCCAAGGTGTTCCGACAACACCACAAACTTTGGCAACTATGTTAGACTTCTTTGACGGTTTTGATGATGCTGTTGCATTCCTTCCAACCCAAGTCGGACCAACAGGTATTGTTATCTACAGAAGACCCGGAAGCCATATCGGCATAAGAGTTGACGGAAGAATTCAATGGGTTGCCTACACTGTTGAGCAATCAACTGTTCCGGGCGGCGGAGCAACTGTCAATAATATTCTTCAATCCAGTTTATTTGCAGGTCTTGGAAATATTGAAAGAATTCGTATGCCAAATGCAAACAGCATGTATGCACTGTTAAATGTTCCCGGCATTATCAATATTGTTGAAGTAATTTTAGTCAGAAATTAATAATGAAGACAGATTCTAAAAAAATATGAAAAAACTTCTTTTGCATTCATGTTGCGCAGTTTGCACTATCGGAGCATTGCACGCATTAAAAGAAATAAAAAATACAGAGTATGATACTACTCTGTATTTTTGTAATGACAACATAGACAATTTTGATGAATTTGAAAGGCGGCTGCCTTTATGGTCAATGGTTAGTGAAATCGTAGGGGTGGGTGTCCCCGACTGCCCTCAAGTTAGTTCTATGATCGACAAGGGGCGGCAAAATGCCGCCCCTGCAAACACCACTCCCAAAAATCAAAACTTCCTTAACAATAATTCTAAATTAATAATAGAACCCTATAACCACGAGAAGTTCTTATCAAAAACAAAGGGTTTTGAAAGTGAAAAAGAAGGCGGAAGGCGCTGCAAAAAATGCTTTGAACTTCGCCTTCAAAAAACCTTTGAAAAAGCAAAAGAACTGAACTTTGACTATTTCTCAACAACCCTAACAATATCCCCCCACAAAAACTCACAAGTGATTTTTGAGTGCGGAGAAAGATTGCAAGTCGGTGGAGCGGAGTTTTTGAAAATAGATTTCAAAAAAAATGACAACTTTAGAAAAGCTATCGAACTGTCAAAAAAATATGGAATATACCGCCAAAATTATTGCGGTTGTGAATTTTCAAAAAGATATTAGAAAAGCAAATTGCTTTAAAGAAACAAAGTAAGAGCAACAGAATGTTGTCCTTACTTTGTTTCTTTAATATAGCCTGCTTCTTCCAAAAATTTCTTGAAACAATAATTCGAACGGTCACAAATTTGCTTTAGTGTGTCGATAGGAACTTGTAGTTTCTCTTTTCCTTTGTCGGAATATTCCTTTTCTATTTTTGAAATGGCTGTATGTGAAAATCCTACGAGTTCGCCGAATTGCCGCAAACTCATATTTTTTTCTTGTCTTATTTTTTTAACAACAGCACCGTATCCCATTCATTATATTATAACATTATTTTTTTTAAAAAGCAGTGTAAAATGCTTGACTTATTGTCAATCAAGATTTACAATATAGTCATGAAATCAGCAATCAGACAAATGTATTATGGAGAAAGAGGAAGTTTTGAAGAAATAAAGCCGACAAAAAAATATTTTGAACTTTTGGAAAATTTTGTTGAACTTGAAGATAAGTTGAATTCAAAACTTGCATTATATCCTGAAATTCTGGTATTATATGAAAAAATAATCGAATTGAAAGAAGAGTCGGAAAGCGAGTTAAGAGCAACTTGCTATGTCGAAGGTTTTAGATTCGGTTCTCTTTTCGGAATGGAAATAACAGGTGAATAATGATTTGACACAAAAAAATGCAGGGGCAATTATTAATACTCGCCCGCACAATGTTGTTAGTTGCTTACGAACCACCCCAACAAATAACGAACCAATAAAATTGTAGGGGTGAGCAACGCGAACCCGAATAATGAACAACATAACATTGATAATTTAATCGGGTTCGCATTGCTCGCCCCTACAATTTATTCCCACTCCAGAATATCACTCGTCAAAATAAAATAATGTGCGGGCGGCAGGTTGCCGCCCCTACAATAAATTATCTGTCGAAAAAAACTCGTCAAAATGACTGTATGGGCGACACCCTGTCGCCCGAACAATGTGAAACGACAACCATGAACCACATAACAACCAACAACCACGAACCAACAAAACTGTAGGGGCAGTCAGTGACTGCCCCTACAACATATATTTTATTTTTTTATTTCCCCTAACAACATATCAATTTCTGCTTTTTTTAAGCCTTCTATCATTTCGTTCAAATCGCCGTCCATAAAGGTGTCGATTGAATAGAGGGTCATTCCTATGCGGTGGTCTGTGACTCTTCCTTGCGGAAAGTTGTAGGTTCTAATGCGTTCGCTCCTGTCTCCTGTTCCGACTTGGCTTTTGCGATTTGCCGCAACCTCGTCGTGGGCTTTTTGTCTTGCTGCATCTTGCAACTTGATTTTTAAAACCTTCATTGCTTTGTCACGGTTTTTGACTTGTGATCTCTCGTCTTGACATTGAACGACAATACCGGAAGGTAAATGAGTTATCCTTATTGCACTGTCTGTTGTGTTGACATGTTGTCCGCCGGCACCGCCCGAGCGATAAGTGTCTATCTTTAATTCTTCGTCACGAATTACTATGTTGATTTCTTCGTCATGTTCAGGAAGGACTGCGACTGTTGCGGTTGAAGTGTGAACTCTTCCCTGAGACTCAGTATCGGGAACTCGTTGAACTCTGTGAACTCCGCTTTCATGTTTTAAAAACGAGTAGACATTCGTTCCGCTGATTGAAAAAACAACCTCTTTAACTCCGCCGATTTCCGTTTCATTGATGTCGATAATTTCTGTTTTCATGCGGTGTTTTTCAGCATACATTCGATACATTCTCATTAATGCTGCTGCAAACAACGCCGCCTCATCGCCTCCGGCACCGCCTCTGATTTCAACAATGACATCTTTTTCGTCAAGAGGGTCTTTGGGAAGAAGAAGAATTTTCAGTTCATTTTCCAACTTTTCAATAAGGGCAGACTTTTCATCAAGTTCTTCTTTTGCCATATCGATAAGTTCAGAATCTTTTTCAGTTTTTATGATGTGTTTTGCATCTGCTACATCTTTTTCACATGAAAAGTATTTTTCAATCGTTTCAACGGTTGTTTGAAATGATTTTTGTTCTTTGACAAAACCTGCCCATTCTTTTTGGTTTGAAAGAATAGTTGGGTCCATAATTTTTTCTCCGAGAAAATTATATCGTTCGATTATTGATTTTAGTTTTTCGTGATTCATGTGCTTTCAGCACTCTTGTCTTGACGATATAAAATGCACATTATACCTCTTGCAAAAGTGTTAATTCGTAGGTCGGGCAATAATAACCCTGTCTAATCCGTTCAAGTCTTTGATGATTTTGATATCGGTGAAATTTTCCTTCAACAGTTCGCTGACTTGTTCACTTTGGTCAAAGCCAATCTCCAACATTAAATAGCCATTTTTGTTTAAATGATTTTGAGCCTCTTTTGCAAAAATACGGTAATATTTCAATCCGTCTTCACCGCCGTCAAGGGCTAGATGCGGCTCGAAGTTTTTCACTTCCTCATCAAGGGTGTCAATATCTGCGGTTTTGATATAGGGAGGATTTGAGATGATGAGATCATAAGTTGTAGGGGCGGGCATTGACCGCCCGCTGTTTTCTTCGGATTCTGGCAACGGGCGGCAAGTTGCCGCCCCTATGGGGTCTCCGATTTCAAACATATCGCCTTTATGTAATAACACCTTTTCCCCGACATTTTTTCTAGCAATTTTTAAAACTTCTTCACTGACATCTGTTGCATAGATTTTGGCTTTTGTGAATTTTGACAATGCTTTTGAGATGCAACCGCTGCCTGTTCCGATTTCGAGGACATTGAGCGGGCGGCAAGATGCCGCCCCTACAGATATTGGTTCAGTCGGGACGCCGCTCTCGGCGTCCTCTGCAGTCTGCCAATCATTGTGTGTTGTGCGTTGTGCGTTGTGCGTTGAAATTAATTTTATTGCCTCATCAACTAATATTTCCGTATCATTTCTTGGTATCAAAACATTGTTGTTAACAAAAATTCTTGATTTGTAGAAATCGGTGTAGCCAAGTATATACCAAAGCGGCTCTCTTTCTTTTCTTTTTCTTAAAATGTCTTTTATGCTCAAATACTGGTCAAGTGTAGATTTTTCTTGAGAAGAAATTTCATTTCTTTTGCATTTAAAGACATGACACAAAATCCAGTCAATCTCGCTATTATCTGCATTTGTGTTTTTTATTTCATCTGCAATTTGTTCTCTCAACTCTGCAATTGTCTTTTGTCCGAATTTGATGTCAGTAATATTTTCATTCTCGTCCATTGCTTTTGCCGCCATAAAACTGATGATTGCAACTTCAAGCATTTTGTCATCGTTTGGCTCATAAGTTGTTAATCTCTGTAAAGCAAGTCCCGGAGCGCGAAAAATTTTGACAAACCAATTATCGGGCAAGATTGCAAGCAACTTTAATAATTCAAACGAAAGCCCTGCAACAAACGGCAAAAGGGCAAGACGAATGCCCATTCGTGAAAACATTGCTCCCCATCTTCCAAGTGCTTCTTCATTTATTCCCCACATGTCGAACAGCCAATTAGTGATAGAGAAAACAACGATTGCAATAATCATGACGAAAAACAAAAATGTTGTGCCGCAGCGGTTGTGTCGAGTTGAACATTTCTTCACTTTTTCAACGGTTATAGCAGAGTTTAAAACCCGGCCTTCTTCGTCAACTTCGCCGTTTTTTATTGCTTGTTCATAACAGTTTATTGTTTTGTGTTCTGCTCCGTGAAACATAAAGTTTCGGCGAATATCTTTTAATCGAGACATCAAAAACAAAAACAAAACAAAAATAACCAGTCTTAGTCCGCTTTCTATTAGGGAGCGGTACAAAATATTCATTCCGCCGTCTGTTCTTAGTGCAAAGTCGCCTATGACAAAAGGCAAAACAATAAAAAGTCCGACAGAGAGAAGAAGTCCTAATATAACTGAAAAATACATCCAACCTTTCCCTGGTTGCTCATCTTTTTCAGCGGAAACTTCCGCACTTTTTAAAAGCGTTGAGACTGACATTTTCATCGAGGCAAAAAACGCTATGCAGCCTCTTATTATCGGTGTTTTTTTGAGTGCTGTGACAAAACCACTCGACTTTTTAATGCGAGTGGTCTCAGTCATTATTTCACCGTCCGGCGCAACAATAGACAGCGCCATGCCGTTTTTTCCACGCATCATGACACCTTCAAGTAATGCTTGCCCACCATAAGAAATAGGCTTTTGAGTTTTTTGGCTCTTTTTCAAATCAAAAAAACTCAACGCATAACGCATAACGCATAACACACAACGAAGGTAGAATTTCAGTAAAAAATCTAACAATTATTGTGCGTTATGCGTTATGCGTTATGCGTTGAAGAAGATTTATTTTGCGTAGCGTTTATTAAACTTATCAATCCTTCCGCCGGCTGCTTCGTGTTTCAATTTCTTAGTATAGAAAGGATGGCATTTGTTGCAGACATCGACATTGTATTTGTCGCCTTTTTTGGTTGTGCCGTTGAGGAATTTTTCTCCGCAAGCACATTCAATTTCGACTTCATGATAGTCCGGGTGAATTTCGGGTTTCATAATTATATGGTTCTCCTTGTGTATTTGTTCGCTTGTTATTTTTCTAACAATCTTGCTATTATAACATTAAAAAAGCGTCTTGTCAACTTTTTTTAAGTGAAAAGTAAAAATTGAAAGATGAAAAGTAATGTTAAATTAAGTGAAAAATATTGGTTCGTGGTTGTCGTTTCACATTGTGCGAATATTAATAATCGCCCCTACAGTTATTTTGATGAGTTATATTCAAAACATAATTATTTTTTATAGGGGCGGGAATTCAGAAGAAATTTAATTATTGTAAGGGGCATTCTGCCGCTTGCACAGTTATTTTACTCTTTATTAAATATTCTTCTGTCCAATTCTTCCAAAACATTATAACCCATACTCTGCAATCTAAAATTTCTTGCTCCTACTTCTAAAACGGCAGCAAGGTTTCGGCCGGGTTTTACCGGGACGGTGTAGAGAGGGATTTTTAGACCAAGTATTTCATAACTTTCTTTTGAGTCGCCGAGGCGGTTATATTTTTTTGAACTATCCCATTCTTCAAGTTTTATGACTATGTCAACAACTTGGTTTAGTTTGACACTGCCTGCGCCATACATCGATGAAACATTAATAATTCCAAATCCTCTAACCTCCATAAAGTGGCGTATGTTTGGAGGTGAAGTTCCGATTAAACTCTCGCTGATTCTGGAAATTGTCACTGCATCGTCCGCAATAAGGCGATGATTGCGTTGAATGAGTTCAAGCGCCGTTTCACTTTTCCCAACGCTGCTATCTCCGATAATGAGCATACCGACACCATAGAGTTCAACCAAAACACCGTGTATGGTTATTGAGGGAGCAAGAACTGTTCCCAAATAAGACGAGAGCGAACCCATAAGAAGAGTTGAGCGTTGCTTTGCTCTCAAAACTACTCTTTTGAATTTTTCCGCAGATTCAATAACTTCTTCATGAGCATCCAGTTTTGATGTTAAGATAAGACAGGGAAAGTCATGTTTGAAAAGACTTTCAATTGCTCTTTTTCGTTCGTATTTTGGCAGAGTGTTTAAATACGCAAATTCTTGCTCGCCAAAAATTTGAACTCTCTCGGATGAGAAATGCTCAAAAAAACCCGCAAGTTGAAGCCCAGGTCGGGATATGTTGACAGTTGAAATTTTGATTTTGTCTTTGTCGCCTTGAGATATAATCTCAAGGTCAAGATGAGAGCAAAACTCATCGATATCAACTAAAACAAAGGGTTCGTCGTTTATTGTTTTTCTTGTTCGTTTCATAAAAAAATCTCCGATTTTTGGTGGTTGGTGAATAGTAATTGGTGGTTGCAGAATAAGATGACCATCACTAAAATCCAGCATAACTAAATTTTTTCTCTTAATTTTTTGTGATATTTAAGCGCGAACCTGTGTGCTTCGTCTCGAATTCGAATTAAAAGGTGCATAGCATTTGATTTTATATCAAGTCTCAGCGGCAATTCATTGTTCGGCAAATATATCTCTTCTTCTTTTTTGGCAAGCCCGATTATGTCAAGGTGGGCAAGGTTTGCTTTTTTAAGCGAGGCAATAGCGGCATTTAGTTGACCTTTTCCGCCGTCAATGACGATGAGAGAAGGCAAGACTTCGTCTTGGTGGTTTTTGGTTTTTGGTTTGTGATTTGTGGTTGTCGTGGCGGTCATTGACCGCCCGCAAGTTTGTTCTGCAATCAGCATCGGGCGGTCGAGAGCGCTCGCCACTACAATTTGTCCATCAAAACTACTCTCATCTTCATTGTGCGTTGTGGATTGTGAGTTGTGGGTTGAATTAAATCGCCGTGAAATTACTTCCGCCATGCTTGCAAAATCGTCTGCGCCGATGACTGTTTTTATTTTATAGCGGCGGTAGTCTTTTTTGGAAGGGACACCGTTTTCAAAAACCACACGGGACGCAACATTAAATGTTCCGCTGATATTTGAAATGTCATAGCATTCAATGCGTTTGCATGAAGGAATTCCGAGTAACTTTGCTAATTCGTCTGAGGCTCTTGCTGTTCTGTCGAGTGTCCTCTCTTCCCTGCTTCGTCCTTTTTCAAGATGTTCAAGGGCATTTTCTCTTGCAAGGAATACAAGCGATTTTTTCTTGCCTTTTTGAGGGAATAAAACTTCAACTTTTTTGGAAGAGAGCGTTTCAAGAAAGCCCTCAAGAAGTTCTTTAGTTGTGCTGTTTGCAGGGGCAAATATATTCTGTTCGTGGGGTAAGTCAGTGGCTGCCCCTATCATTTGTTCATCAAATTCATTTTTGCCATTATTGCGAGAAGTGTGATGTGTTAAGTGTGATGAAAATTCATCTATCAAAATTTCTTCTGGCAAAATAGTATTCTTTGAATAATATTGTGTCAAAAAACCCATCAAGGCATCGCTTTCATTTGTCAAGGTTTCAAATGAGTGATTATTGACGCCCATCAACTTTCCTCCTCGAACTATAACTTGGGATATAACTGTCAAAAACTCATCGGATTTTATGCTATAGGAATCAAGGTTAATATCTCCTCTCTCACCAACCAAGTCAGTCAACTCTCTTTCTTTTAATTTTGCAAGTGTTTTGAGTTGTTCTTTGTAGGAAATTGCTCTTTCAAACTCTTCTCTGTCTGCGGCATCAAGCATTCTTTCGTGAATTAAATCATAAGCGGATTTGTCTTTTCCTTTCAAAAAAGCAATCGCTTTTTCAAGTTTTTCTCTATATTCTTCTTTACTTATTCTCTTTTGACAAACTCCAAAACACAAATTAATATGATAGTCAAGGCATTCTCTTTTTGCACTTTTGAAAACAGTTTTTTGGCAAGTCCTGATTTTATAGGCACTTTTTAGAACGCTGACAACATCATTGACTCTCACTCCGCCAAAATATGGTCCAAAGTATTTTGCTCCGTCTTTGCGAATAGTCCTTGTCACTTCAATCGCAGGATAATCATCAGTCATCTTTATTTTGATATAAGGCGGATGTTTGTCGTCTTTTAAAAGTATGTTAAACTTTGGCTGATGTTTTTTGACCAAATTTGCTTCCAGCGCAAGAGCATTTTTTTCTGATAAGGCTAAGATGTAGTCAATTTGTTCAATGCTTTGAACCAAAAGTGTCAACCGTTCATTTTTTGCGCTCGCATTAAAATAAGATGACACCCTATTTTTTAAACTATTAGATTTTCCGATATAAAGAATCTCACCGCCGGCATTTTTAAAAAAGTAAACACCGGGGGAGAGAGGGAGAGAGGCTAGAGTTTCTTGAAGTTTTTGAAAAGAGGTTGACATAAAAAATAGAAAGTAAAAAGTGAAAGATGAAAAATGAGGATAGATTTTAAATGAAATATTAATAGTGAAGAGTAATATAAAAAACTATAACAATATTTTTCACTTTTCACTTAATTTAACATTACTTTTTATCTTTTAATTTTTATTTTTCACCTAAAATCACTCTATTCCTTGCGGCAATGAATATTGATGTGAAATGTGTCCTTCACTCAAATGCACAAGACATTCTGAAAAAATATTAAAAAGAGGTTTAGCATCATCTGTAACAATCGCTGCAACTTCTGCTTCGCTAAACTCTTTTGGACGCACTTTGTTGTATTCAATTGAGAAATTGTTGGAGTTTGCGAAATATTCAAAAAAGACTTTAGCCGTTATGGTGTTGCCGATGACGAATGGTGACAATATCAAAAAATCACGATAAAGGCTTGCAAGCAGTGCGGAGAAATCATCCTTGTTGTCGGAGGAGTGCGGAGTAACAAGTGAGGATTTTTTTGACAAGCGAGAAGAAAATCCGCCGTATTTATTCATGTGGATAAAAAAAGAACGAAGTGAAGCAGGAAGAAGTTTAAAATCTATGCAAGAGGCGCTTGCCAGTTCTTTGTTGTTTTTTCTGACTTGCCCTGAACTTTTAGTATGAAAAAAAATTTTTTTGTGAAGATGAAGAAGAGGGACGAGGTCAAATGAAACAATCGGAGAGGCAAATGATTGTGTTTTGAGAATGTTGAGAAAAACTAAATGATTGTGATAATCTTCTTTTGTTGCTGACTCTTTTTTAAATATGTGGGAAATCATCTCAAAACTATGTCTGCCCAAAAGGGCAAGCACGCTTTGTGTTTCCGCTCTCGGCACAATCATTTTTCCGTCAATATTCAGGATTGCCTTTGCGTTAATTATTAACTTGTGAGCCTCATATAACTCCATATTATCCCTTAAGGTGTCTTTATTGTAGCATATTTTTCAAGGTTTGTAAAGAGATTTTCAACACACAACGCATTATGTGCAGCACACAATGATTGTTAAAATTAATTTTTTAATCACCTAATCTTTTTTTAAGGAATATATACAAAAGTGTCTAAGGCACTTGACTAAAAGGGAAATAAGGAGTATAATGAATGAATAGTGGATATTTGATCAAATCAAATATAAAACTAAAAAACTACACCACATTTAAAATAGGGGGAAAGGCGGACACTTTGATTGAGTGTTATAATGTTTCTGCGCTTATTGAGTGTGTGAAAAAGTTTGGACAAGTGAAGATTCTTGGTGGAGGGTCAAATGTTTTGGTGAGTGATGAAGGGTATGACGGAGTTGTGATTATTAATCGAACGAGCGGGATTGAGCAATTACCAATCACCAATCGCCAATCGCCAATCACCTATGTTTTCGACAGCGGCGTTCGTCTCTCCCATGCATCTCGTTTCTTTCTTGACCAATCGCTTTCTGACTTAGAGTTCGCCTCGGGTATTCCGGGAACTATGGGCGGTGCGGTTTTTATGAATGCGGGAGCGCATTGTTCAAGCATGAAAGATGTTGTTGAGTTTGTTGAGGTTTTAAGAGACGGTGAAATAGTAAGGCTGACAAATGAAGAATGCGGTTTTGGATATAGAGAGAGCGTTTTTAAAAAAACAGTAAGCCGACCACTGACCGTTGAACGCCAATCACCAAACACCATAATCCTTCGTGTTGCAATTCGCGGAACTCCTTCAAACAAAAGCGAAATATTTCAAAAGATTGAAAAATATCGTGAGTTTAGAAAAAAGACACAACCTGTAGGGGCTAGTGCCGGGAGTGTGTTTAAAGGAGTGCAAATGCCTGCCGGATATTATATTGACAATGCCGGACTAAAAGGGCTCTCGATTGACGGGGCTGAGGTGTCAAGAAAGCACGCAAATTTCATTTTAAACACAGGATTTGCAACGGCAAAGGCAGTGAAGGACTTAATCAAAATAGTCAAAGCGAGAGTAAAAGACGAATTTGGAGTTGAATTGGAGGAAGAGATAGAGTTTATTTAGTGAAATGTTATTTGGGGATTATCACACACACACGCTTTTCTCTCATGGGAAAGGAACAATAGAAGATAACTGCTCAAGAGCAGTTGAAATTGGTTTGAAAGAGATTGCAATAACAGACCATGGCTTTTTGCATTTATTGTATCGAGTGAAGAAAAAAAAGTTTTTTGACGAAATGATTGGTGAGTGTGAAAGGTTAAGAGCAAAATTTCCGTCGTTGAAAATACTTCTTGGTGTTGAGGCAAATTTGATGGGGCTTGACGGAAGGATTGATGTTTTGCCGCATGAAATGGACAAGTTGGATATTATTGTTTGCGGTTATCACAAGTTTGTTCGGACCTGGAAATTGAAAGACCACTTTGATTTTTTTTGGCCTAATTTGTTGGGATTCAAGACAAAAAGAAGAACAGCAAAAAACACTGATGCGTTTGTGAAAATGATTGAGAAATATCCTATTGATATTATTTCACATTTAAATCTGGGGATAAAAACCGATGTCAAAGAAATTGCAAAGGCGGCAAAACATTTCGGAACATATATTGAACTCAACGGAAAACGCATAGTTTTGACCGACAATGAAATTGAGACTATCGCAAAAGTTGGAGCAGAATTTATCATAAACAGCGACGCACACTCCCCCGATAGAGTTGGAGATTTCAAAGTCGGACTGGAAAGAGCAAACAGACTGGGAATACCTGCCTTGCAAATAGCAAACTTTGAGAAAGTGCCGAAGTTTAGAAAACAGAATATCAATTAAGTTAAAAATGAAAGGTGAAAGGTATTGTGAATTATTTTAACTTTACTTTTAACTCTTCATTTAAAATTTATCCTTACCTTTCACTTTTAACTTTTTACTTTAATAATATGAATTTAACCAAGTTAGTAAAAAATGAATTAGTGCGTTCGTTTTCAAGTTCTTTTCGTTCAAAGGAGAAGGCTTTTTTGTGTGCGGCCTTTTTGTGGAGCGGAACTGTTTCCTCTTTGCATGGTTATCATCTTGAATTTAAAGTCGGAGATGAGGACTTGGCGGAAGAGGTTATAAAATGTTTGAAAAAATATGGCATTGAGGCAAAGGCAATAACTCATCAAAAAAAGAGAGTTGTCTATGTCAAAGGTGCGGAAAAAGTTTCTGATGTCCTCGTTGTGCTTGGAGCATCAAAAGCGGTTTTGGCGCTTCATGAGACAATTGTTTTGAAAAATGTTCGGGCAAAAGCAAATCGATTGTCGAACTATGATGTTTCAAATATTAATAAAACTATGGAGTCGGCATCAGCGCAACTTGACGCAATCAAAAAATTAAAAGAAAAAGGTGTCTTTGACACTCTTGACGAAAAGTATATAGAAGCGGCAAATGCACGAGAGCAAAATCCTGACGCAAGTTATGAGGAGTTGTCAATAATTTTGGGAATTTCAAAAAGCGGATTAAGGCATAGGCTTCAAAAGATTGTGACAATAGCGTTATAATCAACTTTACACACAATTTAGTTTTGTTCATCTGTTTTTTCTTTTAGAATATGAGAGATAGCATTAATAGAGATTAGGGATTGTTCCAGATGAGAGAAAAGCCTTTTTTCTCTCATCTTTTCTTTTTGTTCATTGCTTTTGAAA